>Ga0210044_10008413_pt1 | contig 12864 bp, 12 predicted proteins | sample CryGey13umfilter_2_FD_183959 | JGI IMG/M metagenome (GOLD analysis project Ga0210044, IMG submission 183959) | Groundwater microbial communities from aquifer in Utah, USA - Crystal Geyser 4/9/14 3 um filter (SPAdes) (version 2) | ecosystem: Environmental > Aquatic > Deep subsurface >... | reverse complement strand
TTTAGATTAAATCGATCACAATTTAAAGAAACTATATTTGATAAAATTGTTCAACGAATGGTACTTCAAGAACCTTTTCCTTTTGAAATGATTAAATGTACTTAAGTATATAACTCAATAAATTAAATAATGATATTGACAATTCTACTGTTTTTATAGAATTGTCAACTTAAAGATTTGTGAAGTTGTGAAATAATTTATTATAAATTTACTTAATAATTTCTTCTTACTATTACATCCTGCTTTGGTTTTCGAACTCCAGTTCCACGATTAGTCTTAAGTTCAACATTTCCATTTGCGGTCTGATAAGCCCAGTCGAATTTAACTGCATCTTCATAAATTTCGGATATTCTTATTTTGGCAAAATGATTATCAAAAGTCCAAATTACGTATGTATTTCCCCTTATCGCTCTAACATACTTTACATTATCTCCAGGCTGCAAGGTTACCCAACCAGTATTTGGTGCTAACGAAACATCATAAATATCGGTGGTTTGTCCCATATTCTGAATATCAGTATCCTCCCACACATTTAAATATAAAACACCATTATCGTTTTCGAAAAAGAAATCAGTCAAATCCGAATTATAACTATCTACTTTATAAGCACTAAAATCATAGCCAGATATATTTGGAAAATTTCTAAAATCATAAATAATTTGGTTAAAGCCTTCTGGACGAGGGGTGTCATAAGCAATATCATAACTTAAATTACTTTCATTTCCATTATAATCATAAGAAGCTACTGCATAATAGTTTGTTATTCCATTCTGAGCTCCATAATCGTAGTAATATGACTTATCAGTAGTTCCCAACAAATTATATTTACCATTATAAGACTCGCTATAATAAACAGCATAGCCAGCTAAATCATTGTTATAAACCTGACTCCATTCAAGAATTACCAAATTATCTCCAGTTTGTGTTGTTATGTTTGTTGGTACATTTGGCGCAACATTATCAGTATAATAAATTATTTCATCTTTACAAGAAACCAGTGCAATAGATGCAAATAAAATTAATTTATAATATAATTTCATTTTATCCTCAAATTTTTATTTTAACAAACAAATAAAGTGCCAAACTTTAAGAGAAATAATTGTTCGGTTTGAGGGCAAATAACAACTATTAGAAGAAAGATATTAACTTCACTGTTCACAAAAGTAGTCAACAGTGAAGTTAATTTTAACAACTAAATATTTAGGAATTGACCATCTACATATATTTGAGAATTGTTTATTACAGCAATTGATTTTCCTTTTAATTCTTTTCCATGAAAAGGAGAATTTTTTGATCTTGATTTACAACTTTTTATATCATATTTAAACTCAGCATTTAAATCCATAATTGTCAAATTTGCCATTTCACCAACTTCAATTTTTGGAATTTCAAGGTTTAATATCTTTCTCGGATTGATTGCTAATTTTTCTACAACTTGTTCCAGAGTCAATTTATTTTTATGATAAAGCTCTGTTAATGTTAAACTAAGTTGAGTTTCAAGACCAATAATTCCATTTGGAGCATAAATGTATTCTAATTCTTTATCTTCAATGGAATGAGGTGCGTGGTCGCTTGCAATACAATCAATTGTTCCATCTTGCAAACCCTCAATAACTGCATCAACATCTTTTTGCTGGCGCAATGGTGGATTCATTTTATAATTTGTATCAAAAGCTCTAATACATTTGTCAGTTAGAGTAAAATGGTGTGGTGCGGCTTCAGCAGTAACATCAACTCCACGTAATTTTGCTTCCCTTACAAGTTCAACCGATCGTTTTGAGCTGATATGAGCAATATGAATTTTACCACCAGTATATTCTGCCAAAAGAATTCCTCTCATAACAATTAAATCTTCTGCTACTGTTGGAATTGAAGGTAAACCAAGTTCGGTTGAAACAGAACTTTCATTCATAGAACCACCCGCTAAAGATTCTTCTTCGCAATGTTCAATAATTGGCGAATCTATCATTTTTGCATATTCTAAAGCATTTCTTAAAAGAGAAGCCGTTTTAACAGCAATTCCATCATCCGAAAAACCAACTGCACCCGCATCAAAAAGTTCGAGCATTGGAGCAAGTGCATCACCTTTTCTTCCTTTTGTAACTGCACCAATAGGATTTACATCCACAAGATGGCCTTTAGCTCTGTCGGTTATAAATTTTACAACCTCGGCAGAATCAATTGCGGGGTTTGTATTTGGCATGCAAGCAACTCCGGTAAATCCACCTGCAGCAGCACTATTGCTTCCACTAATAACCGTTTCTTTATCTTCACCACCAGGCTCTCTTAAATGCACATGCATATCATAAAAACCTGGAACACAAATTTTGCCAGTAAAATCAAAAACCTTAATTCCATTATATTTAGTGATTTCAATATTTTCTATTTTCTCAATAATTCCATCCTTAATGAAAATATCCGAATTTATATCCATATTTTGTTCGGGATTAAATAATCGTAATCCTTTTAATATTATTTCCATTTTAATTACTCCTCACTCTTTGTGCCTAATAAATACAGTACTGCCATTCTAATTGCAACTCCATTTGTTACTTGGTTAAGAATTATTTGGGAAGATCCATCAGCAACTTCAGAAGATATTTCGACACCTCTGTTTATAGGTCCTGGATGCAATATTAAAATGTTTGGATTATTCTTTTCAATTCGTTCTTGCGTAATTCCAAAATAAGTGTGATACTCACGTACCGAAGGAATTAAAACTCCAGCATCCCGTTCTAATTGAATTCTTAAAACATTTAGCACATCATTTTCAGCCATAGCTTTATCAACATTATTATAAATTTTTACACCAAAATCTTCCATTCCCCAAGGAATCATTGTAGATGGACCACAAACTGAAACATTTGCACCCATAGTTTGCAAACCGTAAATATTTGATAATGCCACGCGGCTATGGCTAATATCACCAACAATACAAATATTAAGTCCTTCAAGTTTGCCAACTTTTTCTCTAATGGAATACATATCCAACAAACCTTGCGTTGGATGTTCGTGCCTTCCATCGCCTGCATTTATAATTTTTGCATTTGATATTTGTGTAAGATATTTTGGAATTCCGGCTGATTCATGGCGACAAACAATCATATCTACTTTCATCGCTTCAATATTTTTAACAGTATCTTTAAAAGATTCACCTTTTGCAGCACTGCTTCCAGTTTTTGAAAAATTAATTGTGTCTGCCGATAGTCTTTTTTGGGCTAATTCAAAAGATAGACGAGTTCGCGTTGAATTTTCATAAAAAAGATTGACTATTGTTTTTCCTTGAAGTGTTGGTACTTTTTTTATTGGTCGTTCAAGTACTTCTCTAAAAGTTGTAGCAGTATCCAAAATTAACTGGATATCTTCTTTGGGAACATCTTTAAGTCCTAACAGATGATTTGATGATAAACTCATTTATTTGCCTTTTTTAACTATTTATAATTTCTACAAGATAGACTGAATCCTCATCATCAATTTCAGTCATTTTTACTTTTACTTCTTCATTCATTGATGTGGGTATATTTTTGCCTATATAATCTGCAGTTATTGGCATTTCGCGATGACCTCTATCAACAAGCACACAAAATTGTATCGTATTTGGTCTTCCCATATCCATTATAGCATCAAGAGCTGCACGCACTGTTCTGCCAGTATACAAAACGTCATCAACCAATATTACATCTTTTGCAGATAGGTCAAACGAAATATCGGTAACTGAAACTTCTGGCTGTTTAAGCCTTATTCTAAAATCATCTCGATAAAGTGTAGTATCCAAAATTCCAAGATTTGGATTTATTCCTTCAATAGAATAAATTTTTGATTGAATTCTTTTTGCAAGAAATTCACCTCTAGTTCTCATCCCAAGAAGAACAATATTCTCAGAACCCTTATTGTGCTCAATTATTTCGTGAGCTAAACGTGTAATAGTTCGGTCAAGACCTATGCTATCTATTATTTTTGCTTTTATTTCCATATACAAAAAATCCTCATTGACTCGCGTCGCAGAGGTCCTTATAATTTTTTAATATAAAATTTTGTTTTGCCAACCTTACTTATCTCTCGGATAAATTTAAAGGGAAATATTGATTTAATTTGTAAATCTAAAATGAAAACTTTTCTTTAAAAAAAAGGACTGTTAATAACAGTCCTTTTTAATAATTTTTATTTAGTCAATAACTTTGAATTCAATTCTTCTATTCATTGCTCTACCGGCAGCATCTTTATTGTCACCAATAGAATTTACTTCGCCATAACCAACAGCTTTTATTCTATCTGCACTAATACCACGAGCAAGTAAATATGCTTTAACTGATTCTGCTCTTTTTTGAGATACAACTTTGTTTGCTTTTTCAGAACCAATATTGTCAGTATATCCTTGAACTTCTATTTTTAAGTTTGGATTTTGGCGCATCATTTTTGCTGTATGGAAAAGTATTGGATATGCTTCTGGTTTTAATTTATTACTATTAAAATCAAAATTTACACCCATAAGTAACATTCTACTATTTGCACCAGATGCATCTACACCATCAATAATATATGTACCACCACCAGTAGTAGTTCCGGCAACTTGTTTTTCAACAACAACTTCTTTAATAACTTCTCTTGGAATATATTTTTTAACTATGTTTTCAAGTCTTTCATAATCAACTGGATCTGGCATTTCAAGTCCATCATACAATTGGCAAACTTTTGATGCTTCGCCTTTTGAGAAATACCATTGTGCACCAATATCAAATTTCATGAATGCATCAGTGTTTGCTCCAAGTATTCCATAACCTTCTGAGCCATAACTTCCATCAAATCCTTGATTTCCAACTTGATATGATCCAACTTCTGCTTTAAGCTTCCAGTTTTCTGACAAGTTTGCTTCTGCACCAATACTTACACCAACTTGTAAACTAACCATACCATCAATATCAGCTTGTCCAATTTCTGATCTATCAACTGAATAATAGTTTTGACCAACACCAATAGTCATAAATGGAGAAAGTGATTCACATGGCATAAAGTAATAAACTAAATCTAAATGACCAGCAAAACTTGTTGTTGTGATTGAAAGATTTCTGTTACCAACAGGGGAATTAGTGAAACTTCCAAAATCTAGACCTAATCTTAATCCTGTGTGCTCAGTAAAATTTCTTTGAAGTGTAACAAACCCTCCAAAGCTTTTCAATTCTTTAGCTAATACATCAGTTGAAGTAAGGTTTAGTACAGAACCACCAAAACCTAGTGCCCAAGAATTTTTTAGTGCTTGTGCTTGAGTTAATGAAAAAGTGAACAGTAATAAAACGAAAATTGTAACGAGTTTTTTCATAGCGATCCCTCGATCTTTTAATGAATAATTATATTTTTACCTAATTTTCTGTTAAAAAAATAAATCATACGTATATTTAATAATTTCTATATCCTATGTCAAGATAAATAATAATTTGTATTCTATTCTATTCTATTATTTATTTTAGTTTTAATATAAATAATATTTTATAATAAAACAATAATGTGTTTCTTTATTTTGAGCCTTTTTTACAGATTATTTAGCTTGCATAAGCTAATTCCAAATTTGCCTTACCCAAGGAAGCAACAATATTAAACTCTTCTTCTCTAACTTTTTCAACATCTCCATAATACTTATTTTCGCTACTATCTTTTTGTGTATTAGCATTTAAGTTTTTTCCTGAAAGAAGTAATAAATTATCCACAATAATATTACAACCGTTTTCAATATCGACTTTCCCTTCAATTAGATATGGACCCATTGAAAGAGTTTTTTCGGCAAAACGATAATAAACACTTGGAAAAAGTATTGCTTCAAATGTGCCTGTTAAATCTTCAAGTGAAAGAAATTTCATAATTTCGCCTTTTTTCGTTTTTATCCTTTTGGATGCCATAAACCAACCAACTATTTTAACATATTTTCCATTATATTTAGCTAATTCTGATGCTTTTATTACATCTACTCGATTCATTGTCTTAGGAAAAAACTCCAAAGGATGTCTTGTTACCATATAACCAAAAGTTTCGTATTCTATTTTGCAAATTTGTGCAATTTGGTATTGAAAATCGGTCTTAACTTCCATTTCTAATTTATACGATTCAAATGCAAATAAATCTTGATGATTTTCGTCAAATATTTTTCGTTGCAATAAATAAATATCTAACAGCCTCATTAATGTTGGGCGTGTAAGATTTAATGAATCCATTGCGCCACATTTAATAAGCAATTCTGCTTCTTTAATATTTGGTTTTACTCTAATTAAAAAATCAACTAATGAAACATATTGCCCATTTAAATCTCTTTCTTTTACAATTTTACGGCTTAAATCTCTCGTAAAAGTTTTTATTGCCAAAAATCCAATTTGAAGGATTCCGTTTTTCCCAACATATTCATATTTACTTTTATTTATATCGGGCAGCAAAACTTTTAATCCAATTCTTTTACTCTCTTGAATATAAACAGAGGCAGAATAATATCCACCTTGGTTATTAAGCACGCTTGCCATAAATTTATCGGAGAAATAGGTTTTTAGGTAAGCAACTTGGTATGAAACTATTGCAAAAGAAGCACTATGAGCTTTATTAAAAGCATAACCAGCAAATGATTCTATTTGATTCCACAATTTTGAAATTATTTTTTCTGAATAACCTTTTGCTCTGCAAGATGTAAAAAACTTGTCAACTAATATTTTTATCGATTTATGCGAACGCATTTTGCCACTTATTGCTCTTCGTAACAAATCGGCTTCCACAAGAGTAAGTCCTCCAATTTCATTAACAACTTTTATAACATCTTCTTGATAAATCATAACCCCGTATGTTTCACTAAGTAGTTCCCCAATTTCTGGAGTTAAATATTTTCGTTTATTTGTGTCTTTATGTCGTTCAATAAATTCTTGCATCATTCCACTTTCGGCAACACCAGGACGAATTATCGAACTTGCAGCAACAAGCATTTCAAAAGTGTGACAATCCAAACGTTTTAGTAACGACCTCATTCCAGGTGATTCTATGTAAAAACATCCTATTGTGTTACCACTGCGTATTAATTTATTTGTCTTTTCATCATTGTGCAATGCCTCTTGGTCAAAAATATCGAAATTAACTTTACCTTTTTTACGCCTAATAACATGGTGTATTTTAGATATGCTAAACCTTTTTCCATTATTTTGTGGAAGAAGATAATCATCCATATCAAGTAAATCTATTTTGTTTTTTTGCTTTGATTCCATTTTTATAATATAGTGTTATTCTGTTCACTATATTATAAAAATTTTCACTTTATTACAACATAATTTTACTGTTTTGTCAAAAAAGGATTGATTATTAGCTTAATAAAAATTGAATCATCAATATTTAACATTTGGAAGAAAATATTTTGTATATTTAAAGTAATTGAGAAAAAGAAAATAATAATAAAATAAGGTAGAGAGATATTGATATCGCAAGTTGGGCAATTGCTGTTCCATAGTTTACTATTGGAATAGAGGAAAGTCCGAACTCCAAAGAACAGAGTGCCGGGTAACTCCCGGGGGTTATAGTTTTAAGCTGTAATTACGGAAAGTGCAACAGAAAATATACTTTCTCGATTTATCGAGATAAAGGTGAAATGGCAGGGTAAGAGCCTACCGCTTTGTTAGTAATAACAAAGGTCCTTAATTGGAATCCTAACTTGTTAGGATCAGTGCAAACCCCACTTGGAGCAAGGTCATGTAAAGGATTTTCTGCTGAGGCAGAACAAAGTTGTTCGCTTTGATAATCCCGGGTAGATCGCTTGATTCTGGTAGTAATATCAGAACTAGATAAATAATTGCCGTCCGTCAATTGGCGGAAACAAAATTCGGCTTATAGATTTGCGATATCATTTTTTCTCTATAAAATACGATGATTGAAAAACTCTGGACAATCAAAGAAGCACCAGATGAACAAACTGTGCTGGCTTTGGCTGATAGTCTTAATATATCCAATATATTAGCGGCTATACTAATTCTTAGAGGTATTACTAACTTTAATGAAGCAAAAATATACTTTAGACCAGATATAAATTTGTTGCACAATCCTTTCTTAATGAACGGAATGCAAGAGGCCACCAATAGAATAATTGATGCAATAACAAACAATGAAAATATTGTTGTTTACGGAGATTACGATGTTGATGGTACTTCTTCTGCTGCAATATTGTATATGTTTCTAAAAGAGTTAAACGCAAATGTGGAAGTTCACATACCGAACCGTTTAACTGATGGTTATGGTCTTTCAAATGAATCCATTACACTTCTTGCAGAAAAAAAGACAGACCTAATTATTACAGTAGATTGTGGAATAACTGCAGTAGATGAAGTTGACTTTGCTAATTCGCTTGGAGTTGATGTAATAATTAGCGACCATCATAAACCAAAAGAAACTATTCCAAATGCTGTTGCAGTTTTAGACCCTCTTAAGCCTGGTTGTAATTATCCATATAAATATCTTTCTGGTGCTGGAGTTGCTTTTAAATTAGCGCGGGCAGTTTCTGATAGAGTTGGTAGGAAAAGTAATATTTTGCAATATCTTGATTTAGTTGCACTTGCTGCATCTGCTGATATTGTTCCATTAACTGATGAAAACAGAATTTTGGTTAAAAGAGGGATGGAAATGATAAATGAAAATCCACGCCCTGGAATTTTAGCTTTAATTAAAAAAGCAAAAAAAGAAGTGGGAAGTTTAACTGCTGGGCAAGTGGTTTTTACAATTGCACCGCGAATAAATGCTGTTGGAAGAATGGGCGATGCAAAAAGAGCTGTTGATTTATTTATTGAAAAAAATAATGATGCTGCTGATAAAATTGCACAAATTCTTGAAGATGAAAATTATAAGCGAAGAAAAATTGATGAAATGACTTTCTCACATGCTGTTTCAATTATTGAAGAAACTGTCGATTTGAATAAAGAAGTTGCAATTATTCTTCATGTTGATGAATGGCACCCTGGCGTAATAGGTATTGTGGCTTCACGTGTAGTTGAAAAATATTATAGACCAGCAATTATGCTATCCACAGTTGATGGAGTTGCAAAAGGTTCTGCTAGAAGCATTTCGGGATTTAATATATATGAAGCACTTCAAGAGTGCAACGATATGCTTATTCAATTTGGTGGGCACGAAGCTGCTGCCGGAGTAGCTATCCAAATTGAAAATATTGATAAATTTAGAATTAAGTTTAATCATATTTTAAGAGAGAAAATGAAAGGGAAAAATATTGTTCCAGAAATAAAAGCTGATATTATTATTTCTCTTTCTGATATAACACCTAAATTTATTAGAATTTTAGATCAATTTGCTCCTTTTGGTCCTGGTAATATGCGACCAGTTTTTGTTGCTAAAAATGTACAACTTGCAAGCTATCCTCGAATTGTTGGTCAAAACCATTTGCTAGCAACCTTAAAACAAAATGGTGGTGATAAGGTTTTTGATGCCATTGGATTTAACTTGGGATATTTTGCCGAAAAAATTGCGAAAGATAGAGATTTAATTGATATTGTTTTTACAATTGAAAAAATTTCAAAAAATGGGATTTCTTATCCCCAAATTAGATTAAAAGATATTAAAATAAAAGAAAACGTTAATTAATAGGAGTTGTTATGTCAGGTCACTCTAAGTGGTCAACCATAAAAAGAAAAAAAGAAGTTCTCGATCAAAAACGCGGGAAAATATTTACAAAATTAATTAAAGAAATTACTGTTGCTGCTAAAATTGGTGGAGGTGATGTTGATGGAAATCCAAGATTAAGATTAGCTGTTGATAATGCAAAATCAGCTAATATGCCTTTGGACAATATTGATCGTGCCATTAAAAAAGCTACCGGTGAGTTAGAAGGTGTTGTTTTCTTAGAACTAATGTACGAAGGTTACGGACCCTCTGGCGTTGCATTTATTGTTGAGTGCTTAACCGATAATAAAAACAGAACTGTTGCAGATGTTCGACATCTATTTACAAAACACGGTAATGGTCTTGGTGAAACCGGTTCTGTGGCTTGGATGTTTGATAGAAAAGGAATTATTGCTCTTCCAAAACAAGGAAAAGAAGAAGATGAAATTTTTGAAATAATTCTTGAAGCTGGTGCTGACGATTTGCAAACAGAAGATGAATTTTTTGAAGTAACAACTTCGGTTGATTCATTTGAAACTGTGCGAAAAGCAATTGTTGATGCTGGACTTGAAATTGAAAATGCTTCATTACAATGGATTGCCAAAAACACAATTGAAGTTGAAGGCGAAGCATCTGAAAAAGTTGAAAAACTTTTTGATATGTTAGACGATAGCGATGATGTTCAAAATGTATATTCAAATGCTGACTTTAAAGAATAAATTACATAAAAAATTATGACAATTATTGGAGTTGATCCTGGAACCATTATAACCGGTTTCGGGATTGTTGAATATGAAAACAGTAAACTTAGTTACCTACATTCTGGAATAATTAAAACTCCTACTACTAAAGAAATTCCACCACGTTTAGAATTGATTTATGATGAACTTGATAAATTGATTTTACAATTTAATCCAACCCAATTTTCAATTGAAACTGTGTTTTATAACAACAATGTTCAGTCAATATTAAAAATTGGATATGTTAGAGGAATTGCATTACTTACAGCACAGAAGCATAAACTTGAAATAAGTGAATATTCCCCACGCGAAGTAAAAAAATCAGTTGTCGGTAATGGTGCCGCATCCAAAGATCAAGTGCAGTTTATGGTTAAAAAGTTACTAACTTTGCATAATGATTTCCCAAAATTTGACGAAAGTGATGCTCTTGCAATTGCAATATGTCACGCTTTTAAAAAAGATTCCCTTTCGCACAAAAGTGGAAGTTGGAAAAAATTTGTTGAAGCAAACCCAGATAAAATTTTATAATATTTTAGGTATATAAATGATTGGATATTTAACTGGAAAAATAATTTCAAAAAAACCTACACAAATATTATTGGATGTAAATGGTGTAGGATACATAATCAATATTACAATTTCTACTTTTGAATCGTTATCCAAAAATAATGGCGAAAAAATTTCACTTTATACTTATTTAAGTGTTCGCGAAGATGCGTTGGTTCTTTTTGGATTTTCAACACAATCAGAAAAAGATATGTTTGAACTTCTAATTAGCGTTAACGGGGTGGGTCCAAAATCTGCACAATCAATTTTATCCGGAATTCAGATTGATGAATTGCATTCAGCACTTAGAAATAATGACTTAAGCAGAATTATTGCAATTCCAGGCATTGGCAAAAAGACTGGTGAAAGACTTTTAATTGAACTACGTGACAAAGTTGAAAAACTATCTGATAAGTTTGAGTTTGCAACTGATAGTGATTATACTATAAAAAATGATGCTATTTTAGCTTTATCTCAACTTGGATACAATCAAAAAACCGCCGAAAAAGCTGTTAGAACAATTTTAGCAAGTGTGAATAGTCCTTCATTAGAGGTATTAGTTAAAAATTCACTCAGTTTGTTAAATAAATAAAAAATTATTATGGGATAAATTTATACCCAAAATTTTTCTTGTTTTTTTGTTCAGCGTTAAATAACTTTATTCATATTAAACTAATCTATTAACAATAAAGGAAAAACTATAGAATAATTCTTTACAATTATTATTTGATATTTCAGTAAAGGTACGTTTTGGAATTATTATTAATTATAGTTTTAGCTTTTATTCTGTTTGTTTCACTTTCAATTGTTTTCAAGCTAAACCCAGTTAAAACCAGAATTTTCTCCATAAGAAAAAGGTATAAATGATATTTTTCTACTTTTTGTCGCAATTGTGACAATATTTTATTTTCTAAATATTAAAATTGGAAGTATCATTATCAATTAACTTGTAGGAGTTATTATGGAAGCTATAGAAAGTGTATTTCGAAATCCTATCTCTGAATTAATCAGTGACGAAATTTTTTATCTTTTGAAGAATAAGAATTTAATAAATGAAAAAAATTTAAGAGATTACCAGATTAAGAAGAAGTTTAAAGCTCTTAGAAACACTTCAATTTCTTCAACAGAAGCAATTGAAGTTATTAGGAAAGACTATCCATACTTGCAATTCGATTCTATTCGCAAAATAATTTATTTGGGAAATAAAGATTAGATAATAATTTTTTAGAAAAGAGAGGGTTATTGGGCAAACCTCTCTCTCTTAAAAAATTATGCTTTAAATATGAAAATCTAAAGGTTTTTTCAATGTATTCGGTAATTTATACCCAAATTTTTCCATTGTTTTTCGTGCAGTCTGAGTCCGCATGAGTAGAATAAAGTTAAACAAGCTCGGTGCCTTAGAACTCGTATATTTGTTAGTATTGATTTTACTTCTTCTCTACTTAGAACAACTGGAAGTTTATCTACTCTATGAGAACGAACAATATTCAGAACATCAAACTTTTTCTTTAGTGTTTTTTCAAACAAGAATTTTATTCCACAGAGGGTTATGGTTTGTGTAGCCCTTGCATACTTCTTATCGTTCTTTAGATAAAGAAAATATCCTCGTAGTTCATCGTCTGTTATTTCTTCTGGTGGTTTGTTGAAGTACTCGATAATCTTTTTTGCTCGGTAAAGATAAGTCTCTTGAGTTCTATCTGAGAAACCATAAAGCTGTAAATCTTCTTCCATGCGTGTGAGTATGGATGTGTACATTTGATACCTCCGTAATTATTGATATTTGTGGTTGTTATAATTAGTGGAAATATTTATGTTGATGCAAAGAAAAATTTGATTTTTAAGTTGGCATTATTGTGGAGTAAGTGCTGCCGCTTTGCGGCTTAGTTCAACAAAGAAATCAATTTTATCTTTGAATAGTTTTAATAATAAGTTTTCCATTTTTTCAGCAAAAGCAATT
>Ga0210044_10008412_pt1 | contig 12865 bp, 12 predicted proteins | sample CryGey13umfilter_2_FD_183959 | JGI IMG/M metagenome (GOLD analysis project Ga0210044, IMG submission 183959) | Groundwater microbial communities from aquifer in Utah, USA - Crystal Geyser 4/9/14 3 um filter (SPAdes) (version 2) | ecosystem: Environmental > Aquatic > Deep subsurface >... | reverse complement strand
CTTGTGGCGTGCCCTCATCAGTACGATAAAACAGCCCTTTGTCCATAAAACCAGACTTTAACCATTGTTCCAACATTCGTTTATCTATGGCGATGTTATCAATTAGCCATTGATGCCCGATTTTGTCGAAGCAGGATTTGATGTCCCCCTCAAGAACCCATTGAGCGGACTTCTTATGACTCAGACAAATGAAACATTGGGCAATAGTATCTGCCGTGCTTCGGTTGGGTCGAAAGCCGTAGCTGTTTGGGTCGGCAAACGTTTCAGATATAGGCTCCAACGCCAAAAGATGGAGCGCTTGTTGTGCTCTATCAATCATGCATGGGATCCCTAATGGTCTGAGTTTGCCGTTTTTCTTGGGGATATAGATCCGCCTGAGCGGTTGGGCATGGTAGCCCTTTCTACTCAGTTGATTGACCGCACCTATACAACGAGCATCGGTGCTCCATGTGATGCCGTCTATTCCAGGTGTTTTGCTGCCTTTGTTTCGTGATACTCGTTTAACAGCAAGTAGTTTTGCTGCTCGCGAGTGAGTCAGTAACCATTGCAAGGCTTTGGCCTTACCGTGTTTACCTTCTCTAGTTGCCTTTGCAATACGCATTTGAAGCTTTAATACCAGCTTTTCAACTGCTTTCCAGTCAATGGATTGCCACTGAGCACTGTCAGAAGAGGCACTAACTTCAATCGAAGTCATCATTTGCGTTTCTCCTTGAATAAAGTTCTTCAAACTCTCTTGCAACGGGAGACCAGCTAGAAGTGGGCTCACTTTCGTGCCAGACATTTGTCTGTATCTGCGTCATTACAACACAACCTTGGCTTTCTCCAGCCTCCTATACCTGCATCACTATCGGCTCTCTTCGCAAACAGCTTTCCCAGTTGGGAGTGATACAGGCTTACCGTGTTCCATATGTCGCGCAATGTCAGGGTAGACGCCCGCAATAGTGCGGGGAGCATTTAGATCACGAAAGGGCATCGGATAATCCCTTTCCAGCTCCCATGCCATTTTGGCCACAGCGTATAAACCACTTCCGCTGCTTCCACAGTAACGCACCTTACGCGGATTCACGTATGTTCGTCATACTGACTCCCTAGCACTCACCCGATTGTGGTTATCAGGAGGAGCGTCCTCTCACGATTCAGCTCCCGCTCAGTATGGTACTGAACTTTGTTACGTTGTCAGGCCCGCTACTTTATTCAGAGCCTTAGGGTCATCTGGTGATACAGATGGTTCACTCAAAGCGGTGAACAGCGCTTCATACGACTTCACGTCGCACACCCGATTTGTGGTTATCAGGAGGATCGTCCTCTCACGATTTAGATCCCGATTAGTCTATGACCAATCTTCGTTACATTGTCAGGCTCGCTACTTTATTCAGAGCCCTAGGTTCATCTGGTGATACAGATGGTTCACTCAAAAGCGGTGAACAGCGCTTCATACGACTTCACGTCGCACGCCCCAAAGTCAGTTAGAGTTGATGCTTCATGTCGACAACTCACTCTCCATTTTCCATACTTTACCTAATCTGACAGAAACGCTTTAGACCATCAGGTCCAACATGCCAATTCTGTCCAGTTACCGTAATTTTATTGCAAAAGTCTTTACCTTCTGTTTGAATGTGTTTTCTGTTCGCGAACAGAAAACACAGAGGAGCAGGATTATGCTTAAACCACAAGATCTATTAGTTACTTTTAAAATTCTGAGTTATGAAATTGGTTGCTCATCTGTAGAGAGTAGAAGTCACAACTCAAGAAAGGCTCCATGGGTAATATTTGAACCAATAAGTGTGTACGACAGGGAAAAGGATGAGATTATCGTTTCTGATGAACCAGATGACTTTGAAGCTGCAGATCTAGCATTGATTGAACAGTTCATCCTAGAAGGGGAGTCGGAAGAACAACGAGCTAGTTGGAGTTATAGAAAGTTGGCGCAACAGCTTTTTATGTCCCTCAGTGAAGTAAGTCAAGCAATCAAAAGAGCGAGTAAAGCAGGGTTATTGATAAAAAGAGGGGCCAAAGGCGTCCGAGTCAATAAGACCGTACTAATTGACTATGTCCGCTTCGGTGCAGGAGTTAGCTTTTTTGTCGAGCGTGGGAAAGTTGTCCGAGGTATCCCAACCGCTAGTGCTGCTTCATCATTTAAAGATATATTCGTCTCTTCAGCTGAGTTTCCTACCGTCTGGCCTTGTGCCCGAGGGACTGTTAAGGGGATCGCCATAGCCCCTATTTACAAATCAGTGCCAAAAGCGGTTATGATTGATCCGTGGCTCTATAAGCAATTGGCATTATTAGATATTTTTAGAGTGGGTAGTGCTAGGGAGAAAGAGGAAGCAATGCCTTACCTAGCCAAGTTGAAAGGTAATGTATGACAGAACATGAAGCATTAATACTGCCCATAGCTCATGCTTTGGGTAAAGACTTATTGGAGCAGGTGGCGTTTGTTGGAGGGGCCACTGTGTCCCTTCACTTAGATGATGCTCAACCCATTGATATCAGTAGTACTAAGGACGTGGACTTTATTGTCTCAGTGTCGAGTTATTATGGTTATCAGGTGTTGGCAGAACAGCTGCGTAGTCGAGGATTCAAACCGTCTATACCCGAAAAAGGCGAAGAAGCACCAATGTGCCGATTCGAATGTGAGGGTATTTTAGTTGATGTGATGCCTGATAAAGAAGACATTCTTGGTTTTTCAAACCCCTGGTTTCAGGTCGGGCTTCAAGAGTCTGTCACATACACTCTGCCAGACGGGTTAGCAATAAAAATAGCCCAAGCTAAACATCTATTGGCCACAAAGCTTGTGGCGTTCGCTACTCGTGGTAGGGATATGCTGAGTAGTAAAGATGCTGAGGACATTGTCGTATTAGTCAATGGCAGGGATGCTTTGCTTGACGAAGTAAAAGAATCTCCCATTGAACTTAGGCAGTTCGTTCAGGAGGCAATGTCCAAATTCATCGCTAACTCTGATTTTGACTACTTGTTAAGAAATGCTCTGAATGGCGAAGAGGAAGAAAGGTTTGAAATAATTGAAGAGCGCTTTAATGAGCTTTCATCAAAGGAGTTTCTTCTTTGACCCCTAGCATTTTAGCTTGTGAAGTAGGAGGTTGTGAGCAAGTAAACGCCGATTACGCAGATCACTGGGCTGTTCAAGGTGGGCACTTCTATGTTGTTTGCGATGGCATTGGTCACAATGAGAACACTGCAGCAGCCGTAAGTGAGTTTTGTGAGCGGTTAAAAGGTGAGTTATCAGGGGGTATTATTAGTGATGAAACAGCCCTCGGTGATGCAATCATCAATGCTGTAAGGTCCCTAGAGCAACGGAGAGGCAGCTTTGCATTTTGTATGACTGCCGCATTGAAGTTGAACGATAGCTTGGTAGTTGCGCATTGTGGAGATTGTCGGTTGGGGTTCTTAACTCCTAAAGGCGTTGATTGGAAAACAGTGGACGACGTTCCTCACTATAAACTGCATCGTGACGGGGTGTTGGACAGGGACAGTTACTTGAAAGCTCGACATTTGGTTTCTTGTAAGATTAAACCTGGTGTTATAAGAGAGAGTCTAAAGGTTTACTCTTTGGACAATCCAGAACCCCAGTGCATGTTGCTATGTAGTGACGGCTTTTGGTCATATGTAGAGGTGGATCTTGAAGGGACTCCGGTTCTCAGTATGGAAGTGATTGACAGAATGCTGCCAGAATTGGCAAGCAGTGCATCTGATAATTTCAGTGTTATTTTGGTCTAGCAACTGGACGGAATTGCACTTCCTAATAAAAAACTAATTTGATTTGGCTTGGTTAAATCGCATGGCGAAACTAATAGTTGCCCCAAAACTACTTAGAGTAATTACTCCCTCGATCTTTATTTATCTGTGATTGCCCTATAAAAACTAATATGAATAGATAAGTTTTCACGTCACCTTACTCTAGAAGCAATTACTGAGTATAGTGAGCACTCCAAGCTGTTCATCATAAACAACTGCAATATGCAGAGCAGGTTTCTGTAACAGCGGAGCGCACTCGCTCTTTAGCTGTGATTAAAAATGAGAGTATAGAAGATAAATGTCTGACATTTGTTCCCTCACTGCGATGAGGAGAACGGTCTATATAGCGAAATACTAGACAAAGTATATTTTAGAAATTAACGAAAAGGGCCGGTGATTTTATACAAAGGAGAATGAAGGAAATCTTTTAGTTATACTTATAATTTATAGAATATCGATAACTTAAACTAATGTAACTCAAGGATGACAAAGACATGTTGCTTCATTTTAAAGAGATATTTCCTGAGTTTACACAAAAAACTAATATTTTTTTTGAGGATTTCAAAGGGGAAGTTTTAGACAAAATTTTTGTACAAAAATGTATCCAGTCTATTTATGGTATGCAATATGAGATTTTTCAAACTTTAGGTTATGAACAAACTAATAAATTATCACGAATTGCGATTGCCGACCTAATAAATTTAAAAAGTAGCCCCTATATTAATAAAGAAACTTTATGCGTTATCAATTACCTACAACTTTTTTTAACATTTATACCATTGAATCATTTAGTTATGACTGGCCAGCATAACAGAGCCTTGAAGTGGATAAATTATTCAATGTGCGATGATTTTGCGTAATACCATGATGCCGATCGGTCAATACCATTCAAGCCGATCACTTTTTTGTTCGCCAGTAGACCTCCGTAAAATCTAGCTTCAGTGATCGGCTTCAGTCAAGGTATTTAGTTTTTTTCGCATCGATTCGCCTTTTAATTCCAACTTTATTGCTCCGTGAACAAGTCGATCTAGAATCGCATCAGCATGTGTCGATTCTCCTATCATTTCATACCAATTTTCGATCGGTAATTGACTGGCAATTAATGTCGATTTTGTATCATATCTTGCATCAATTAATTCCAATAAATCACTACGTTGTTGAGCCGTTAATGGCTCTAATCCCCAATCATCTAAGATCAGTAAATTAGCAGAGCTAAGCTTGTTGATCAGTTTTCGATAACTACCATCGGCTTGCGCTAAGAACATCTTTTCTAATAGCTCCTTGAGCCTAAAATAATAAACGCTACTCCCTTGTTGGCAGTGGTTTTGACCAAGAGCGCAAGCGAGGTAAGTTTTGCCACACCCCGTTGCTCCCGTAATCAAAATATTTTGGTGAAGGCGAAGCCATTCACCTTGTGCTAATGAACGGATCTGAGTTTTATCGAGTTGTCGTGCTGCGCCATAGTTGAGTTGAGCAAGCGTGCCGCCAACTCTGAACTTTGCTTGTCGAGTTAGGCGGTCAATTTTACGCTGGTCACGCTGCGTTATTTCATGCTCAAGCAATAAACTTAGCCGCTCTTCGAAGCTTTGTTCTACGTATAGATTAGGTTGTTCAAGTTGCTGTAATAGCGCATCACGTATGCCGCTTAGCTTTAAGTTACTTAACTGGTTATTGACTTGTTGATTGATATTTTTCATAAGATTTCCTTTGATTGGTTAGTTTTTATTAATGGTAATAGTTATTGCCGCGGATATTTTTATGATCAATATCTTGTAGCGAATCACCCTGAGCTTGTGGCAAGGGTTGCTTATCCAAGCCTTTTTCTAAGATGGTTTTCACTTGTTTTACGCGAGTAACACCTGTGGCTAATGCGCGATGACAGGCGGCTTCAAGACGTTGGTCTGTAAACTTCTTGCCTAGGCTTAATAACCCCATACAAGCACGGTAGCTTTGCTCTGGATGCTTTTTAGCTTGCATCAATTGCATAACAAACTGCTCGGTTGATTTACCAAACTGACTTGCCCAGCGCTCAAATCGCTGCGGTGTCCATTGCTGTTGTTTTTGGTGAGCGATAGGCATATGTAGCTCAAGTGTTGTATGCGCACCTTCTCGGTATGATCTGGGGTGAACAGCGACTCGTATGCCTTGATGGTAGAGTGTCACCAATTTTCCTGAGGCATGTGCTTCAAGTTTTTGCTTGATCAAGGTATGTGGCACTGAGTAATAGTGCTTTTCAATCTCAATATGATAATCAATATGTACTCTCACTTGTTTCACTAAGGTGTAGCTGTAAGGCTGCAAGGGCAATGGTTTTAACGCTGGTTTATCAATGGCTTCAAATTGACTTAATCGTGAGCCAGGATGTTTTTTCATTTGTCGCTGATTTAAATCGATGAGTAATTCTTGAATCTTTAGATTTAATTGACGCAAGCTAAAAAAGGTTTCATTACGAAGACGTGCCATGATCCAACGTTCAACAATTTGTACACCCACTTCAGCCTTGGCTTTATCCTTTGGTTTATAGGGTCTTGCAGGCACAATGACGGTATCGTAATGCGTCGCTAGTTGTTGGTAGGTTGGGTTTAAGTCAGGCTCATATCGGCAGGGTTTGGTGACGGCACTTTTAAGGTTGTCAGGAATGATCTGCTCAGGAACACCACCAAGAAACTCAAAACAACGGGCATGACTCATCACCCAATCTTCAAGTTTCTGGCTGTAAGTCGCTTCGGCATAGGTATAATTTGATGCCCCCATGACCGCGACGAATACTTGTGCAGTACGGCATTCGCCTGTACTTCTATCAACAATACTCATGGTTGGGCCACAGTAATCCACAAACAGTTTTTCACCAGCTTTATGGTTTTGTCGCATCGAGGGTTTTTGGCATTTAAGCCATGCCTTGTACTGACGGCAGAAGTGAGTGTAACTGTAAAAACCTTCCGCGTGCCGCTCTTTGTATTCTTCCCAAAGCAGCAACAACGTCATGGTTTTAGGCCGAAGCTCTTGTTGAACTAACGACCAGTCAGGAATGGTAAAGCCTTTTAAACGAGGCTTTGTTTTGAAAAACGCTTGTTGTAGAGAGTTATCATCCCACTTCTCATCAAGCGGCCAGCAAGTAATGTCTAGCTCTGCTGATTTACAGGCATATTTAGACACGATTGAGGGTGAAACAGATAAGCTTTTTGCTATCTGACGATGACTGAGTTTACAGCCGTATTTTAGTCTTAAAATTTCTTTGAGTTTACGCATTGAAATAGGTGCCGTTGGCATGGTCATTCTCATCATCAAAAATGAAAAGAATAACGGTTAAAAACACCTACGGGCAGACAAAAAAGTACAAAAAACGAACGGTACTATTCAAGCCGATCACTCAATACTATTTTGACCGAAAAGTGATCGGCATCGATGGTATTGAGTGATCGCGATGAATGGTATTAGGTGATCGGCTTAGATGGTATTAGGTGATCGCGATGCATGAGAATATGCACCAAGGTAGTAAGTATCAATTATGCGATTAAACTTAACTGATTGATATTGTAGTAAATAAATTTTATGAACACTTTATTTAGGCTACATCAGTTTGTTCTTGGGTTTTGCGAATATCTTATTGCTTTACATCAACGATATTGCAAATGTAGGATGATATTGATCAATAACTTTATTTGGCGAGCCGTTCAATAAGCTATTAAACTAAGCCGCTGCGCGGAGCCAAATCAAGCTTCAATTGACTGTATTACTCATATTGAAGCAGCACACAGCAATGACAAGGGAATTTCAATGAAATACGTAAAAACCAAGCTATATGATCAGTTCGAAACTACTCTACAGCCCAGAGTTAGCATCAAAAAAGGAAAACCCTATAGTATAAAGCGTACCAATTAACCTGGACTAGGCATCGACCAAGTCAAACAAGAGATTTATGCGCAGCAAACAGCGCAACGCATAAGTACTAAAACGTTAGCCAATCGTAACTTCACACAAATGTAGAGTAAAAAAGAATGTTTGAATGGATCGCAAGTCCAGAGGCGTGGGTAGCATTAGCAACCCTGATAGCCTTGGAGATTGTTCTTGGAATAGACAACATAATATTTATATCAATACTTGTTGGCAGATTGCCAGAAAAACAGCGGGCTAAAGCTCGACAGATTGGTCTATCTTTAGCTATGGGCACTCGGTTACTACTGCTTTTCAGCTTGGCTTGGGTTATGGGCTTAGTTGAGCCTTTGTTTATTGTCTTCGGAAATGAAATATCTGGTAGAGACATCATACTAGTTATAGGTGGGCTTTTTCTTCTCGCAAAATCCACACACGAAATACACGGTAGCTTTGAAATACAAGAAGCATCTCAGGCACAGGTTGCAGCCTCCGGGTTTATTTCGATCCTCATTCAAATTGCTATCCTTGATGTTGTGTTTTCACTTGATTCGGTAATAACTGCTGTAGGGTTAGTTGATCATCTAAGCATTATGGTGATAGCAATAGTTGCATCGGTTGGCGTTATGCTTGTAGCTGCAAAACCAATAGGTGATTTTGTAGATGCGAATCCTACAATCAAAATGTTGGCATTGTCTTTCTTGATATTAATAGGATTCACTCTTATAGCAGAGGGGTTCGATGTTCATATACCAAAAGGTTACGTTTACTTTGCTATGGCTTTTTCCTTCTTCGTGGAGATGCTCAACATAAAAATAAGAGATCGCAGGGCAAAAGCTATTGAGACAATCCATCTAGCAAAAAAAAATCACTGAAGATGAAAATACCTAACAAGTACATCATGCAAGGACTGGAATAGACTGTCACCTTTTTCGCGCTGCGCGGCAAAAAAGCCGCCAGCTTACCAGGCTGAAAACGCAGGCATTAACGGCTCTCATAGTCATACTTTTCCTAATGGTAATAGGCTAACACTCTAAAACGTTTATTATCCAAAAGTTTGTTAGATAGAACACAAGCCATTTTGTTTTTCGTAAAAAAATATCATTCTCCCATAAATATCTATTTTTTATATGTTTCGATTTGTCAGACTATGGGTTTATTTTATATGCGGTCATGTCAGTGATTAGGTTCGGCGACAGAACTGCAACTAAACCCATTGTTAGGGTAAATAAAAGGAAAGTAATTAATCTTTTCGTGCATTTTTCTGTATTGCTTGGGCGTTTTGTTCACCGACAATATGCAATGTTCGCTGAGGGAATGGGATGGTTAGCCCTGCGACTTCTATTGCTTCTTTCACTCGCTTATTTAAATCCCAGTACGCTGACCAGTAATCTTCATTTTTTGCCCATACTCTTAGCTGAATGTTCACTGCACTATCGATCATTGATGCAACCATCACTTGAGGCGCAGGTTCAGCTAACAATCTTGATTCACTCTCAGCAATTTTCTTTAATACAGCAAACCCTTCATTAATAGAGTCTGAATATGAAATACCCACAATAATATCCATACGTCGTTTACCATTACGAGTGAAGTTTTTAATATTATTACCCCATAGCATGTTATTAGGTGAGGCAATATATAATCCATCAGTGGTTTCAAGAATGGTTGTAAATAAATTTATTTCTCTAACGGTACCTTGCGTTCCACCAAACTCAATAAAATCGTCGGCGCGAAATGGGCGTACTATTAGTAACATAATACCTGCGGCGATATTGCTTAACGTGTCTTTCAGAGCCAGTCCAATCGCTAAGCCCGCAGCACCAACCAGCGCGATTAAGCTCGCTGTATTGACGCCAAAAATATCCAGAATAAATACACCACCAATGACATAAACCGCGTAACTGGCTATTGTTGAAAATAACGGGATTAATGTTTTATCAAGCCTGGTTCTCGTATTCGCGATTGCTTTACGAACCGTTTTGGCTATTAATGAGCTAGCGATCAGTATGGCAACTGCCAATAACAAATTATACCCGAGTGTTATAATTGTTTGTGAGTGATCAGACCAAAACTGCATGAGTGATTCTTTCATATCATTTATTCCTGTTTTTTGTTAAATAAAGCTAAATGTTAAGGCGTACTTAAAAAGGAGTAAAGCTAAGCAATTACTGATGACACCAACCAGACATTGTAGGCACAAAACGCGATTAATAAACCAACACCTTCATATCGGTTAATACGGCCCGCTCGACGAAAACCATAAGCAATAATCAATAAGGCTACCGTCATGCTCATCATCACTAACCAGTCGCGTGATAGTACTTGTTCAGGTAAGCTGGACATTGGCGAAATAACACCCGCAATACCAACAACAGCAAGTAAGTTAAACATGTTCGAACCAACAACGTTGCCTATCGCAATATCGTGCTCGCCTTTTCTAACGGCTATAACCGAAGCGGCAAGCTCTGGGAGTGAAGTACCCAATGCGACGATGGTGAGTCCAATAATCAAGTCACTTACACCAAATGCATGTGCAATGTTTACAGCTCCCCATACCAAAACACGCGAACTTACGATTAACAGCACAAGACCCAGCACTAACCAAAAAATGGCTTTTTTGAGCGGCATAGCATGATCAACTAATTCCTGATCCATCTCCGTTTCTAATTTGTCACCTTTACTTTTAATGGCAGAAAAAATACTCCAACCAATCAAAGTAAAGAACCCAACCAATAGCAGCACCGCTTCAACACGCGTCAATGCGCCATCCAAGAGAAAATAGCCCAACAGTAAGCCTATTAACAACAACAAGGGGATTTCTTTTCGGACAATTTTAGACTGCACCATAATCGGTGTAATAACGGCTGTTACGCCAAGAATTAAGCCAGTATTAACAATATTCGAGCCTAAGGCATTCCCCAGCGCTAAATCAGGATTACCATCTATTGCCGCCATGGCGGAAACCACCATTTCAGGTGCAGACGTACCAAAACCAACGATCACCATACCAATAAGCAGCGAGGGCATTCCAGCATGCTTAGCGGTTACCGCAGCGCCTTCAACAAAGCGATCAGCGCTCCACACTAATAAAATAAAACCACCTAATATAGCCAATATAGCAAGTGTCATAACGTTACCTTAAGTTAAAAAAATGAAATAAATTAATGCAGCCAAGACGATTCTATAAATCACATAAGGCCACATACCAAATCGATCCAGCCACTTTAAGAAAAAGTGGATAGCAGTCAAAGCCATGACGAAAGAAGTTAATCCGCCTACCAAAAAAGCAAGCAAATCGATATGTATGTCACTTGATGCCACTTCCAATATTTTTGCGCTCGCGGCCAATGCTGTAATGGGAATGGCAAGTAAAAATGAAAAGCGCGAAGCGGCTTCTCTGCTTAAACCTAGCAGCAAGCTTGCGGTGATGGTTGCACCTGAACGAGAGGTGCCAGGAATAAGAGCAAATGCTTGTGCGATACCGATGAGTAAAGCGTCTTTTAAGCGCAATGAAGATAAGTCGCATTGCTGGTTAGGCCGCCAATCAGCCCAGCCTAATAACAAACCAAACCCCAATGTGGTGAAAAAGACGACTTCAACGGATCGTAACTGCTCGTCAATGAGATCCATTAACAACAAACCAACCAAAGCCGCCGGCACTGTCGCAATGATTAACAACAGCAGGATTTTCCCTTGACCAACGAATTGACGATGTTGAAATGAACACAAACCATCGTAAATTAGGTTTGTTACATCATTTTTAAAGTAGAGTAAAACAGCAAGCAAGGTGCCTATATGGACAGCTAGGTCGAATGCCACCCCTTGGTCCTTCCAGCCAGCAACCAGAGGAGCGAGAATAAGGTGAGCAGAACTTGAAATCGGTAGGAATTCTGTAATACCTTGTATAATCCCTAGTATTACAGCATTAATTAAATCCATGTACACTCACTGAATACAAGAATGTACAAAAATAAAAATCAGACAAAATATTTATATCCTTGGGGTGGTTTGGACACAGGCAAACGTGGCTCTCCACCCCGAGAGCCGCATTTGCCTTAAGTCTTGTCAATCCAAATAGGACATAACCGCCACGAACTGCTGTTCGGGATATGTTGACTGCTATCTCAGACGGTACTGAGAGACTACTCCCCTAAGGTTATAATCATTATTTTAATTTTTTATATTCAACAGGTCAATAGAGTACTTTTGTATCCCTATTGAAGTGAAAATACTTTAACTGTGGATATACACTTAATGATAACTATGTCGTGAATTAGCTAATTTTCTCTGCAACATAGAGGTTATCCGTCAATCAAAACTTGCGTTAATGGGTAAGTTTGGCTAACTCATTTATCACTAAATTAGTGGGCGGCCTGACTCATTTCTGTCCTAATTCCACTAACTATAATCGTGATGACCAAGCAACCAAAAAGGAGGTCATCATGGTCATATTAAACCGTGGGCAACGAAGTGGTGTCAAAAAGCCTTTTCGTCTTGAAGAAATTTGGCGAATTCGTACCAGACTTGAGATTGAGAGCAACTTGATGCAGTTAGCACTGCTCAATTTGGCAATTGATAGCAAACTTAGGGCGAGCGACTTATTACCTTTGAAAGTATGCGATATTTCTTCTCAAGACCGGATATTTAATCGAGTTAAGCATATCCAACTTAAGACTGACATTGAAGTTCAGTTTGAAATCACGTCAAGAACCCAACAAAGTCTGATTAAATGGATTTTGCTTGCATCGTTAAGCGCAAGCGATTTTGTTTTCCCCAGTCCTAGATTAAAGCAACAGTCGATTAGCTACTCATACTATAGATACATTGTTAGGAAATGGGCATCCGATCTGGGATTAGATCCGAACCTATATGGAACCCACTCTATGAGGCGAACCAAGGTGACTCTTGTCTATGCCAAAACAAAGAATATTCGAGCAGTTCAACTTTTACTAGGTCATACAAAGGTAGATAATACGATAAGATATCTTGGTGTTGAATTAGAAGATGCTCTCTTACTTTCAGAAAGTACAGATTGCTAATATTAAATGGCCCTACAACCTAGGGCTACTTTATCATCTAAAGGAAACGGGTTTATTACTGGCAAATTGTTGTCGGATAGACGACACTTGTTACCAAGTGCCGCCCTCCTAAGAACCCAGCGTGCAACTTTCACTGCACTAGGCTCAAGCCTCCACAAAGGTATCGTTTGATACCCAGCAACTTATAAAGCAGTGAG
>Ga0210044_10008410_pt1 | contig 12870 bp, 12 predicted proteins | sample CryGey13umfilter_2_FD_183959 | JGI IMG/M metagenome (GOLD analysis project Ga0210044, IMG submission 183959) | Groundwater microbial communities from aquifer in Utah, USA - Crystal Geyser 4/9/14 3 um filter (SPAdes) (version 2) | ecosystem: Environmental > Aquatic > Deep subsurface >... | reverse complement strand
ATCCTCGTCGAACATCTCCTTCTTGCGGTCGGCCAGGGCCTTGAAGCGTTCGAAGACCCGGCCGAGCTCATCGTCCGAGAGGGTGTAGCCCAGGGTTTCGACCCGGTCCTTCAGGGCGTGGCGGCCTGAATGCTTGCCCAGCACCAGATTGCCCTTGGACAGACCGATATCCTTGGGATTCATAATCTCGTAGGTGGAGCGCTCCTTCAGCATGCCGTCCTGATGGATGCCGGATTCGTGAGCAAAGGCGTTGGCGCCGACAATGGCCTTGTTGGGCTGCACCGGCATGCCGGTGATGGTGCTCACCATCCGACTGGTCGGGTAAATCTGCTCGGTGACCACGTCGGTGTGGACCCTCATCAGGGCGGCCCGGGTGCGGACCGCCATGACCACCTCCTCCAAGGCCGTGTTGCCGGCCCGCTCGCCCAGACCGTTCATCGTGCACTCCACCTGCCGGGCGCCAGCCTTGATGGCGGCCAGGGAGTTGGCCACGGCCAGGCCAAGATCGTTGTGGCAGTGCACCGAGAGCATGGCCCGGTGGATATTGGGGATGTGGGCCATGAGATAGCGAATCTGCTCGCCGTACTCGTCGGGCAGGGCATAGCCGGTGGTGTCTGGGAAGTTCAGCACCTTGGCGCCGGCCTCGATCACCGCCGTAAACACCTGGCAGACAAAGTCCAAATCGCTGCGGGAGGCGTCCTCGGCGGAGAACTCGACGTTACCGGTGAAGCCGGCCGCGAACTTCACCGACTCCACGGCCAGCTCGAGCACCTGGTCGCGGCTCATGCGCAGCTTGTGCTGCATATGGATGTCCGAGGTGGCCAGGAAGGTGTGGATCCGCGGGTTCTCGCCACCCTTGAGGGCCTCCCAGGCCGTTTCAATATCCTGCCGATTGCAACGGGCCAGGCCGGCCACCTGCACACCAACCAGGTTATCGGCAATATTCTTGACGCAGTCGAAATCACCCTTGGAGGCCACGGGAAAACCGGCCTCGATGACATCGACCCGCAATTTCACCAATTGCTGGGCCAGCCGGAACTTTTCCTGCATGTTCATGCTGGCGCCGGGCGACTGTTCGCCGTCCCGCAAGGTGGTGTCGAATATGAAGATCTTGTCTGACATGCGTCTCTCTCCCAAGCGGGCCCGCCCCGATCAGAGGGCCGGACGTAAACTCACGCCGGCTTTTCCAGCTTCTTGCCCTGCCGCCGATGGCCCAGCACCCGGTAGGCGCTGGCAAAAGGGGCCGAAAGGATATAGACGAGACCCAGGACGAAAAGGGTGACCTGCGGTTCGGTGGCAACCACCATCACAAAGAGCACCATGACCACCAAAAAATGAAAGGCCCTGGCCCGGTTGGTTTCCGGGTGCTTGAAACTCAAGTACTGGAAGGAACTCACCATGAGAAAGGAGAGCAGATAGACCAACAGGAGCATACCAAAGTCCTTAACCTGGAACAGGAAATCCGTATAACGACCCAGGCCGTTTTCCTCCAGAAAAAGATAGAACAGCAGGGAGGTGGCGAGCATGCAGGCCGCCGCCGGGCATGGCAGGCCGGTAAAGGTCTTCTTGGCCGTGCTGACGTCCTGACTGTTGAAACGCGCCAGTCGCAGGGCCGTGGTGGCGACATAGAGAAAGGCCGCCAGCCAGCCAAGGCGGCCGTAAGGCTTCAGGGTCCACTGAAAGGCCAGCATGGCCGGCGCCACGCCAAAGGCAACCAGATCGGAGAGGGAGTCGTATTCCATGCCGAAATGGCTGGTGGTGCCGGTCATTCGGGCCACCCGGCCGTCCAGGCCGTCAAAGAGGGCGGCGATCATGATGGCCACGGCCGAATGATAGAAATCGAGTTTAACGGCGGAGACAATAGCATAAAAGCCACTGAACAGACTGAAGGTGGTCAGCACACTGGGCAGGATAAAGATCTTACCCTTTGGCCCATCCGGACCCTTGTCGTCAAATTCATGTTTCATGTCAGACTCAAGACTTTCGACCATGCTTTCTCCTTGGTGTTCAACGGTCAGCTCTCCTGCTCCCGGATGAGCCCTTAGCTTAGACCTATAGGACTTATAGGACCTATGGGACCTATGTGTTTCGCCCTCTTTGCCTTGAGCCTTGTGCCTTGAGCTTTCAGCTTCTATTCCTCAAGCCGGCAGATACCCAAGCACGCTTTCCCCGGCCCGCACCTTTTGCCCCACGCTGACCTCAAGCTGGACATGCTGGGGCAGGTAGAGATCGACCCTGGAACCGAAACGGATGAGGCCGAAGCGCTGTCCCTTGGCCAGGGTGTCACCCTTGGCGGCCCAGCAGACGATGCGCCGGGCGACCAGCCCGGCCACCTGCACCACCGCCAGCTTGCGCTTGGCCGGGGTGGTCATGATCAGGGCGCAGAATTCATTCTCCAGGGCGCCCCGCTGGGTGTTGGCGGCGTAAAAACGGCCGGCCGCATAGCGGACCCGTTCCACCCTGCCGGCGCAAGGCGCCCGGTTGACATGCACGTTAAAGACGTTCATGAAGATGCTGACCTTGTACACATGCTCTTTGACAAACCGGTCGTCGAACACCTTCTCGATCAGAATGACACGGCCATCGGCCGGGGCGACCAGCACATCCTCTTCGTCGGGAATCACCCGCTGGGGGTCACGAAAAAAATAGAGGAAAAAGGCCGTGCAGAAAAGGGCGGCAAGCGCCAGCAGGTCGTAGCCCAGAATGGCCGTCAACAGCGCGACATAGGCCGCCAACCCGATGAAGGGGTACCCCTCCCGGGCCACGGGGATGTGTCTTTCGATCATTGGATCCACAGCATTCTCCAACCAGGCCTTTAACAGCAAAAAAGAGCGGTGCGAACCGCCCTTCCTTGTCACCCCCTTGGCCACGCCGCCCATGCAGCCGGCGCCGGCCGTTTACACCTTCTTTGCCCTGGCCATGGCAATCTTGCCGGTACGGACGATTTCCTGGATACCGATGGGCCGGAGGATATCGATTACCGCCTGTAACTTAGTGCTCGAGCCGGTGAGTTCCACGGCATAGCTCTTGGGGCTGACGTCCACCACCTTGCCCCGGAAGATATCAACGACCCGCAGGATCTCGGCCCGGGTCTCGGCCTCGGCCTTGACTCGAATGATGACCATTTCCCGCTCCACATAATCCAGTTCCCCCATATCAGTGACCTTGATCACGTCGATGAGCTTATGGAGCTGTTTGGTGATCTGCTCGATGATCTTGTCCTCGCCATCGGTGACCAGGGTGAGACAGGAAACCTCGGGATCCAGGGTTTGGGCCACGCACAGACTCTCGATATTGAATCCCCGTCCACTGAAGAGCCCGGTCACCCGGGACAGAACCCCCGGCTTGTTCTGCAGCAAGACTGAAATGGTATGTTTCATAATGTTCCCCTATCCTTTCTCAGTAACCCCGGCGGGCAATCCCGGAGCGTAACGCATTGTAATGAACCGAGCCACAAGGGGCCGCGGCCCGCGGCTAGACCAGGAGCATCTCGGTGGTCGCCTTGCCGGCCGGCACCATGGGATAGACCCCTTCCTCGCGGGAAATGACAAAATCCATGAGCACGGTGTTATCCGTGGCCAGGGCCTCCCGGATCACCGGTTCCACCTCGCTGGGCTTGGTGGCCCGCAGGCCGACGGCGCCGTAAGCCTGGGCCAGGAGGACAAAGTCTGGCGCCACATGAATATCGGTGTGGGAATAGTGCTTGTCATAGAAAAGTTCCTGCCATTGGCGGACCATGCCCAGAAAACTATTGTTCAAAAGGGCAATCTTCACCGGCAACTTATACTGCCGGGCCGTGGCCAGTTCCTGGATGTTCATCTGCAAGGAGCCGTCGCCAGCAATGTCGATGACGGTGTGGCCCGGGGCGGCCATCTGGGCGCCAATGGCCGCCGGGAAACCGTAGCCCATCACCCCCAACCCGCCGGAGGTCAGAAAGTGGCGCGGCTTGTTGAAGTGATAGAACTGGGCGGCCCACATCTGATTCTGGCCCACCTCGGTGGAAATAATGGCGTCACCGCCGGTAAGTTCATGCAGCTTCTGCACCACGAACTGCGGTTTGATGATGTCGGTTTCCTCGATATAGCCCAGAGGGTGCTTGTTTTTCCAGGCGCGAATTTCATCCAGCCAGGCCTCGTGCTGCTCGGCCGCGGCCTGCTCGCTGAACTCCTCGTGCCGGTCGAACCAGGCGTTCATGGCGGTCAGGGCATGCTGGCAGTCGGCCACGATGGGGATATCGACCGCGACATTCTTACCAATGGAGGTGGGATCGATGTCCACATGGATGATCTTGGCGTTGGGCGCAAAGGCATCCACCCGGCCGGTCACCCGGTCGTCGAAACGGGCGCCCACGGCGATGAGCAAATCGCTCTTGGCCACCGCCATGTTGGCGAAATAGGTGCCGTGCATGCCGAGCATACCCATGGACAACGGGTCGGTGCCCGGAAACCCCCCCAACCCCATGAGGGTCATGGTCACCGGGATATGCAGCTTGCGGGCCAGGGCGGTTAGTTCCTCGTGGGCCTTGGCGGCGATTACCCCGCCGCCCACGTAGAGCACCGGTTTTTTGGCCTTCAGCATGGCGCGGCAGGCCTTGTCGATCTGACCGGGATGGGGCTCGTAGGTCGGCCGGTAGGTCCGCATCCGCACCGGCTTGAACTCCGGAAAGGTCACCATGGCGTTGACCACGTCCTTGGGCAGATCAACCAGTACCGGGCCGGGCCGGCCGCTCCTGGCGATATGGAAGGCCTCCCTGATGGTGGCCACCAGCTCGTCCGGGTTCTTCACCAGATAATTATGCTTGGTGCAGGGCCGGGTGATGCCGACGATATCCACCTCCTGAAAGGCGTCGTTGCCGATCAGGGCGGTGGGCACATTGCCGGTGAAGACCACGATGGGGATGGAATCGGCATAGGCCGAGGCAATCCCGGTCACCGTATTGGTGGCGCCCGGCCCGGAGGTGACCAGGGCGACGCCCACGTCGCCGATCACCCGGGCATAGGCATCGGCGGCGTGAATGGCGGCCTGCTCATGCCGGACCAAAACGTGGGTCAGCTTATCGTTCTTCATCAGGGCTTCGTAAATGTCGATGACCGCGCCCCCGGGAAAACCGAAGATCACCTTCACATTCTGTTCTTCAATGCATTGCATCAATGCCTGCGCACCTGTGATTTTCATATGCCTTCCTGCCTCTGGATTATAAGCTTGCTCATCCTCGAAGAGCCATCGCCCGCGCCCGGACGCCGCACGAGCGACTCGAGGGCGACGCTGACCCCCAACTGAACAAAAAGATTACAAATATAGAGTAATGGCCGTGAGGTTGTCAACCCTGATTCTGCTGTATATAGTCCACCGCGCCCGGTCAGCGCCAAACAAACCGGGCTACGCCTTGCCCGCGGAAGGTTGAAAAAAAGATCGTACCCTTTAGTCATGCCCCGGCCCGATTTACCAATTGGTTCCCTGGCGGTTGACTCTAAAACAGCAACGCCCCCTCGGAGTCCCTCTGAGCCCCCCAAGTCAGGCCGCCTTTTGGATTCCCTTGGCCTCATACTCCGGGAACATGATGATGGCGGGATGAACATCAAAGGCCTTGGCGAGTTACTCGACGCGCCTTTTGCCGATCCCCACCCTGCCATTTTCCAGCAGGCTTAAATTGCTGGCACTGATGCGAAGGGTCACATCTTAAAAATTAAATATAATGTTACATCACTTTTTCGATTTTACTGTCGCACCGCAGACAGAACTGAAGGCCATCCTTCGTGTAGCTACATTGGTCGCAATAGTATCGACTACATTTTGGGCAATCGTAAATTGCATTTGACTTTTCGTTTGTACGCTCGCTTATCTGGCCGACCTCTGAGCCACAAAAAGTGCAGTAGGGTTTTAAATCCACAAATTTTGATAGATGGTTTGGTTGTTTCTTCTTCATTTTATCATTTCCTATTCAGAGATGATCTGTGATCAGGGTAGACGGGAACATTCCCTGGACGTCCATTGTTCATTAGTTCACTAACTATTTCAGCCTTACTGCATTATTTCAGAGCAATCCGAGAGGCCAAGTATATTCCTAGCGCTCCTGTTCTTTGCAGTTAGGTAGCTCCAGGGGTCTGGACTCAGGACAATCACGGATCAAAGTCCACTCGTCAAAAAGACGCCAGCGCTCGTTGGCGCGGCAAAAAGCCCGGCCGCGTGGCCGCGGTTCAGAAATTCGGTGATGGCGGCCTGGCCGCTGGGGCCAAAATCTTCGGAGAAGTGGTTGACGTATAACTTGATATGCGCCGCCACCACTTCATCCTCCAGTTCCTGGGCATGACATTTCACATAGGCCCGGCTGGCAATGGGCTGGGCAAAGGCGGCTCGGACGCTGGCGCGGATGGCGTCTTCCACCTGACGCAGCACCTCTGTACCCAGGCTGCGGCGGGCCACAATACCGCCAAGGGGGATAGGATGGCCGGTTTCCTCCTCCCACCAGGCGCCAAGGTCTTGGATACACTGTAAGCCATGGCGCTGGTAGGTGAAACGGCCTTCGTGGATGATGACCCCGGCATCGACCTCGCCGCTGGTTACCGCGTCCATGATCCGATGAAAGGGCATGGCCACGGTAGCGCCAAGCCGAGAGGCGTAAAGCCGCAGCAGCATGGCGGCGGTGGTGTACTGGCCGGGAATGGCGACTCGCAGATCATGCAAGTCAGACGATGACAACGGCCGGGCAGCGACCAGCAGGGGGCCGCAGCCCCGGCCCAGGGCGGCGCCGGCGTTTAGCAACACATAGTTGTCGAGCAGATAACCCAGGGCGTGCATCGACACCTTGCTGACGTCGAACCGTCCCGCCAGGACCCAGCGGTTAAGGGTCTCCACGTCTTCCAGAACCGGTGGCGCAAAACTTAAAGGGGCAGTATCAATGGTGCCTGTAACCAGGGCGTGGAAGATGAAGGTGTCGTTCGGACAGGGGGAGAACCCGAGGGAAAGGACATGCTCCGCAGTGGCCATGGCAATCTCCTCTGCTCAGTCTGCCTTGGAAAGTTCATTAATCATGGCGGCGACCTTCACGCCACCCAGGTGGCATGCCTCGGCCAATCGCCAGAGCCCCGGATCACGGTCCTCCACCAGGTTGCTGACACAGCGAATCTCAAGGAGTGGCAAACCATAGGCTGCGCACACCCGGGCCACGGCCGCCCCCTCCATGTTCTCGCAGATGGCGGCAAAACGGTCCCGCAGGAAGACGCCACGTTCCTCGGTGCCGGAAACGCCGCTCACCGTAACAAAATTCCCTTCCTTAAAAGCAACACCATGGGCAGCCAGAATAGCACGCGCCCGGGACAGCAGGGTCTGGTCCAACACCCAGGAGATGGGCACCGACAACCGGTCCAATGGGAAGGCGCGGGTTTCATTCCCCGCGCAAATGCCGAGATCGCCAAGGTTTTCAGTGACGGCCAGACAGATATCCAGCAGATGCACAACCGTGCCGAGGTAAGCGCCGGCAACGCCGAAATTCACAACGCCGGCAAAGTCTGCCTCACCCTGTTCCAGAGACCGGGTAAGGGTCAGGGCGGTCTCCAGCGGACCAAGCCCGGTTACCAGGCAGACCGCCAACCCCTCCCCCAACGCCGCACGCAGGGGCTGCATCTCCATCTCAGTAGCCGCGACGACAAGATACATAGATTCCTGTGCAGGCGCCCCCATTGACAGGGATATTTCAGGGACGGGATTTAATGCGATTCTTTTCGTCCAGGACAACGATGTTAGGGGCGTAAGCAGCCATTTCCTCGGGGCCATAGAGGGCATAGCTGACGATGATGATCAGGTCGTCGATCAACCCCTTGCGGGCCGCTGCGCCGTTCAAGGCAATGGTCCCTGAGTCGGCCGGCCCTTCAATGACATAGGTGTCGAAGCGTTCGCCGTTGTTGATGTTGTAAATCTTGACCTTTTCAAAAGGCAGCAGGCCCACGGCATCCATGAGACGCCGATCAATGGTGATGCTGCCCTCATATTTAAGATTGGCGTCAGTGACCTTCGCCCGGTGCAGCTTGGCTTTGAGCATGGATTGCAGCATTGTTTTTCCCGATTACTCCTCCGTAAGCAGGAGGCCATTGTCAATAAGACGCGTAGTGCCGATAAAGACGGCCAGGGCCAGCACGCTGTCGCGAGTCAGGATGGGGGTGGCCACGAGGCGGTGCTGGTGCACGATACTCACATAATCAACCCGCACCGCCGGGTCCATAAGCAGCCGGGCCCGCACCTCGGCGGTCAAGGCGGCCGCGTCGGCCTCACCGGTTGCGGCGCGCTGCCGGGCAAAGTTGATGACGCGATGCAGGGCCAGGGCCGAACAACGCCCGGCCGGCGTCAGATAGATATTGCGTGAACTCATGGCCAAGCCGTCGGCCTCGCGGACAATGGGATGGCCGATGATCTCAACCGCCCAGTTCAGGTCCAAGGTCAGCCGCCGGATGACGGCCAGTTGCTGCAAGTCCTTGCGGCCAAACACGGCGACCTGGGGACCGACGATATTAAACAGCTTGGCCACCACGGTGGTGACGCCGTCAAAATGGCCGGGCCGCCTGGCGCCACAGAGGGTGTCGGTCAGTTCCGCCACCTGCACCCGGGTGAGGCTGCCCTGTGGATACATGGCGTCCACCGCCGGGGCAAAGACCAAATCCACTTTGGCCCCGGCCGCCAGTTCCAGGTCGCGGGGCAGATTGCGGGGATACCGGGCCAGATCTTCCCGGGGACCAAATTGCAAAGGGTTAACAAACAGGCTCACCACCACCCGGTCGGCCAACCCGGCCGCATGCCGCATGAGGCACAGATGGCCCTCATGGAAGGCGCCCATGGTCGGCACCAGGGCGATGATTTTCCCGGCCCGGGCCTGGTCCCTGGCCCAGGAAGTCATGGCGGACGGGGACTCTATGAGGTCCATGACGCCTCGGCCCGTTCTACGGCTTGGCGCCAGCTTCGGTCAAGCCCGCCAGTTTGATGGCGATCCAGGCCTTGTCGGACTCCGGGATTTCCACATCGGCCTGCAGGCCCTCATAGATTGCCCGGGCCTCCGCCCATTGCTGCCGCTCGACATGCACCCTGGCCAGGCCGGTCTTGCCAAGCAAGGTAAAACCAGGGAGGCTGGCCACCTTTTCATAAAACGACAAGGCCTTATCCAGATCACCCTTCACTTCATTGGTCTGCCCCAGGGCAAGCAGCACCAAGGGGGCCAGGGGGCTGTCCTTAGCCAGGCGATCGTACACCCGGCCATAACCGGCCAAGGCCTCGTCCAGCTTATTAGCCTGACGGTCGGCATGAGCAATCTCCAGTTGCGCCCAGAGGCTGGCGTTTGTCCGCGGATAACTGGCGACGACCTCTTGCAGCCTGGCCTGCCGTTCACTGGCGGTCGTGGTCTGTACGGCCTGATACAGGAGGGTGTAGGACTTTTCCCTTTGCGCCTCCCGGTAAGAATTAAAGGCAAACACCGCCAGCGCCACAACCAGCACGCCAACCGCGCCGACCTGCAAGTTCCTGGCATTTTCGCGGAGATAGGCGATGGCCTTTGGCGGCAGATTGAGTTGTTCCAGAATGCCGGGGTGCGGATTGTACGGGCGTTCCTGTAACGGGATTCTGCTGGTATCGTCGGTCATGGGCTTGTCCTTGCTCGTTTACTTGTCTCAGCCTGCGGGCCGTTCACTTTTTCCGGGCCGCGTTGCAACTTCATGGTAAAGTAGGAGTTGACTATACTAACAACAGGGGAAAAAAGCATCCGCGTTTTTTTATGCCCTGGCGGCAGGGCATAGGTTCTATATGTCCTATAAGTCGCATGGGACATATAGGACCTATAGGACATCTTGGACCTATCATGAAACAAGCCACCCCTCCCGCCGGCCGATACTCCGCGCCGGTCCAGTCGGTTACGGAACTGACCCGCTCCATCCGCGGTCTGCTGGAAACCCAGTATCCCTTTGCCTCGGTGCGCGGGGAGATCTCCAATCTCCGCGCCCCCTTCTCCGGCCACAGCTACTTCACCCTGAAGGACGACCAGGCCCAGTTGCGGGCCGTGCTCTTCAAACAGCAACAGCGCTACCTGCAACAACCCCTGAAGGACGGCCAGCAGGTGGTGTGCGCCGGCCGGATCACGGTCTACGAACAGCGCGGTGAGTACCAGTTATTGGTGGATTTTGTCGATTTTCAGGGTGCCGGGCCCCTGCAGTACGCCTTCGAGCGTCTCAAAACCAGGCTGGCCGAGGAGGGGCTGTTTGCCGCGGCCCGCAAAAGGCCCCTGCCCTTTCTGCCAGAACGCATCGGACTAATCACTTCGCCTAACGGGGCCGCGGTGCACGACTTCCTCCGCATGGCCAATGATCGCTTTCCCGCCGTGCCCGTGGAAATCATGCCGGTGAAAGTCCAGGGCGCCGAGGCGGCCGGGGAGATCGTCGAGGCCATCAGGCTCATGAACGAGCGGCAATCCTGCCAGGTGCTCATCCTCTGCCGCGGCGGCGGCTCCCTGGAGGACCTCTGGGCCTTTAACGAGGAACGGGTGGCCCGGGCCATTACCGCCTCGGAGATCCCCGTGGTTTCCGCCATCGGCCACGAGGTGGATTTCACCATCACCGATTTTGTGGCCGACTGCCGGGCGCCGACCCCCACCGCGGCGGCCGAGGCGGTGCTGCCCGACCGGCGACAGTTACAGAACAAGGTAGGTCAACTGACCAGGCGACTGGCCAATGCCTCCCGCTCCACCATGGATGATCTGCGCCGTCGGGTCGCCTTCCACCGTCGGCTGCTCAGCGACCCCACCGCCCTGCTCCAGCATCATTTGCTGCGCCTCGATTACACCCAGTCCGCCATGGTGTATGCCCTGACCAACCGCACCGCCACCCTGCGGACGCGCCTCCAGCGAGCCGTCACCCGACTGGCGGCCCAGAACCCGGCCCAGCGCCTCAGCCATCACCAGAAGCTGCTCCGGCAACTCGAAGGCCGCTTAGAACACGCCATGCTCAACGCGGTGCAGCAACGCCGAGCCAGCCTCGGCCAGGCCGCCTCCCTGCTGGACGCGGTAAGCCCCCTGGCCGTGCTTGGCCGCGGCTACGCCATCGCCCGTCAGACGGACGGTCGCCTGGTGCGCTCGGCCCAGCAATTAACCCTGGGGGAATCGTTGGAGATCATCCTGGCGAATGGCCGGGCCGACTGCCAAGTCACCACCATACACCCGGGCCAAGAGCAGAAGGAGGTCTGACTCTGTTCCTCATCCGCCGCGTTCATGACAACAGCCTCGACATCGACCGCGCCGCCATCAGCGAGGTGCAGGAAATCCTTAGGCGCCAGTTTGGGGCACTGCCGGAACGCGAGATCGCCAGCCTGCCCCAGAAGCTTGCCAACCCGTTCAAGTACCGGTTCCGCACCATCCTCTTCGTGGCCGAGGGGTTGCGCCGTCAGGTCCAGGGCTTTGCCCTGCTCAACCACGCGCCGGACCTGGATTTCTGCTATCTCGATTTCATCTCGGTGCGACCGGGCGCCACCGCCGGCGGCACCGGCGGCGCGCTGTACGGGCGGGTGCGGGATGAGGGCCGCCTCCTCGAAACAATCGGTATCTTCATGGAGTGCCTGCCTGATGATCCCCGCCTCTGCCGCGACCTGGCCCTGGTCAAGCAAAACCGGGCGCGTTTGCGCTTCTATGAGCGTTACGGCACCCGCCCGGTAATCAACACCGCTTACGAAACGCCGCTTAAGCCCGGCGAAGACTGTCCGCCCTATCTGCTCTTCGATGATCTCGGCTCGGCCAAGCCGCTGGGCCGGGAAACGGTGCAGCGGATCGTCTACGCCATCCTGACCCGCAAATACGGCAAGACCTGCCCGCCCGGCTATATCGACATGGTGGTGGACTCCTTCCACGACGATCCCACCCGGCTGCGGCCGCCCCGCTACCTTAAAACCGAGCCGGTCCGGGTGCAGCCCATCAAGTCACTGGAAAAACTGATCGCCTTGGTGGTCAACGAGGGCCACGACATCCACCACGTCCGCGAGCGCGGTTATGTGGAGGCGCCAGTGCGCATTCCCACCATCCTCAAGGGCATTGCCCCCACCGGTCTCTTCGACCGCATGCCGGCCCGCCACTTTCCCGAACGGCACATCAAGGCGGTGCACGACCGTGACTTTGTGGAATACCTCAAAAAGGTCTGCAGCCGGATCGAACCGGGCAAGTCGGTCTACCCCTACGTCTTTCCCATCCGCAATACCGCCCGGCCGCCCAAGGACCTGCTGGTGCGGGCCGGCTACTACTGCATCGACACCTTCACCCCCCTCAACCGCAACGCCTACCTTGCCGCCAGGGGCGCGGTGGACTGCGCCCTCACCGCCGCCTCGCAACTACTCGAAGGCTACCGCCTCGCCTACGCCCTGGTGCGGCCGCCGGGCCATCATGCCGAAAGCCGGGTTTTCGGCGGCTTCTGCTACTTCAACTCCAGCGCTATTGCCGCCGATTTCCTGAGCCGCCTGGGGCGCGTGGCGGTGCTGGACATCGACTACCACCACGGCAACGGCACCCAGGAGATCTTCTATAAGCGCGCCGATGTCTTCACCCTCTCCATTCACGGCCACCCGAGCTTTGCCTACCCCCTATTTCTCCGGCTTTGTCGAAGAGCGGGGCGAAGGTGCGGGGCTTGGCTACAATCGCAACTACCCCAGGACGGAAGAGTTGGACGGCCATGGCTACAGTAATACCTTGGGATGGGCCCTGAACCGCATCAAAAAATTCCGGCCGCGCTTTCTGGTGGTGGCGTTGGGACTCGACACGGCCAAGGGCGACCCGACCGGCACCTGGTCGCTCATCCCGGAGGATTTTGAGAAAAACGGTCGGATGATCGGCGCCTTGCAGCTCCCCACCGTGGTGGT
>Ga0210044_10008405_pt1 | contig 12876 bp, 18 predicted proteins | sample CryGey13umfilter_2_FD_183959 | JGI IMG/M metagenome (GOLD analysis project Ga0210044, IMG submission 183959) | Groundwater microbial communities from aquifer in Utah, USA - Crystal Geyser 4/9/14 3 um filter (SPAdes) (version 2) | ecosystem: Environmental > Aquatic > Deep subsurface >... | reverse complement strand
GTTGAAAAGTTTTATTAAAGTTATACCGATAACGGTCATTGTTAAAGAGGTCCTTAAATAGGCCAAAAGAGTTCTTTCGATTGCCAAGTTGGTTCTCTGCCGCCAGTCGATCGCGACTTGAATAGTTATTGTTAGTATTCATAAAAAGATTATAACAGAAGCCAATCTTTATTTTTTAGCCTTAGACACCTTAAGGATGTCTGGAGTTTTACTTAATTCCTGATTTTTTCTTTGCTTTTCTTTAATCAAACCAGCTATATAGAGATATGCAGCTGTGAGAATAACAATTGCTGAACCGCCAATCGCTTTTATTTCGGTAGCATTTTCAACGATCCAACCCATCAATCCACCGTTTTCTTTCATAGGCTAAATTTCTCCACCCATGAGGCTAAAAATAGATAAAGTAAGGCTGACTAAAATCAGAGTGTAGTAATAAAGCCAGGGTTTTTTGGTGTGGTAAAAATAATAGAGAAGACCGAAGGTTGTTAAACCACCAAGTAAATAAGCAATAATTGGCCAGCGATAGAAAAACATTCCTAAACTGACAAAAACGACTGCCAAGGGTACAGTCATATAGATCGATTTTAAAAGCGTTTTTAGTTTAGAGCGAAAAACAAACAAGGAGATTATTCCAATAACAATAACAAACAGTCCATGCATTAATGGCGGTAACCAACTAAAGTTTCTCATCAAATCAACCTGTGTAAAAAGTTTTATAAACCAATCTATTAAGCTTTGGAAGAAAAAGTCCTAAAGAAAGGCGAGATTCAAAAGAATAAAACCAAAAACGGCAACGGCAATTGCCGATAAAATATTTTTGACAACAGGATTTTTAAACACCGTTATTATTAGCTGCTAAATAGTTAAAGGCATAAAAATAGTTTTTTGTTGGAGTCTCTTTTGATTGATAAATATTATCTCCCCAAAGATAGTCGGCCAAAACTTCACGTAGTCGGCAGAGTTCTTTTAGACGCTTGATATTTTTTGGATCGGAAATTGTCATATCAAGAAGCTCAAGCATCCTCTCAAATGCCAATTGCGAATATTCTCTGTTTCTTTTTTTCTTCCAGTTAATCGCTCTTTCTACCTCACTGCCGATATTAGCCATCTGTTGGTAAAAAGAAAAACTATACCAACGTGAATTTTCTAAATCTTTATGAAATTTTTTCATTTAATAATTAATTTATTAACAATAACAATGATTCTTTTTTGAATTTCTATACTGTTAATACCTCGGGTTCTATTACCGAAAGAGGGACGAAGATTAATCATCGAATCAAACTCAATCCACTCTTTTTTCCCATACAAGTCAGGATAGAGATTAATTCCCCAAAGATTTTCCTGTTTTGAACCTTTAGACAATAATAAAGCTTCCTCATCAGAGTGAAGGTCGCTGTCGACGACAAGAATTTCTTTTTCTACATCAATGACCGCTTTGATAAGATTACCGAATCTTGACTGGGCAATTTTTTTCAGTTCATCTAAAGACACTTTATTTATAATAATTTGCATACAAATATTTTAATAAATTATCTCATATTTGTAATGATATAATTTAATTACTCAATATGCCGCAGTGGCGGAATGGCAGACGCGCACGGTTCAGGGCCGTGTTCCTTACGGAGTAGAGGTTCAACTCCTCTCTGCGGCACATTTTTTGTTAGCTAAAATTAGCAAGGGTTTATAAACTCTTGCTATAAATAATTATTTTGTCTATAATTTACTTATGAAATTTTATGAAAAAAGAATAGTTGAAAAAGCTCGACTTGCTAGAAGAAAAGGACTATCATTAAGAACAATTGAAAAACAATTAGGTGTTCCCAACAGTACAATATCCAAATGGGTTAGAGATATTAAATCGGATAATCATTTCTACATGAAAGCTCGTTTGTTAGAAGAAGAAAATAAAAATATATCAACCTATTTGTTGAGAAATTATAAAATTGACAAAGATCAGGCAAAAATATTATTAAGTTTATTATATTGGTGCGAGGGTTCAAAATATCCGGCAACTAACTGTGTAGCTTTTTCAAACAGCGATTATGTTTTAATAAAAACTTTTATTAGGCTTATGAGAAAAGGATTTGATATAAAAGAGAATAAATTTCGAGTTCGCCTGCAGTTACATTCCACACATGATATTAAAAAGGAAAATATTTTTTGGAGTAACCTTTTAAAGGTACCATTAAGCCAATTTGGGAAACCAACTGTAACTATTCCTAAAAACAAAAGAAAAAGAACTAACTATCGAGGCACGTGCACAATTAAATATTATGATGTAAAATTACTACTGAATATAACTGGTATTTATGAAACGTTTGGAAAGAAATTTGTTTAAGGAGGAGTCCGATAGCTGGTCAATTCGGGGAGTTTGCTAAACTCCTGAGTCGCAAGACTCGCGTGGGTTCGAATCCCACCTCCTCCGCCAAAGCCTTGAGGTTCTAACAGACCCACAGGCATAGCAGAAAAGCCCCATGGTGCTTGTTAAACAGGCTTGATTTGGACATTTTCAGGTTTTGTATCCTGGAGAAGATAAAAATCATCGAAGCCAATAATTATCATTTTTCCCTCAAAATCTCTCTAAAATCGTCAAAAACATCTCAATCTTTATCTGATTCTAGATATCCTGTAAAAAGCAAGGAAAACAGTTTGGGATCATTGGTCTCGGGAGGATCGGTAGCCGAGTGGCGGAAATCGCCTTGGGCTTTGGCGCAAAGGTATCTTATTGGTCAAAAAACAAAAAAAAGGAAATGGAGAAAAAAGGAATAAAATATAAAACTATTGACAAATTAATTCCAAAATGTGATTTTCTCTCTCTTCATTTAAGTAAAACCAAAGAGACCGAAGGAATCCTGAATAAAAAACGAATGAACTCAATTAAAAAAGGTGCGGTCGTAATTAATGTGGCGCCGATGGAATTAGTTGACCTTTCCGCTTTGACAAATCGATTAAAAAAAGTCGATATGACTTTTATCTTTGACAATCCGGATGAGATGGAGAAAAAAGATGTAGAGAAGTTAGCAAAATATAAAAACTGCATTGTCTATCCACCGATTGGCTTTATCACTGATGAAGCCACTGTTTTGAAAAAAGAAATTTTTGTGAGCAACCTCGAAAACTTCCTCAAAGGCCGTCCGAGTAACCAGGTTAATTCGTAATCCGTAATTCGTAATTCGCAATCAAATAATATAAAATAGACTTCATGAAAAACATCTGTACTTTATACCTCATCCGTCATGGAGAGACCGAGTGGAATGTGAAAAAATTGTTACAGGGTCATACTGACATTCCTTTAAATAAAAAAGGTGAAATCCAAGCAAGACAATTAGCAAGAAAGTTTGCCCAAACCCACTTTGACGCGGTTTTTTCCTCAGATTTAATTAGGGCAAAGAGAACTGCCGAGATTGTTACTCAAGAAAAAAAATTAGCAATTTTTACAACAAAAGCCTTAAGAGAAAGAAATTTTGGCCAATATGAAGGTAGATCATTTGTTCAGAAAAAAATATCAACATTAATTGGTAAACTTGAAGCGGAGACTAAAACTATCATAAAGGAACCATTTGAAAACAATGAGATATTAATGATGAGATTTTCTACTTTTTTAAGAGAAACAGCGGTTGCTTATTTAGGAAAAACTGTCTTGATCGTTAGCCACGGAGGGCCAATGAGGCACTTTCTTGCCTGTCTTGACCCTGAACATTATAGAGAAGAATTAGGAAGAGTGAGAATTAATAACTTAGCTTATTTTAAGATTAAAAGTGATGGAATAGATTTTTTTCTTGAAGAAGTTTCCGGAGTAAATATAGAGAGATAAATTAAAATATATTTTTCAGAATTTTTTCAACTTCCCGGTCGCTTATTTCGTAATAGCGGCCGCGGTGAGATAACAAAGCTCCTGAGAATGTTTTTGGAATATGCATTAGTTCATGAATTAAGGTTTTGACTTTGTCACGGTCGGATAATTTATCAAATCTTTTGGCATTGACTTCGATAATATAGTTTGGCTCGATTCCGACTACCTCATGAAATATCTTTGCCATTCCCCAGATTCTCGCTACCGCTCTGGTTTTAGCATCAAAACTGCGGATGCAGTGGATTTGGTTTGGTTTAATGTGGGTAAATTTTAATTCTTTTATCAAAACCCTGATCTGCCTTTTTATCTCCGGAGCTTTTTTATACTGCACCCAATCATTCTAACAAAAAATATTTTTCTTAGCATCTTTACATTTATACACAGACGTGAGATAATTACCATTAAATGATAGTTACTCTAAAAGAAAGACTAATTATTGAAAAGCAGATTCCAATACAAGCAATAAATACAGAACCAAAAGAAAAAAGGTTAACAATAGACCCTTTTTCTTTACCTCCGATTAGAGATGTGTTTGAACCGCTTATTAGTGTAGAAACAGTCAGATTTAATCCTTTTAATGGCGAAGTTTTTGTTCTTGGGCAAAAAAATGAACAAAACCAGACAGAAATTGACAACCTTGATCCGAAAAAACAAAGTTTTTGGTTGAACTATTCCCGTTTAGATGATGCTTGCTCTGCTTGTAAGGGATTTTACACTGAGCGAGGCAGGTCGGGTTTAGTTGAAAACACTGAAGAGGTAATTGATTCTGTTATTGGCAACCTTCCTCAGTTATCAGAAGCGAAGCTTAATGAATCAATAGTTTTAGAGTTAATTACAGATATTCACTCAAAACTATTATCAAAAGGGATAATTTTTGAAGGGGAGAATTACGAGTATTTTAGACGAGCTCTTTATTATTTTCGAGGGATTAGAAGGTGGTATTACTCTGAAGAGGAAAAAAAGTCACGATTGGTAGCAGCTTTCCTAAACATTGTTAATGATCTGATTGGAGAAAAAGGAAAAGATCCGGAAGACTATTCACCGACTTTAGTAAATCTTTAACCGATCCAAAATTTATCCAGCCTCATGACTATAATTTACAACAATTAAAAGAAAGACTGTTAGGATCCTTTAATAAATATTTTCGTTTTCCAATTTTCAGGTGCGCTCCTGTTAAACAATCTGCAGAAGAAATAAAAAAATCCTGTTTGAAAATAATTAAGCTAATAGATACTTTTAGCGATTATTATCCAGGGCGTGTAGTCGACGAAGTAAAAAAAATAACAAGATTAACTTAAAACAAACCCTTAAAATTGTCTTCCTTAAACCCATTTTTCAAAAGCATTTTTAGAGCTTTTTCTTTAGTTTTATAGATTTTTAAGAAAGCTTTATAAGTTTCTTTTAATTCATAAGGGTAGATGATCCAGTCATCGATGATTTTTAAATAAAAGTCAGGTCTTGGTTTGATATAGGTTCTAATAATCGGAGCTAAAGTGTAGTATTTTTTTATCTTTAACGTCCGTAAATATTCTTTTACTTTAGCAAAAGTTTTTCCGTGATCGGCGATTTCATCGATAACTAAAAGAGTTTGGTTGTTCAGTTTTTTGTGCTCGGGTAACTCTGTTATTTCCACATTTTTTTGTTTATGGATGCCAGTATAAGAAACAGCAGTGAGATGAGAAATAGGAAGGTTGCCGAGAAGATCGGAGAACATACGTGCCCAGACCAAGCCGCCGCGAGAGACACAAAGGATCCGATCAAATTTATATTTTTTGATTTTTTTGTAAAGCGCAAAGCAATCTGTTTCGAGTTCTTTCCACGAGACTTTGTAGAATTTCATATTTAAAAGCTCGATACCGAAATTTTTTAATCTTGTTGCGGGTCCTGTCTCGGGTTCATTCCCGTCGGTGCTCGCTTCGAACGATACCCCTCGACTGCGCGCCTGCCTGCCGGCAGGCAGGCCGTCCGGGATCCCTTTCCCCTCGACACCCGCAACTAATTCAACCAAAAAAATTTTATACCTTCGCTTTTAAATATGATACTATATTACTAATGAAAAAAATCCTGATCTGTCTTCTTTTATTTTTTTCAATCGTTTTTGCTGTTAATGCTGAAGAAATAAAAAGTTTTCAGTCTGATATTAAAATTAATAAAGACGGAACAATAGATGTTAAAGAAACGATAACTTATGACTTTGGCGATCTTTACCGTCACGGGATTTATAGGAACATTCCTTATATAAAAACGAACCAAGATGGGAAAAAACTTCAACTTGATTTTTCCAGCTTCTCCGTCACCGATGAGAATAATCTATCTTATAGATATTCTCGTTCAACAATAAATAACAATATTCAGCTTAAAATAGGTGACTCAAATATGACAGTAACGGGCGTTCACAGTTATGTTATCAGTTATCGAGTCGGTGGCGCCTTGACGTACTTTTCCGATCATGACGAGCTTTACTGGAATGTGACGGGAAATGAATGGGATGTGCCGATTAATTATGTTAATTCAGAAATAACATTACCTTATTTTTCGAGCAAAGTCGAGAAAAATAACGATAGTTCTCGACTAACTCGAACTATAAGTTATACCTGTTATACAGGAATTATTGGTAGTCGTGAAAGTCAGTGCAACTTTTACCACGATCGTGACAAAGTTCGTATTAATTCAATTAGTTCTTTAAACGCGGGAGAAGGCTTGACAGTTGTGGTTGGTTTTCCGAAAAATATTGTGGCGGTTTTGGAGCCGAAAGAATTTATTAGTTTTTGGAACACTCTCATTGGTAAATTGGTCGGATTGGTAATTGGCTTATTAGTGTTAATTTGGTATGTTTTCTTGCCTTTTTCCATCATCTATAAATGGTTTAAAACTGGACGCGATCCTAAAGGAACGGTTGGGATAACTACTGCCTGGTATGACCCGCCGAAAACTTCGGATGGAAAAAGATTTTTTACTCCCGGAGAAGTGGGAACCTTGGGCGATGAGACAGTTGATCTTAAAGATATTTCAGCAACGATTGTTGATTTGGCAAGGCGCGGATATTTAAGGATAGAAGAGAGAAAGAAGGGCGATTTTTTCCTTGTCCGCCGAAGTCTTGACGAAGGCGGATCTTTACTGTCATTTGAACAACTTTTACTGAATAAGTTTTTTAAGACGGAAAGCGAAATAAGATTAAAAAACGAGCATCTTTATGAAGAAGTGGAAGAAATTAAAAAAAGTCTTTACGAACAAACCGTTACAGCCGGACTTTTTCCGAAAAATCCCCAATCAGTAAGAACAGTTTATTATGTGATTGCTGGTATTGCTTTGTTTACGTTTAATTTTTTCCTAGCTATAGTAGCCTTTATCTTTGGTCGTGTAATGCCGAGAAAAACCGTCGAAGGCGTTAATGCTAAAAATGTCGCATTTTCTTTAAGAAATTTCTTGACGAGTCAAGAAAGACAGTTAAAATTTCAGGCTGAAACAGACCTGACTGCCGGCAGGCAGGTGATGTTTGAGAGACTACTGCCATATGCAGTGGCTTTTGGAGTCGAGAAAGTTTGGGCGAAGCGGTTTGAAACAATGAATATAAGGGAGCCTGATTGGTATCAGAGTTATTCTAGCGGACCGTTTAACAGTTGGATTTTTGTCAGCAGTCTTAGTTCTTCGATGAGCAGTTTCCGGACGGCGGCGACGCCAACGCGAAGTTCGTCTGGTTTTTCTTCAGGTTTTAGCGGAGGATTTTCTGGCGGAGGTGGTGGCGGTGGTGGAGGAGGGAGTTGGTAATAAAGTTGACTTCTAGAAAGAATAGGATTAAGCTATATATACTACAACTTATATTTGTAGGTACGACATGAGTCCTAAATGGAAAGAAACTATTAAAGAAAAAGCAAGGTTATTACGTAAACAGGGATATTCTTATGGACAATTAACAAAAGAGTTAAAAGTACCTAAAAGTACATTGCATGAATGGATTCGTGGAGTAAAAAGACCGGCTAAATTCAGTAGACTTGACAGGATTCGTTGGATTAAAGAAATACAGCCTTTAGGAGCTCAAGGAAATAAAAGAAAAAGAGAAAAAATCGTAAGTCAAATTATTAAGGAAGCTAAAAACGAAGTTTCTAAAATACAGATTAATCATGAAACAAGAAAAGCGATACTTTCTCTGTTATATTGGGCAGAAGGTACCAAAGTGAGAGGCGCCTTACAATTTGCCAATACCGATCCCAAATTAATCTTGCTTTTTATCAATCTATTACGACAATGTTATAAACTGGATGAAAGCAAATTTAGAATAAGATTACATTTGCATTATTATCACAAAGTGAAAGAAATAAAGGCTTATTGGTCCAAACTTCTTAGCATTCCAACTAACCAATTTGAAAAAATATACAGAAAGTCAAGAAGTAAAGAAAAAAAATTTAGAAGAAATTACGGAGGTATTTGTTTTGTAAAGTATTACAATGTATATCTGAAGGAAAAAATTGTACAATATGGATACGCTCTTGGAGAAAAGATAGCTGGTAAAGTACATGTGCCCGTAGCTTAACGGATAGAGCGCAGCCCTGCGGAGGCTGAAATTGAGAGTTCAATTCTCTCCGGGCACACAAAGAAGCGTAACAAAAACGATAGTTTGAAACAGGGGGCGTAGTTCAATGGCAGAATTGGGCTCTCCAAAAGCTTAGATGGGGGTTCGACTCCCTCCGCCCCTGCTTGATGAAGCCCCTTACCTTATTTATTGCTTTTCTTTATGGTTTGTCAGTTTTTTTTGTTTTTCCGCTGATTTTTATCCGCTTAAATTCATATTTTTTCTTGTCGGTTTATTCGTTTTTAGTATTAAAAATACTAGGAGTGATTTTGATTATGGCTGGAGGAGGATGTTGGTTATATTGCGCCGGATTGTTCCATTTCTTAGGTAAAGGCACGCCAGTTCCGACTCAACCACCGAAAAATTTAGTCATTAAAGGCTTATATCAATACACGAGAAATCCGATGTATATCAGCGTCCTAGTTATTTTATTAGGATATTTTTTCTTTTTCGGCCATCTTATGTTATTAACTTATTTGTTTCTCTTGGCTGGATTTTTCCACCTATTTATCACTCTTTACGAAGAACCGACTTTGAAAAAAAAGTTTGGGAAAGATTACAAAAAATATTTGAAAAAAACTCCACGATGGTTTTAAATTAATTTTTGATTTTTCTTTTTGGATATATTTTTTTTGGGCTTGAACTAGATACAGCCTTCGCATCTATATATAGACCTATATATGATAGTGCTAAAGCTGTAAAAATTGCAACGAAACTAAGAGGTATTGCTATCTCTGTTGCGGGGCTTAGTTTATGGATTGTCAATGCGTCTATGGCTACTTTACCTAATGTTCCCGCGGGTATGCCTAAAAAACCAAAGGCGATTTTAAGCAACGGACGTGAATTGTTCGTTTTTCGACTTTCGACAAAATGATTCTCCATAATTAAAACCGATTATATAGATTCTTGCATAAAGAGAATCTATTTGGTAAAATAGTTGACAAATTGGCAACTTATGGAATTTGGAGCTTTATTAAGACAATATCGTTTAAAATCCGGCGTCACTCTGAAAAAGTTAACAGAAGTAGTTTCTATTGATAATACTTACCTGTCTAAAATCGAGAATAATCTTCGCAGTCCTCCCAAAAGGAATATAATTATCGAAATAGCCAAAGCATTGGATTTAAATCCTGTCGAAACAGATAGATTTTTACTTTCTGCCTCTTTCGCTCCCATTAAATCGTTTTATGAAGAGAATTTTCTTTTAGCAGATATTTTATACTCTCAAATAAGAAAAAAAGGCATGAAAGCTATTTATGAAATTATTAATAGACCGATGGGAGGCGCTATTGTTATAAGAAACAATAAAATTTTAGTTAAACAAATCAGCACTAGTCCCATAAAAGGGGTTTGGGCTATTCCTCATGGATTTGTTAATCCAAAAGAAGGTGACAAAACTGCGGAAGACATCGCTTGCCGTTTAATAGTCAAGATCTTCGGTCAGGTAAAACTTAAGATTGTAAAAGAACTTACCAGGGAAGGAGAAGTATTACAAAATATCGATACGACTGATTATTTTATGAAGTTAGGACTATTTCCTCCTATTTTCAAAATTTACGAAATCCAAATAGAAAAAAAAGCTCAAATAAAAAGTCCAAACACTCTATTTATACCATTTGACGATATTATTAATTTGCCGGGTCTTATTCATCCGTTACTTTACCAAATTATGCAACCTTATATAAAAGATCCAAGAATAATAAAAAAACTTTATGAAAGAGGCCAGGAAACAATACAGAAATTAACTGGTAAAAGGAGTTTTTATCTGGATATGAAATCCTTCGCCGATAAAAGAATATCTAAAATAAGTTTTCCACCCGTTTTCCACCCGTAGGGTGACGAGGCTATTTTACACATATTGACATTTCATATTATTTGTCATAAATATTGTCTATAATTTAGACATGAAAGATTATAAACTTGATAAGGAAGAATTACAGATATTAAGAGACGTGGAGGCTGGTAAATATAAATCGGTAGCTAATTTAAAAGAGGAGATAAAAAGAGCTAGAGAGGCGGCCAAGAATACTCTTCAAAAAACCAAAAATATTAATATCCGTCTTTCGGAGCGCGATATTCAAAAGCTTAAAGTCAAAGCGGCCGAGAATAATTTGCCATATCAGACTTTAATCTCAATGCTTTTGCGTCAGTATACAAAAGGAGAGATAAGAATTACTTTATAAATAGAATTGGACACCCTAAGGGTGTCCAGGCACAAAATTATATTATTTATTTAACCAAAACCACGGTTTTAAGGTCTTCCTTATAAACAAAAACTATATTTTCTTTTGCTAATGTTTTTAGTTTGTTCGGACTTACATAAGGCGCTTCAATGGTATGGTTAGTTGGTGTAAACGATCTTAAAAAAACAATCTCTTTCGGATAAATATTAACAAAATTATTCAAAAGTTCCTTAAAACCGGCCCGAAAAACATAAGCCTTCCAGATAGAATCATTGCTGCTATCTGGCAAATTGACAAAGTACAGAACGTCAGTTTTTTTAATTGTTGACTGATATTTTTTCATATCTTTAATGACATTTTTCGTAATCTCACTGCTTAACTGCCAGTAATATTTTTGATTTTGCAAAAAGACGAGTCCGGAAATAAGGATAAATAAAAGATAGAAAATGGTATTCGACTTTGGTAAAAAAAGCTTGATACCGTCCCGCTTAGCGGGAGGTATCTTCGCCTTACCTATATTAACAACAGAAAGGATGTAGATAATAACTGGAATAAAAGAAAGATAAAAATATCTGGCCTGGGGAGCGCTGGTTAGCGAGTAGACAAAAATGGTAGTAGTCGCCCAAATCAATAAAAACAACGTCCGTTTATTTTTGGTAAACCTAAAGAGAAAAACTAAAATCTCTAAAAAAATTATTGGAATTAAAAAATTAGGGATTTTGTCTATTAAATAAGGGTTGGGGATAAAAAGATAGACAAAAGATCTTAAAATGAAAGCAGTCGATTTTAAAAGCGAAGAAGTTCTTACCAATAAGGGAATTTTTACCAGAAAAAATTTCAAGATCGTTATCAACAAGAAGATAACACTAGGAAATAAAAATATTTTGATTAATTTCATAAGATTTTTCTCTTTGGTAAACAAAAACCAATATGTTAGTCCAACCGGAATCAGGCTGACCGCATATTCATGTGTCAAAATAGCAACAACCGCGGCAATCTGAAATATTAAACTATAAACAGTCTTTTTGGTCTGGACAAATTTCATAAGAAATATCAGACTCAAGATGTAAAAAGTCACCAACAGCAAGTTATTGCTTGCGCCGTACCAATAAACGACTTCATAGTTGGCGAAAAAAAAGGCAAAAATTAAACAAGCAATAATACCTTTAACCTTATCTTTAATAAATAGCCTGGTTAACCAGTAGACTAAACAAATGTTGATTAGATGAGTTGACAGTGAGAACAGATGATAGAAAAAAGGATTTGGAAGGAATATTTGATGAAGAAAGTAGTTAAAGACACCAACAACAGGAGAATAATGATTACTGTCCGGATTTATTTTAACAAGATCAAAAAAATGTTTGTATTTTACAAAAGACAGGAAGTCATCGCTAATAAAGTAATAGAACAAAGTTTCTTTATAAAAAAGGAAAGCCAGAAAAAGAACAATCAGCAGAACCATTAAACTATTATATTAAAAAATTAAGCAGTAGTTTTGATGTCTGATGAAAAATCAGGGATGTTCGGCGGATTAGCCGGAGGGACAGTTGAATCGGTTGAATTAGTTGAATTGGTCGAAGTTGGTTTATCCTGAGCGGAGTCGAAAGATTGAGCTGGGGGAGTTTCGGTTTTCTCTTCGAGCTTATTGATAACTGCATTTAATTCATCACTTTTAGGTTCTTCTTTTGGCGGCTCAACTACGGGTGGCTTGCCCGTTGAAGCTTCAGCGGAGGCGGGTTGAGGAGGAGTGGAAGGAGCTTCTGCTGGTTTTGCTGGTTCTTCAGCTGGCTTGACTTCTGTAATTGGCGGTTCAGCGCTAAATCCTAAAGTTTTATCAAACTCTCCTTTAGTAAAGCCTTTCAAGACGGCAATCGTGCCATCGTCTTTTTCCACTCTTGTTACCGGTGTCCCGGCGAAGTTGCTGGAAATCGCGAGCATTTCTGTTAAAAATTCTTTATTGGTCTCCAAATCTTTTTCCTCATACGGCAGTGAATGTGATGTCAGATACTCTTTTTCCTGTTTGGAAAAGGCGCAGTCTTTAATTGTATAAACAGTTATTTTCATGACTAATTTTAATTATGAATAACTCAAAACTATTTGTCAAATGCTTTTAGCTCTTTTAACTTCCACATAAAAAGCGCTACTTTTTTTCTCGCATTAGAGTCAATGACATAACGAAGGGCTTCTTCAAGGACCGGCCTGGGGATGGTTTTGGCTAATTTGATATAAAGACTTTTCCGCCTTTCATCAGCTAATTTTTTTGCCAGATG
>Ga0210044_10008401_pt1 | contig 12880 bp, 16 predicted proteins | sample CryGey13umfilter_2_FD_183959 | JGI IMG/M metagenome (GOLD analysis project Ga0210044, IMG submission 183959) | Groundwater microbial communities from aquifer in Utah, USA - Crystal Geyser 4/9/14 3 um filter (SPAdes) (version 2) | ecosystem: Environmental > Aquatic > Deep subsurface >... | reverse complement strand
GTAATGTAAGAAGAATTGATTTTAAAATCAATAATGCACTTATAGAAATTTTAGATGTTGACCAAATAGATGATTTTATTTGCTGTAGATCACGTCCATATCCTGAAGCTAATCCTTTGATTGTAGTTAGGATTGCAGTAAGATTTCCAATTATTTCTGAAGTTTTTCCTCTTGTTAATTCCAGAATATCAGGGTTTTTCTTTTGTGGCATTACGCTTGAAGGAGATGTAAATTCATCAGCTAGTTCTATAAAGGAAAATTCAGATGTTGACCAAATAATAAAATCTTCTGAAATTCTACTTAGATTAGTCATCAGTATTGCTATCATTGCTACATATTCAGCAACAAAATCACGTGTGCTTGTTGCATCAAGAGAATTTTCTAAAACACCATCAAATCCCAACATTTTGGCAGTACTATGTCGATCAATTGCAATACTAGTCCCTCCAACGGGTCCTGCACCTAAAGGACTTTGATTGACATGGTTAAATGCAGTATAAAGACGATCAAAGTCTCTAAACAATACATCTGCCTGAGCTATAAGATAATGTGAAAATAAACCAGCTTGAGCTTGTTGTAGATGTGTATAAAGAGGCATTATTGTTTTTTGATGATTTTTTGCCAAAGATACAAGTGCTTCAATTGTATCAAGTAGACAATTACAAATAATGTTAATATCATCACGAATTTTCATCCGAATATCTAAAGAAACTTGATCATTTCGAGATCTTGCAGTATGCATTTTTCCACCACTTGTAATACCTGCTTTTTTGATCACAAGTGTTTCAATTAATTCATGAATATCTTCAGCTCCAGTTAAAATATCAAACTTTTCATTTTTTACAGATTCTAATGCAGAAAGAATTTTTTTTGCATCATTTTTTGTAATAATTTGATTTTCATATAACATTAGAGTATGAGCTTGACTTCCCAGAATATCATAAAACGCTATTTGATGATCATCTTTTATTGATGAAACATAATCCAAAGTAATATCACTCAAATCAGTACCAAGACGTGAACGATACATTATCTAATGTTCTAGAATGGTTATATATAGCATCAACGCTTTTTTCTGCATGAGTTTAGATATCAAACAACTTAGAGTGAAAATTTTTGATGAGTTATCAAAGATTGTAGATCCTGAAATCAACACATCCATTACAGATTTAGAACTAATTGATGAAGTTGACATCAATACTAGTAATGTCAAAGTAGATTTACATCTAACTAGTCCATTCTGTCCTGCAGTTTTTGGATTTAAAATTTGTCAAGATATACACGATAATCTTTTGAAGGTTGATGGAATCGATGAAGTTAAAGTAAATGTCTCAAACCACTTTATGGCAGAACAGATTAACAATCAGGTAAATAACAGCCCTAATCCAAAAAAGAAGATTTAACTTCTAAATCCTAACATATAGCCACGAAGTAATTGAATACCCATGGCTGGATCTACTCCTTTTGGGCATACTTGACTGCAAGATCCTGCAAAATGACATCTCCAAATGCCATGAGAATCATCAATAATTTTTAGTCGGTCATCTTTACCTTTATCCCTACTGTCAGCAACATATCGATATGCTTGAGCTAATGCCTGAGGTCCTACAAACGAAGAATCTGTTGCCATTGTCGGACATGCAGAATTACACAATCCACATTTAATACAATTTGAGAATTGGATGTATTGTTCTAGTTCTTCGGGAGATTGGAGAAATTCTTTTGTGTTATTTGTAATCTCAGTATCCTCACGAATCAGATATGGTTTTACTTTATGATGTGTATCAAATAATCGTTCAAACTTAACTGCCAAATCACGAATTATTGGAAAGTTATTCATTGGCTCGACAGTTACAACATTTGAATTTAATTCACTGATTTTTGTAAAACATGCCAATCGAGGTTTACCGTTAATTATCATTCCACATGAACCACATGTAGCTTGTCTACAAGAATAACGAACTGCTATAGAATGATCAAAATGTTTCTTAACATCAAGAATTGCTTCTAATACAGTAGTCCATTTTTCATATGAAATATTAAATTCCATAAATTTTTTGGTGCTATCATTTGCAGGATTATATCTTGCAATACGTAAAGTAATTGTCTTCAACGTATTTTTTTCTGCCAAACTTGGTGCTTGGGCCATCTATGTCATCCCCGTATTGACCATTATTATTGTTCGTGAACCATATGCGATTAATGCAATCATAGCCACAACACAACCATAGGATACCGCCTTTTCATATGTTCTACCTTGTTTTAATTCAAGCAAGATAACTCTCAAACCATTAAATCCGTGAACAGATAGCAAGATCAAGATTATTTCAAGCATTCCAGCATAAGGTAAGAATTTGTAATTTGCAATTACACTATCATACTCCAAAGATTCTGCAAATCCTTGTGTAAGACGCATCAATATGTGAACTGCAACAAGGGCTACTGCAGCTAGAGCTGTTCCATAATGTATTTTCATAATAATGCTTTCTCGCATTTTATTCACCAAACATTACCGCGAGTCCATACATCATTGCAATTGCAGCAAGTATTATTGCAGAATAGATACCAATTTTGTGTCTAATATTTTGTGAGGCTGGAATATATGGATAATCAGGTCTTGCAGGTTTACCTACACCAACTCCACCATGTCCAAGCATAACTCTAATTCCATTGACAGTGTGAAAAACACACATTGCAATAACTATAGCTAAAATAGCATGACCTTCATTGGTTTGGGTCAATGCAAGAAATTCATTCCATCCAACTTGACCTTTTAAAATTGAACTAGTTTCATAAATATGACCTATAAAATATGCCAGTAATCCCAATCCACTTAATCGCATTAACAGATATGCTACTCTTTCAATTCCATATCTTCGAGGATTAATCATTCCACCGATACCTTCTTTGTTTTCATCTTGGTTAGTCATTTAGTATTTCCTCTCTACTGGTTGATATTTAGTAATTGTTACAGGATGTGTTTTCATAATTGGTTCTTTAGGATCATAATATGCTAAAGTATGATGTAAAAAGTTTGCATCGTCACGTTTGGGATAATCAGTTCTTGCATGTGCGCCTCTAGATTCTTTTCTATTAATAGCTCCAAGCAAAACAATTTCTGCAACTCGAAACATGGAATCAAGTTCCATCACATTTGAAAAGTTGGTATTGTATTCATTTGCTTTGTCATCAACATGTTTCCAAGTTTGTTCTTTTATTTGACGAATTTTCTTTAGTCCTTCAACTAGATTTTTTTCATTTCTGAAAACATATGCTTTATCATTCATAATATCCGTTAGTTCTTGTTTAATCTCATATGGATTAGCATCGCCATTACCTCGAAAAATTCCATCGTAAATCCTTTTTTCCTCGGCTGCAACTAAATGATGAGGCCAAGAAGTGGGTGAGCTGTTCTTTTCAATATAATCAACTGCCAAACTACCAGTAATTTTACCCCAAACTATACACTCAGAAGTAGAATTTGCACCAAGTCGATTTGAACCATGAACACTATTACATGCTGCCTCACCAGCAGCCCAAACACCTTGGAGTTCAGTAGCTCCATCGATATCAGTATGGATTCCACCCATCATATAATGTGCTACTGGTCTCACATCCAGTGGTTCTTGTGAAGGATCTAATCCAGAAAATTTGATAGAAATTTCTCTAATACCACCTAGCTTTTCTTTAATTTTTTCATCGCCAAGATGTCTTAAATCAAGTTTCATACAATTAACACCTGTTTCATGTTTGAATCCACGGCCTTCACTCATTTCGGTCATCATAGATCTTGAAACAATATCACGTGGAGCTAATTCCATTTTTTCACCAGCATATTTTTTCATAAATCGTTCGCCTTTGTTATTTAGCAGATAGCCTCCCTCACCCCTTGCACCTTCAGTGATCAATATTCCAGAAGGTAAAATACCAGTAGGGTGAAATTGAACAAATTCCATGTCTTTTAGTGCCATACCTGCACGTAGTGCCATATCCAAACCATCAGGAGTTGAAGATAATGCGTAAGTTGAAAAACTATACAGTCTTCCAGCTCCACCAGTTGCAATGATCAAAGCTTTGCCTTTGATGGCATAAAATGTACCAGATGAAAGCTCAATTGCAGTAATTCCCATAAATCGTCTTCCATCATGAATAATTGATGTTGCAAACCATTCATTAAGATATTCAATATTTTCATATTTTTGACATGTATCATACAAAGTTTGCATTTCAAAGAAACCAACTTTATCAGATGCATATGTAGCTCTTGGAAAACTATAACCTCCAAAGTTTCTTTGTCCTATTCTTCCATCTTTTCGTCTAGACCAAGGCATTCCCCAATGATCTAATTGATAAATTTCTTTTGGCATCTCCACACAAAGTCTCTCAGCAACATCTTGATCAGCAAGAAAATCACTTCCTTTCACTGTATCATAAATATGAGATTCAATTGTATCACCTTCATCTTCAAAAAGAACAGCTGCCGTTCCGCCTTCTGCAGATACAGAATGAGAACGCATAACTTGAAGTTTTGAAACAATTCCAATTTTGATTTTTGAATTCTTTCTTGCGGCTTCTATAGCTGCTCTTAAACCTGCTAATCCAGAACCGCATATTATCAAATCAAATTCAATAGATTCGACCATTTGTCAGAATGACTACCGAAAAAGCGGGTTAAATATGTAGTAATGGAGCGTGGATCCCAAAAAATTATTATATATCACTAGTGATATTAGTAATCATGATTTCGGAATGGTTTCAAAGAGTTGGAAGTTCAATACCTAGAGGATTTTCAAGATATTTCATTTTAGAGCTATTAAAAAAGAAAGCACATACTGGAAAAGAGATCATAGATTATGCAGTAGAACAAAGCAACGGAATATGGAAACCATCACCAGGTTTGATCTATCCGTTATTGGGAAGATTACTAGATGAAGAACTAATTGAAGAGACCAAAGATGGAAAGTATCAACTTACAAAAAAAGGGATAGATACAGCAGAAGATGTTGACAAAGTTAATGAAATTGTTAGAAAGCAATTAGATGTTCTTTTTAGATTAGGCAATGTAGGAAGATTTGTTGCAACGGATCTGTTAGAAAAGATGTCTACAATAGGTTCAATTCTTAGCTCTAATTTTGCCAATATGACAAGTGACGAAACTGAAAAATATAGAAAATTCTTAGAATCTGAATTAAAGAAAATAGATAAGAAAACTGTCAGAAAAGGAAAAGAGATCAAAATAGAGTAGACGGTTGGTCTTATTTTTGATATTTTGAAAATCATAAATAATTCAATCTAAAAGTAAAAGCATGAAAAATTTGAAAAGCATGCTAAAAGCAAACAAGCCGCTTGTAATTCCTGGGGTTTACGATGCAATTGGAGCAAAAATTGCAGAAAAAGTAGGATTTGAAGCCATGTTTCAAACAGGATATGGGACTTCAGCTACATTATTTGGAATGCCAGATTATGGTTTTATTGGAGCAACTGAAACGTTGGATAATGCAAGAAGAATATGTAGAGCAGTTTCAGTACCGGTAATAGTTGATTCAGATACAGGTTATGGTAATGCGTTAAGTGTTTGGAAGTTAGTAAGAGAATTGGAATCTGCAGGAGCATCTGGGATTTTTCTAGAAGATCAAAGATGGCCAAAGAGATGTGGCCATATGCAAGGAAAAGAAGTAATAATGCAGGAAGAGTACACTGAAAAATTGGGCGCTGCAATAGATGCAAGACAGAGTAAAGATTTCATAATTGTTGCAAGAACTGATGCAAGAGCTACAGAAGGATTAGATGCTGCAATAGAACGTGGATTACAAAATAAAAAAACAGGTGCTGATGCAGTGTTTATTGAAGCACCGAGATCATTAGAAGAAATGAGAACAATTGGTAAAGCAATCAAAGCACCGCTGATTGCAAATATGATTGAAGGGGGTACAACTCCGATTATGTCAGCAGAAACATTACATAAATTGGGATTTAAAATAATTTTATATCCACTTTCAGTATTGTTTGCTAATACTTTTGCAACGATGAATATTTTAAAAGAATTAAAGAGAACAGGAACAACTACAAAATCTAAGCAGAAAGTTGTAAATTTCGATCAGTTCAATGATTTGGTAGAGTTACCTAAATTCCAAAAATTAGAAAAGAAATATAGATTTTCAAAAAGAGAATAAAATAAAAAATTTCAAGTAAAGTACAGTTATCAACTGTTTCTCTTTACTTCAATTTCTATTGTTGAAACGTTTCTGGTTCTACCGTCTTGTGACTCTAATGATTCGGAGCCGATTTTGATTTCTCCAATAGAGTATCCAGCATTTTCTGTTTTTCTTGCAATGATTTGAGCTACATCCACAGCACGACCTATGCTTAGACCTCTAGCTTTGATGTAGACGGCAGGTAAGTTTGCCAATTGAATGAGCGTTGATGTTACATATGCCATCAATGGTTTCTTACCAATGAATATGGTGTTTCTGGATTCGTTTGACATAAGAAATTCGGTATTTAACGATAATTTAAAGCTAAAAGGGGTTTTTTGATTCTAGATAAAATTTTATGAAAAATATTGAACCATTATTAATAGATCTAGGGATTTTAATGAATAATATGAAAAACATCATAGAAATTTTAGATTCAGGAACTGTTGAAGAAAAAATCAAAAATTTAGAGTTTCTTTCTTCAACAAATAACATAGAAGTGATACAAAAAATAATTTCAAAATTAGATGATACAGATATTAAAGTTAGAGGAGAAGCTTTTAGCGCACTAGTATTAAATGAAAATAAAATTTCAGATTTGTTGATAAATAATTTAAATTCTCAAAATAAGAACATTCGAGGATATGCAGCTTTAGTATTAGCAAATCGAAATGATACTAATGCCATATCAGAGATTATCAAGCTTTTAGATGATCAAAGTTCAATGGTAAGAGCATGTGCATTGGGAGCATTAGGATATCTTAAAGCAAACGAAGCAAAAGAAACAATTTATGATTGTCTTTCAGATTCTAATTTAGAAGTTAGAAAAAGTGCATTACAAGCAATTATTGATCTTGGATATTCATTATCAAATAATAAAATTAAAGAGATGTCTAAGGAACAAGATTCTGAGTTAGAGAGATTACTTGTCAATGTAAAAAAAGAGAGTGGACCGAAAGGGATTTGAACCCTCGATCTGATGCATGCCATGCACCCATCCTACCAGACTAGACGATCGGCCCAATAATCAGTAAACTGATTGAATTACGTTTTTCAAATTGGTTATTAACGTTTAGCGGTCAGAAAAAATACAAGTATGAAATTAACACAAGATATTTAACCATAATTAGGATGGATGTAACGTTATGGTAGTAGATAACAAAGCAACCATCACCTATGTTCAGTTACTTAAAGAAGATCTTGTAATTATTAGATTAATACCAAAAGATGGTCCAGTTCCAGATTATCAGGCAGGTCAGTTTATCACATTAGGTTTACCAAATCCGGTTGAAGGTGGAAAAATTGTCAGAAGAGCATATTCAATTGCATCTCATCCTGAAAATAAAAAGCATATTGAACTTGTAATTAGATGGGTAAGAAAACCACTTCCAGGTAGATTAACCACCCAATTATTCAATGCAAAAGAAGGTGATGAGATTTTATGGTTAAAACCAACAGGTAGAGCGCTTTTGATAAATGAAACACTCCCAAATGGAGAAAAAGACAATCGAAGAATTATTTGTATTGGGGGTGGAACTGGTCTTGCACCGTTTGTAAGCTTTGCACAGCATCTGCATGACACTGGAGATAAAAGAGAGATAATTGTTTTACATGGTGCAAGTTATGTTGATGAATTAAGTTACAAAGAATTGTTAACAGATTTGGAAAATGAAAGTAGAGCAAAAGGAAAAGACGAATGGAACTTCAAATACAGAGCAGCTATCAGTAGACCACAAGAATGGTTTAATAGATCATGGGCAGGTCAAGTTGGAAGAGTTGAAACATTTCTTAGACCAAGAGAAAATGGAGTCTCACCATTAGAAGAATTGATAGAGGATAAAATTACAAAAGAAAATACAATGTTTTACGTCTGTGGTTGGCAAGGAACGATTGATGGTGTAATGGATTTCTTAAAACCAAAGGGTTTTGTTACAGAACATGATAAGCGTTCAGATGGAAGCTTTGAAGTGAAGTACGAATCATACGGATAAACAAATTTTTAAAGAGATAAAATCATCTAATAATTCTAATCTTTGGGGACGTAGGTTAGCTTGGTATACTGCCAGCCTCGGGTGCTGGAGATCATGGGTTCAAGTCCCATCGTCCCCATATTTGGAGAAAATCAATCATTGAAATATGACATTTTTTTAGTTAATGTAATTGATTACTGCTCTGTATCTAGCACATCTAAATCCTGTAACTAATGCACATGTTGAAATTATTAATGAATTAAAAAATAATGCTGACGTTGTTAAAGTGATGCCTGTTATTTTTAAATCAGGAGAAAAGGAAATCAATAGTAAAAGCTTTCCATTTAATTTTGAGGTTAGAAAAAAAATGCTTACATCAATTTTTGGAGATTCTATTTCAATAACAGAAGACTATACATTTTTTGCTCCTTTTAAAAAATACATGCCACCGTTATTATCACCTAAATCTTGGGAATTACGAAAACAAATACTGAAACAAATACAAGGAGATTTTTTTTCATACACTGGCGACAAAACAGAAGGGTACATGCTCAAACTATACAGATTGAAACCAAAGATAGGACAAAGAAGGACATTATCAGCTACAACTGTAAAAGAGAATATCTATAATTCAGCATTAGGTAAAGCAGCAAATTGGAAAAATGATGTTCCAAAAAGTGTTCAAAATATTATTGAAGAAAATTGGGACATAATTAAAAAATTTTCAGATTCTGAGGATAAAACAACCCGAGTTTTGGGAATGAAGTTTCCAAAGGAAGGATGGTCTGAGTAAAATCTTCCAAAATTTAGAGATATTATAAAAACATAGATTAGAAAAAATAAAACAAGCTTCAAATGATTATTTCTTTTTTGAAGCCTTTTTAGTTGTTTTTTTAGCTGCTGCTTTTTTCTTTGCTGCCATAATTGAAATGGCGATTTACTTGAATTTCTACAGGTGAAATTAAAAAAATTACACAAAATGGGTGATGTTGAGAATACAATTTTAAAATATTTTAAAAAAGAAAAAATTGTAATTGGTAAGATCAGATCCCGTATTTTTAGTATTTTTATCTTCAAATCTTTATTGTCTTCAAATTATTGGATTTATCAAATCAAGTTTCATATGAAAATTGGAATAATTCAGAAACATCTTCAAACTTGAGAATTAATATCAAATTCAATTATCAAAATTACGTACTAATTCTAGATTTTAGAGAAAATATCAAGAAAAATATTCCCAAATAGATTAATTACTGATATAGAGGAGATTTTTTGTGGGTCTTCCTATTTCAAAATATGTTTGGTTTGATGGAAAATTTACAACGTTAGATAAAGCCAATGTTCCAATTACAACTCACGCAATTCATTATGGAACATCTGTTTTTGAGGGAATTCGAGCATATTGGAATGAGAAAAATCTTTTTATCTTTAGATTAGACGAGCATGTTAAACGATTTAGAAGATCAGGACAATTTTACAATATTTCACTTAATTTTTCAGACAAAGCTATCAGTAATGCAATAATTGGAATTTGTGAGAAAAATAAAATGAGAAAATCGTGTTATATTAGACCGTTTTATTTTGTAGGAGATTATGGAATAAATCTACATGTAACAGAAAAAGCACCAACTAATGTTGCAATTTTTACATTTCCATTTGGGGATTTATTTAGCAAAAATGGAATTACAGCAGGTGTTGTATCGTGGAGAAAATTCTCAGATATGTCAAATCCACCACAAGCAAAGATGGGAGGAAATTATCTTAATTCAATCATAGCAACACAAGAAGCTAAAAGAAGTGGATTTGATGAAGCAATTCTATTAGATCATAATGGAAATGTAAGTGAAGCGCCTGGTGAAAATATTTTCATTGTGAGAGAAGGGCAATTAATTACTCCGCCATTATCATCTTCAGCTCTGAATGGAATTACACGTGACACAATTATAAAAATTGCAAAAGATCTAGACATTGAAGTAACTGAAACTGAAATAGCTAGAAGTGAATTAACTATTTCTGACGAAATTTTTCTTACTGGTACTGCAGCAGAGATTACACCAATAATTTCAATGAATGATAAGAAAATTGGGGATGGCAAACCAGGAGATATTACTAAAAAGATGATGACAGAGTATACAGATATAGTAATGAACAAAAACCAAAATTACTCCCATTGGTTAACTGCGGTGTATTAGATGAAAATTGTTCAAATTGGTACAGGTGGATGGGGGAAAAATCATACTAGAATACTATCACAATTAGGTGTACTTTCGGCAGTTTGTGATGTAAATGCTGAAAGAAGTAAAGAGTATGGTGAAAAATATTCAGTTAATCATTATGACTCATTAGATGATTTGATTAAATCTGAAGAATTTGATGGAGCTTTTGTTGTAACACCGACCTCAACTCATACAGAAATTGCTACAAAATTGCTTGAAGCAAAAAAACATGTATTTGTAGAAAAGCCGATGACGTACAAATCAGAAGATGGTCAAAAAATTGCAGAGATAGCAGAAAAAAATAAAGTAATTCTAACATGTGGTTACATTGAACGTTTTAATCCAGCTGTAGATAATGTAAAAAAATTTGTTAAAGAAAAAAAATTTGGAGAACTGGTAATGCTTGAATTTCATCGAGAAAATAGAATGCCATTACACATCAAAGATGTAGGGATAATTTATGATACATCTGTACATGATATAGATACTGCAAATTGGTTGTTTGACGATATGCCTCAAGTGGTTTTTGCAAGATCAGGTAGAATAAATCATGAACATGAAGATTTTGCAAGTATCATGTTGGGCTATAAAAATGACAAAGTAGCAATTATTTCATCAAATTGGATTACACCAAAAAGGGTGAGAACATTTACGGCAGTTTGTACTGATGCAATAATTACATCGGATTTTATTTCACAGGAAATAAAAATAGAGAAAAAAGAAGAAACTGAAATTCCACGTAGTGAAAAACAAGAACCTTTACTATTTGAGATTCAAAGTTTTTTGGGGGCCATAGAAGGAAAAAACGAGTTGGTTGTAAAATCACAGCAAGCAGTTAATGTAACAAAAATAGCAGAAGCTGCACTTTTATCTAGCCAAAAAGGAATTCCAATCTATCTGGATTTAAAATGAACAAAACAATGATGAATATTTTAGCGTGTCCTATAGACAAAAATCACCCCTTGGAATTATACGAAATTAAAGAAAAAGACAATATTGTTTCAGAAGGAGCACTATTTTGCTCCAAATGCTCTAGATTTTATCCCATAATTGAAGAGATTCCAATAATGTTGCCTGATGAATTAAGAAATAAGGAACAGGAAATAGAATTCCTTACAAACAATAAGAAAAATTTACCTGAAAAAATTATTACTATGGCAAACCCATGGCATTTGTGATATAGTTGATTACTAACTTTATTTCAGAAAAAGCAAAGATTGGAGACAATGTCAAAATTTGGCATTTTTCATATATTGGAGATAATGTTGAAATTGGAAATAATGTAAAGATTGGTTCGCTTGTACATATTGATTATAATGTAAAGATTGGAGAAAACACAAAGATAGAAGGACAGGCATACATTCCACCATTATCAAGAATTGGAAAAAATGTGTTCATTGGACCTGCAGCAGTATTAACAAATGATCCATATCCAATGTGTGACAAGATGATAGGAGTAATTATTGAAGATAATGCAGTGATTGGAGCACGAGCTGTCATTAAAGCAGGAATAACTATTGGTAAGAATAGTGTTGTTGCCATGGGCGCAGTTGTAACTAGAGATGTTCCAGAAGATTCTGTAGTAATTGGAGTTCCAGCTACAATAAGATATACACGTAAAGAATACGATAAAAAACAGAGACAATGGAAGGAAAGTTAGAATTTAATTTCTTTTTTAAATATCCAATTTTTTAATTTTGATAATATTAGAATCCAAACTATTATCAAAATTATTGCAATAATTGCTTTGAATATAGATGTCAATAGGGAATCAAAGTCACCATAACCAGATATAGAAAAAGGACCCAATATCATAACTAAAATTCCGCCACCAGCAATAATTAAAACCCACATTACAAAGAGAAACCCAAAAAGACTTATCTTCAAATGACTACCCTCATCATAAATGCAGTAATTATTGCAAGAATTCCAGAAAATATAGTCAGTTTAAAAATTGCATAACCAACTTGTTTTTCAGATAATGGTCCACTTGCAAGAATTAATCGTACTAGCGTAATAGGGGCAGTTTTATCATTTGTTGCCTTTAATTTGAAATCTTCAGTATGCTCAACAGGCTTCCCTTTGATTTGTCTGTGTTCTACTATTCTTTTCATGCTAGATAAAAACAAAAATGAGTTAATTATAGCAGGTAAAAGTGCAACTGCTGCAATAATTTCTACATGACCCACAATTGCAATTGCGCCATACATTGCACCCAAAGCTAAAGCACCAGAGTCTCCAGGAAATATTTTACTTGGGATTTTATGGTATTTGTAAAATGCTAGTGAAATAAATCCCAACGGTAAACTGGCAATAGATATTTCATAGTTTTGTAAAATAAATAATGCAATACTTAGTGAAAAACTTGCAATTATCATAAAACCACTAGCTACCCCATTTAATACATCAATGGAATTAATGGTATTACCTGTAATTGGAATCATAAAAATTATCAGTCCAAGATAAAGAGCCGGTATTTGGACTGTACCAAATAAAGGAA
>Ga0210044_10008400_pt1 | contig 12880 bp, 15 predicted proteins | sample CryGey13umfilter_2_FD_183959 | JGI IMG/M metagenome (GOLD analysis project Ga0210044, IMG submission 183959) | Groundwater microbial communities from aquifer in Utah, USA - Crystal Geyser 4/9/14 3 um filter (SPAdes) (version 2) | ecosystem: Environmental > Aquatic > Deep subsurface >... | reverse complement strand
AACTGATACAACCTACGGTTCGCCATAATAAAATCACCTCCTTTTGTCACGGGGTGATTTTATTTTCTCACAAGGGCTACGCCGTTAAACGCACACGCCGGCTAAAGCCGGCGGTTTTTCCTCATAATAAGAAAGCGGCCTTCCGAAGAAGGCCGCAGGTTGTTGCGCTTAGCGCTTGATCTGAACAGCGAGCCAGGCCGTGAAGTCCTGGAGAACCTTACGACGATGACTGATGAGGTTCTTCCTCATCGAGTCCAGCTCCGCCCACGACTTCCCGAAGGATGTATCGCTCGCAAAGATGGGATCGTAGCCGAACCCATCGTTGCCGATGAGGTCTGGAAGGATCCAGCCGCTGGCTCGACCCGTGGACTCGAACAGGACGTTACCGTCCGTGTCCGCAACCACGAGACAGATCTCGAAGGCTGCAGTGCGATGCGGCTGCTGGATGCCTTGCATGAGCTCGATCACCCGGCGGTTGTTGGCAAGGTCGATCTCGTCACGACCACGACCACTGGGATGATGCCCCACCAACCGCCCACCCTCGAAGACACCGTCGTCGAAGCGGGCGGACCAGGGACCGGGGAGCCCATCGAGAGCCGGGACCACGAGACCTGAGTCCTCGCTGATGACCCAGGCCTGATCCAGACACAGGAACCTGCGTGCATCTGCTAACGAACACCGACGCTCAACCATGAGTCGTTGTGCGAATGTGTCGCCCACGTAGCGCCCATAGGCCTGTGCCTTGATACGCGCGTTCTCTTGGATCGTATCGCCCGTCTCCTCCGGATCGATCGGATCCGTGATGTCGAGCGCAATCCCGAGGGGCCGCAGGATGGCTGCGAGTTCGCGAACCTTGTACTGGTTGGTTGTACCAAAGACGAACCGCATCAGCGCACCTCACCGGTGAGAAGGTCGACGAGAAGCTGCCACTTTCGGATCACATCCGCACTGCTTCCACCGGTGCGCCAGACGTCCTTGTCCAGTGAACCGAGGTTGAGGTGACGGTAGCGACCACAGTCGGGTGAAACCTCGCCGTAAACGAGTGTGCCCGATTCGTCGATGAACAGACACAGATCGTAGAAGACGATGTTGCGCGTGGCCAAGAACGCCTCAAGCGCCGTGGCTGTCATGAACGCCGTCCGTTGTGCCTGCTCGACGTCGATGAAGAGGTCGGCGAGCTGGAGCGGAAGCACCGCATCCGCACAGCGGTCACTGTAGGTGACGATGGCCGCACGCACCTCCTCAGGCACAGGGAGATCCACTAGCATCTGTTGAGCCATCCGCTCCCCCTGTCCGGGGTTCGTGAGCGGGTTGCGCCAGTCGAAGCGAATGAGCATCTCCGGCAGGGCGCCGTCACCCGAGAGCGACATCCCTGCATAGAACGGATGACTTGCGCGCACACGTGAGCCAGCGAGACCCACACACCCGTGCTTGGTCGTGCCTGTGAGGTACCGTTTGGCGATGATCTCGATCGGCGGGGCGTGCGGGAGTGCGGTGATCTCGTCGTCGGTCAGATCCGGCGGCACGAACGGATCGATGCCGTACTTCCTGAACTCCACCTCGTGCGGCATGACCAGATCCGCGAGCACGAACTGCTCACCTACCTCGCGGTAGGCGTGACGGATCCCTGCCCTGGCCAGCACGTCCACAAAAATCTTGGACGCACGCAGGCGCGGAACATTGGACCCGGGCACCACCGCACAACGGTTCTGGGTGAAGCTGTAGACCGTGGGCTTGAAGAAGATGACCACCAAGCCGTTGCCGGCGTAGCGGACCTCCTTGCTCTCGCCCTCGATGACCAACGGGAGTTGCTTGAACTCCTCCATGGGCAGGGTATGATCATCAATCATGAATGACCTCCTGAAGCGCCTTCTGAAGACGCTCGATGTACTGACGCTTGATCGGATCCTGAAGGGCATCCACATTCGCGATCAGATGGGTGGAACTGTTGGTGATGTGGTCGACCTGGATGAGACCGTTGGCCTCGATGGTCGCCCCGGTTTCCGTGCAATCGAAGACGATGTCGGCTTCGATAGGGGCATACCCTTCGGTCGAGCCCCAGGTCTGGATCACGATGTGTGACAGACCCCGTTTGAGCGCCCACTGGTGCGCCAGGTTGACGTACTCGGTGGCGATCACGAGTGGTCGCTTGGGCGGCTGCTCCAGCAGGTCGGGCGTGCTCTGATGCACGGCCACAACGATCTCGACTGGGTTGAGACCCAGGTCGAGCAGGATGATCACCTGCTCGTAACCTGACTCCTTCACCAAATCCAGCCCCACGAATCCGACGTCACAGATGCCCAGTGCGACGAGCTGTGGGATGGCCCGCGGCTTGTAGAGCTTGGCTTGCAACAGCGGATCGCTTCCTTCCAGCGTATAGGCACGCGGGTGAGGCTGGGCGAAGACGAACCCCGCCACAGCGAGGACTCTCTCCACCCCTGGCCATAGCCGTCCCTTTGGCAGGGCGAGCTTCATCACTTCCTCCTTTGGCGAGCAGAAAGCTCGCGTACCACATCCTTCCAGTCGACACGTCGACGAATCAGGATGGGCATCAGGTGGTAGATCACGTCGGCAGCCTCCCATCGAGTATGGTCAAACCCTCTCGCAAAGATGACCTCGACTGCCTCCTCCAGAAGCTTCTTGATGGAGAGAAAGCGCCCTTGGACGAGCTTGCGGGTGTAAGAACCCGAACGACCATCTGCGACCGTCTGCTGTAGGTTCTCGAAAAGTCCATCCAAAGTGAACTGATGCGGACCGAAGCAGCTATACGAGCCAGTGTGGCATGCGGGACCAGACTGTCGAATGCGAAAGAGCAGGGTGTCTCTGTCACAGTCCGAACGGCATGAAACGAGCTCCTGTGCATGACCAGACGTTGCGCCCTTGACCCAGAGTTCGTTGCGAGAACGACTCCAGTACGCACCCACACCATGCTCGAGTGCATGTCTGAGCGACTCAGGAGAGCTATAGGCGAGCATGAGTACCTGACTGGAGACGTCGTCTTGTACGATCGTCGGGATGAGGCCGTTCATCTTCTTGAAGTCGAGTGCATCGATGACCGACTGAGTCAGATCAAGCTGGCCCGTGTACAGAGCCATTCCCACTTGAACGTCGAGCCCGGCACGAGCAAGCCGTACCGCCTCTTCGGTCGTTGCGACTCCACCTGCAAAAGTGACTGGGAGCGACAACTGCCGCTTGAGCTCGCATGCGGCATCCATGGACAAGCCCTGCATGCCTCGGAATTCCGGCGTGGCAGCCGTGCCAATGATGATGGACTGAGCGCCAGCCTTGAGCAGGGCCATGCCTCGCTCTACGGTCCGAATCCCTCCGCCAGCGCGTACATCAGCAACCCGACAAATCTGCTGCATAAGGTCTAGGTTGTCCCCAGTCCCCATGGCAGCATCTAAATCGATGACAGCGACCGGTCCATAGCGATTGAACCGCTTGGCCAGCTCGATGGGATCCTCATCTGACGTGAGAACATGCTCACGACCCTGCCGAAGCTGAACGGCTCTACCGCTCATGAGGTCGATGCTTGGGATAATCATCTCATACACCTTCTGGTTGGAGGATATTGAAAGAACGTCGCCCGGATGGACGGCCAAAAAAAATAGCCCAATCAACCCTTTTTGTCAATAACAAAACCACTGTTTCCAGTGGTTTAAAGACTTTCAATAAGGTCAATAAGTTCATCAGCGACGTCTGTTTTGAGCAACGCTCCAAGCTGCTCCCCCATCCGCTTTCGCTCTTGATCATCTTCCATAAGAACCAAAATCGTCTCTCGAAGTTGCTCTGCTGTGACCTGACTCTGCTCGAGCACAGCCGCCCCCGACCGAACGGCATCCGCATTCATCTCCTGTGGAGAGTCTGGAAGTGGAATAAGAATGGCAGCTTTTTTGAGTGCTGCCAGTTCCGTGATCGTGCCAAGCCCCGCACGCGACACCACCACATCTGCCACGGCAAGGGCATCTGCCATTCCATCCGTAAGCAGCTCTTCTGCACATAGATCATTATGAAGCGATTGAAGTGACGGGGGCATCTTCCCTAGGCCTGTGAGATGAATCACATTCACCCGATCTGCCAATGACTCCCCCATTTCAAGCGTCATCTCGTTCAACCAATGGGAACCTGACCCCCCACCAAAGATGAGAACCGTTTTCTTATCTCTGTTCAAATCAAACGTCTTCTGTGCGCGTTCAGACGAACCGCCTTTCACACTTCTGCGTGCAGGGTTCCCAACAAGCACGGTCTTCTTCTTTGAAAAGGCACCCACATGTGTCTCCCAGGCAAGCGTTACAAGATTGGCAAATGGTGCGGTCAATCGGTTTGTTAAAATAATCTTCACATCTTGCTGATGAACCCACACAGGGATCCCTTTTGCACGTGCGGCAAGAATCACAGGAAGCGCCGTATACCCCCCAGCTGACCCAACGACATCTGGTTTCTCACGAGAGAGAATCTGTGCTGCGCGCAGAAGCGCCCCCCCAAGCTTGAACGGCAACGTCACCCACTCGAGCGAGACGTAGCGTGGAAAGCGCGCAACGGGCAACGTATAAAACCGGATCCCCATCTCTTCAACCAGCGAATGCTCCGGTCCATGTGGTGTCCCAACCCAAACAAACGAAACGTCTTTCTCACGTTCCTTCCATCGCTCCGCAACCGCAAGGAGCGGCGTCACCGGACCAAGAGTTCCTCCACCTGTCAGTAATACCTTCATAGCTACTTCGTATGTTTCGAGATATTTAACACCACCCCAACCGCTGCCATGGTCACTGCCAAGGATGTTCCTCCGTAACTAATGAACGGAAGTGGTACGCCGGTAATCGGCATGAGAGCAACCATCGAGCCGATGTTGACAAACGCTTGGATGGTGATCCACGCCGCAACACCAACAACCACATATTTTGCAAAATTGTCTGGCGCTCGCTTTGCAATCTCGAGCATACGCCAGAGAAAAAACAAGAACAACAACACCGTCAACACCGCCACAACCATTCCCAGCTCCTCACCGATAATCGCAAAAATCGAATCTCCTGAGACTTCAGGAAGATATTGAAACTTCTGACGAGAGTGTCCATACCCCACTCCAAACAACCCTCCGGAACCGATCGCAAGGAGGGCTTGGTTAATGTGATATCCAATACCTTGCGGATCCAGTTCAGGATGAAGGAAGGTGGTGAATCGTGCGGCACGATACGGAGCAGCCGTGATGAGGAGACCAAGACCAGCCACCCCTGCTGCAACTAACCCAAAAATGTACTTGAGCGGCGCCCCAGCAACGAAGTACACCACTAAGGACATCGCAGCGATAACGGACATCGTTCCCACGTCTGGCTGAAGGATCATTAAGAGCATAATCGTCCCGAGCACCAACACAAACGGTAAAAATCCCTCATGCACATCCTGCACACCATGCTTATCACGCTGCGCCAACCACGCTGCCAAATAAAACAAAAACGTCAGCTTCACAACCTCTGACGGCTGCAACGAAAAGAATCCACCAACATTGATCCAGCTGTGCGCACTTCCGATTCCAGCAGAAAGTCCTGGGATAAATACAAGCACGAGGAGCACTCCGGAAAAAATCAAAAAATTCCAGGCGTGCTTACGCCAAAAGGCATAAGGAATCCGAGCGAAGGTAAGCAAGGCACCAAGCCCAGGAATCAATCCAAAAATAATCTGGTGTTTAACAAAGTAATAACTGTCCGCAAACTCCTGATACCCACTTGGAGCCGAGGCAGATAAAAGCATCACAAGACCAAAAAGAATAATCGTGCCAACGACCAAAAAAAGTACGTAATCAATCGAGTGCGATTTGTGTCCCATGAAGACAGGTATTAGACAAGGGCATCGAGAAGTACGAGAGCAACACCAACAGAAGCGGTCACGGTCGAGAACACCCAAAGGCGCATGACAATTTGACACTCAGGCCAACCAATGGCCTCGAGATGGTGATGGAACGGTGCCGACTTGAGAAGTTTCTTTTTAAACAACTTACGCCAAGTTATTTGAAACAGAACAGAAAGCGATTCAAGGACAAACACAAGACCAATAATCGGTAAAAACAGGGCGGAATTCGTCAGCATGGCAACAATACCAAGGGTCACTCCAAGCGACATGGCTCCTGTATCTCCCATGAACACTTGGGCTGGATGAATGTTAAACCATTGAAAGGCAAGGAGGGCACCAAGAATCACCCCACAGAACACAGCGAGATCAAATCGTCCTTGAGAAAAAGCAATGATGGCAAAGGCTCCAAAAGCGGAAAGAAGTGATCCACCCGCAAGTCCATCCAGCCCATCAGATTCGTTCACAGAGAATGCCGTCGCCACAATGATAAAAATGAAGAACGGGACATACCACAAACCAATATTGAAATCCCCTACAAAGGGAACATGCAAGAGGTCCCAGTCGAGCTTTACACGAAACCACCAAGCTCCAACCACAGCGATCAAGGTGTAGATGAGGAGTCGATGACGCATGCGCAGCCCTCCTCCTTTTGGTCCGATCCCTTTGACATTGTAGTAATCGTCCACAAACCCAACGATCGCAGAGGCCATCAACGCACCAAGAGGCAACAGTGTCTCAGAACGAGATAAAAAATTGAGCCGTGCAAGGATGGAGTCAACTGGAAGGAATGGTTGAATTTGATAAAAGACAATCGCAAGAACAAAGACCGTCCACCAGACGAGGATTCCTCCCATGGTTGGCGTTCCCTTTTTCTTACTGTGCAACTTGGCAAAAATGGGTGCGAACGTTTCTGGACGAATCGATTTTCCCATTCCCCATCGCTTCAATAACCGAATCAGACCCGGCGCCCACAAAAAAGCGACCACGAAGGCGATGGCACTGAGGAGGAGCACACGGACGATTTCAAACGACTCAAGCGTCATAGAATGATCAAGACAATTAACACCATGGCGGTTAAAAGAATAAACTCAAGCACCGGTGTGGCGATCGAAAAAAAGGTCGTCAGTAGTTTCTCTCGTTTTGAAAAGATCGTCTGCACAATAAGATTCACCACAAGGATCAGAAGTCCCACTGCGGGAATAAAAAACAAATCCCGCAGAGGACCAAATCGATCAACGCCAAGATAGACGTTGTAGTGGAGTGGGATATAGGGCTGCTCACTCGCAAGCGGAAGCACACGCCAAACCGGAAGAGCAAACGTGAGAATCAACAAGAAAAGAGACAGCATCGCCGTCCAAAAATACGAACGTACTCGCATCATTTCTCTAAATTGTTTGAAGAAGCGCTTAAGCTCCTTTGTTCGTCTGCTCATGTGTCTATTCCTCAGCGATCACTTCTTTGATCTCGGGAATCGCATTCTGGAGTGCTGCCTCAACCCCCATCTTTAGTGTGATCTGTGACATAGGGCATCCCACACAGGCACCCTGCATACGCACATGCACCGCTCCGGTCTTAGAATCGTAACGCACAAGCTCAATGCCTCCCCCATCCATCCTGAGTGCGGGGCGCACCTGCTCAAGCACGCGTTCAATTTGGTGTTCAATTGATTCATCCATAGGTGTTTTCATAGTACTCGTTTTTACCCTCCTCAGCAACCAAAAAGACATCGTTCTCACGATGTCTTTTTCCTTACTTAGATGGTTCAACGTGTGCGAAGATGCGCTTTTTAAGTGCGCCATGAAAATTCGCAACTTTCTTCTGGCTAAACTTCACAACACCTGCAATGGTTGAGTAGAGTGTGTCGTCACCGCCGCGTCGAACATTGTTTCCTGGGTGGATCTTGGTGCCACGCTGACGAACAAGGATCTGTCCTGCGTTGGCTGTCTGGCCGTCACTCACTTTCACGCCAAGGCGCTTACTTTGTGAATCACGACCGAGGCTCGTACTTCCACCGGCTTTTTTATGTGCCATAGAGAGAAATTTTTGTAAAACTGGCGATCTTTTGGCTTCTCGCTCCGCCCTTCGGTCAACGACCATTTTAGGTCGTTTCCCTCAGTGCTCACTCGTGCACCAAAATCTCATCCAGTTTTCCGAAAAATTATCGTTAAATTTGATTCGAACTTGTTCGGAGAAGAAGAAGTTAGTTCGGCAGGATCATAACGAAAAGAGGTCTTTCTGTCAATACACAAGCCGAGAAAACGAAAGAACGACCCGTGTGAGTCGTTCCGCAGCCGGTCCCATCCCCTCGTGCGTTGATACGAGAGGACGGGAACCGGCAGACTGTCAGGTGGTCAAGCTGCGTCCCTGAAGCGGTAGGCCATGTCCTTACGGACGGAAGCCGCGCTCGAGCGGACGATGAGCACCGTGGTGATGATGCCTGCGAGCGCCGCGCCGACGACGAGGAAGAGCACGAGCAGCTTGCTGCTCTCCTTGGTGTCGGAGCTCTTGAAGAATCTGCCGACGTTGTCGAAGGCGCCGGGCAGGTGGCGGATGCCACTGCCGATGTTGTAGACCATCGCAGCGGTGTCGTAGGCTGCGACCGCACCCGAGCCGAAGGTCCGACTGCGGTAGAAGTTGGCCCAGGCGCCCAGGGTGATCGCGATGCCGCTCCCCACGATCGGGAAGTAGACCACGATGTAGCCGAGATTCAGGAAGGCCTCCATCATCTGCTGGTTCACCAGCGGACCGATCTGGCCGCCAGCGTCCTGGATGGCCTGGACCTGCTCGGCGTCCATCAGGAGGGACTCGGGGAGAGCCGTGCCGATCAGGGCGACGACGATCAGGTAGCACCAGGTGAAGCCGGCGGCGGACATGATGCCACCCATCCAGTTCATGAAGTGCCCCATGCCACCGTTGTACTTGGTCTCGTTCCAGGACTTGCCCACCACCCAGGCGTTGAACCAGGAGATCGCGAAGTTCAGGATCCAGAAGAAGACGATCATCTTGTGATGTACTCCGTGCGGGTTTCTGGCCGGGAAGTGGCCATCGTAAAATGATCTAGAAGCTACATCACTTTACGATAACCAGGAGATTGACTCCAGCCGGTCCCATCCCCTCGTGCGTTGATACGAGAGGACGGGAACCGGCAGGTCGTTCAGTACCCAGGGCAACCAAGACGCTTCTTGGTCACGTTCGAGGCCCCCTTGCAGGGATCGCTCGTGCTGCCCGTGGTGGTGGTGCCGACGCTCGTCGTGGACGATGCCGGGGTCGTGGCGACGGGGATCAGGGCACTGGGCCCACCCGCCTGCACACGGCTGACCATCGGCCACCACGCCGCGGTCAAGAAAATCATGAACGCCACCACGACCCCTGCCTTGTAGCGGTTGTCGCTCTTGATGGTGTCCCACCCGAGGATCTTGGTCATGGACCAGATCGCTCCCCAGGTGCCCATGATCAGACTGATGGGACGGAAGTCCCCGACCGGCGCCCCCGACATGATCGACAGCCCGTAGACCCCGATCACACCAGCAGCCACCAGGCCCGCGGCCTTGAAGAATAGGCCGCTCTCACCCTTCTTCACTTTCTTGTTCACCACAGCCATACCGAGAAGCACAGCCGCGATCGAGGTAAAGAGACCGAGAATCATGCTCAGGATAGCGTCCATTTTGTTCCCTGTGTTCGTGTTGAGACAGAAATTCAGAACGCCAAAAGATATCATAAAAACGCGGTTTTGTCAACCGCGTTTGGTCTAAATTTACTAGAAAAGCGGCTATTTTAATGCCGCGGCGATAAACGCTTTAAAGATTGGGTGTGGTCTCAGTGGTCGAGACTTGAATTCTGGATGAAACTGCACTCCTACAAAGAATGGATGCTTCTTGAGTTCAACAATTTCGACGAGTCCTGTTTGCGGATTGACTCCTGAAATCATCATCCCCTTCTTTTCTAAGGCTTCCAAATAGTCGTTGTTAAACTCGTAGCGATGTCGATGTCGCTCTGAAACCGATTCTTGCTTGTATGCTTTGTGCGCAATGGAACCCTCTTTCAACTCACAATCATACGCCCCAAGACGCATGGTTCCGCCATAACGATTCTCTCGTACATTTTTCAACTGCGTGGGATTGATGTGAATGATTGGATCCTTTGTTGTCTCATCCACTTCAACCGTATGCGCCTCCTTTTTTCCAAGCACATTGCGTGCAAACTCCACACACGCAAGCTGCATCCCATAACAAATACCGAAATACGGAATCTTCTTCTCGCGACAATACTTGACGGTCGCAATAACTCCTTCAATGCCGCGAGTGCCAAACCCGCCTGGCACGAGAATGCCATCATACTTAGAAAGATTCTTAAGCTTCGACGGCGACGTTTCGAATTCCTCTGAGTTAATCCAATCCATCTCAACCCGTGCCCCATTCGCCCATGCCGCTGCCTTCAGTGCCTCAATCACAGAAATGTACGAATCAGAAAGGGTGTAATCTCCAGATTCAAAATACTTTCCAACCACACCAATCTTCACGTTTTTTTGTGCGGTCTCCTGAACCTCTGCCATCTTTTTCCACTTTGAGAGATCCGATTTTTTTGGTTTCACTCCAAACTTTTTCAACATTTCGTCACTCAACCCTTGTTTCTCAAACATGGCGGGGATGTGATAAATCGAGGAAACATCTGGAGCGGAAATCACATCGTTGGGCTTCACATTACAAAAAACCGAAAGCTTCTCTCGTCGAGGTTTGTCCATGTACTGTTCGCCACGACACACAATAAAGTCTGGATGGATGCCCGCACTGTTGAGTGTGCGTGTGGCATGCTGTGTTGGCTTTGTCTTCATTTCTCCAAGATGCTTTGGAACCGGCAAGTAACTCACCAAAATAAACTGAACATTTTTTGGATCCGCTAAGTGCATCATGCGGGCAGCCTCTAGAAACAAAATGTTCTCGTACTCGCCCACCGTTCCCCCAACTTCCACAACCGTAAAATCGGCCTTTGCGTGCGCGGTCGCCTTCTTGATTCGATTGATCACCTCTTCAGGAATATGCGGCACGACTTGCACACAACGACCTTTATAGCCGAGGTTGCGTTCACGATCGATGACCGTCATATACACACGCCCCGTCGTCATGTAATTCATGCTCGTCAAATCGATGTCGAGAAAACGCTCATAGTTTCCCATGTCCTGATCCGTTTCATCCCCGTCGTCAGTCACAAACACCTCTCCGTGTTCAACCGGATTCATGGTCCCCGCATCAACGTTCACATAGGGATCAATCTTAATCGCTGTGACCGTGTAGCCACGTGCCTGCAAAATCTTCCCAATGGACGCAGTCGTCACTCCCTTCCCAACACCGGACATCACACCACCTACCACAAAAATATAACGATGGATCATAGAAAAAAGTCTGTTATAAAACGGGAGGGGGTTGTCCCACAACTCCGCATGATGCAGATTGCCAGCACAGTCGAGCGAAGCGCCGGTGAAAAAACATCGGAATAGCAGCGCTATTTCTATGTTTTTTCACCAAGCTGCAGCCGGCTGTGCTGTGCAAGATGCTCATGTCGGAGTTTTGGGACAGCCCCGTGGCCCGTTTATGTTTTTTCCTCGACAATGATTTTGATCTCGGCTTCGAATCCATGACTCAACTCGACACGTACATCGTACTCCCCAGGTTCCTTAATGGGATCCTCCAGTTTAATCATCTCAGATTTCACCTTCACCCCTTCTTTTGAAAGGGCTTTGGCAATATCCTTACCTGTCACCGCTGCGTAGAGTACACCCCCATCACTTACCTTTACCTGTAATAAAACTTCTCGACCATCGAGATCCTTTGCCACCTCCCCAGCCCCAGACATCTCTTTGTGTGTTTGGCGTTTGAGGGCTTCTTCTTTTTGTGTACGTTTTTGGAGTGCGTCAGCCGTAGCTTGGACAGCAAGGTTCTGGGGAAAAAGAAAATTGCGGGCGTGTCCATCGGACACCTCCACCAAGTCCCCCTCCTTCCCAAGCGACGCAACGTCGCGGATGAGGATAACTTTCATATCGATTAGCATTATACCAGATGAAACATCTAAACACAGCCCCCCCCTGTGGCAATGATAAACAACAAATCATTTGTTTGATACACTACATGTATGAGATCTGAGTGGCAGCCACAACCATTGGAATCGGCACCAAACCGGAAGCGTGAACCCGAAAAGTTTTTTGATACAGCTGGTCCACCACTCATCAAAGAATCCATAGAGCTCCAGAAAGCAAAGGATGCTCAACGTTCACAGGAACTCGTGAATCAACTTCAAAAAAAGACAGGATCTGTCGGCGGAACCCAAAAAGGAAACGTCGAAGGAAAAAAACAGCATGAACCGTATCAGCCAAAGTCACTCTTAGAAAAGCAGTGGGGCATCCTTCACAAACAACTTGAAATGGCGCAGGTAGAATATGACACGCTGAGTGTCTTCAAGAAGTTTGGCCGTGAAGGACGGTTCAAGCGTGCTCGACTCGAACGTATCAACCGTCAGCGAGATCTCCTTCGTCAGAAAATGCTTCCACAACGTCTTCGTGCGGGTCTTGCAGATATTCATCAGGAAATGCAACTGCGCGACAATGGTCCAGCCGAGCTTCCCGATGCATCCTTCAAACAACTCGATACCGCATGGGATGTCTACCAAGCTGAACTCGCTGCACTCGACTCACTCAAGATGAAACGTAAGTCATTGAGCCCGTGGCCTTGGAAAGATCGCGAACAAAAGCAAAAACTTGCTGATCAAATACTCGCGCAAGAAACACGTGTGCTCCAAGCAAAAGCAGAGCATGTATCGGACGTCCGTGCTCAATCGCTTTTACGAGAATCTAAATCTGCCGCTCAAGAAGAACAACATTTTAATCAGTAAAAGACCACCAGCTAACGCTGGTGGCTTTTATCTTGCCGTCTGTCGACGGCGTCAGATCCCGAGTGTCTGGATGTCACGATGGTGGATATGTTGGTTCTCAACGTATCGCTTGACCATGTGTTCATCCAAACCGATAGTAGAAGCATAATAC
>Ga0210044_10008399_pt1 | contig 12880 bp, 14 predicted proteins | sample CryGey13umfilter_2_FD_183959 | JGI IMG/M metagenome (GOLD analysis project Ga0210044, IMG submission 183959) | Groundwater microbial communities from aquifer in Utah, USA - Crystal Geyser 4/9/14 3 um filter (SPAdes) (version 2) | ecosystem: Environmental > Aquatic > Deep subsurface >... | reverse complement strand
TAAGTGGCCAGAAAAAAGGAACGCCATGCAAGAATCCCAAAAACAATGGGGGGTCTCCAAGGGGTGTTAGAGAACCACCAATATTTGAAACCAGGAAAATAAAAAATATAATGGTGTGAACCTTATATTTGCGAATCCGGTTGGCTCGAACAAGAGGTCGGATCAGAAGTATTGAAGCTCCAGTGGTCCCCATCAATGATGCCAAAATGGTACCCAGCACCAAGAATGCCAGATTAACTTTCGGCGAACCAACGTATGTTCCTCGAAGCAGTATTCCCCCTGAAACTGTAAATAATCCCCAAAGCAGAATTATAAATGGAATATAATCAATAATGTAAATGTGAAATATCTGATATAGGGCTTGCGAACCAAAAATGAGTAAGAAAGGTACCGCAAATACGCTTGCCCAGAATAATAGAACCTTGGGATAATGGTAACGCCAGAATTTCGGCGCTACGAGCGGGAAAATGGCAAGAGACAATAAAATTCCGATAAAGGGGATTATGCTCCAAATCGGGAGTTGCTCGCCAAGATGGTCTTCTTGTGAATCGGCTTGAACAAAGGATGAGCATTGGATGGTCGTTGCTTGCGAAACAAATGCGTCGGCTCCGTCGCAGATGGCAAAAGACAAAATGGCGAGAAATAGGAAATATTTGAATCCAATTAGCATAATTGCGAAAGTTGGTGAAATTTATTCCATTGCGGATCTTAATGCAATAGAAAATAATTTGACAGGGATAGTAAGCAAGGAACTTGGGCAGGAATAAAGAATGCGGGAAAGGCGGCCAACCCTCGACCCGGGAGGGGAATCGAGCTTCGGGCTGGCCTATGCCCATTTTCCCGCCAATTCTATTTTGAAGTGCGTGCTTTCTTGTTTTTCGCTTCAGGTTGATCCGGGCAGATCAGGCTGATGTGCTGGTTGAGCGGTCGGAAGGCCTTCCTAATATTTTCTGTCCGCTCTCTAATTGCTCGCTGATTATTACCAGCCCTGTCAGTTTTTTCCCGCTTTTCGATTCCTGATGTAGCCTTCTCGGAAATCGCCCGGCATACTTGATCACTCATGTTTCTCCCTCTTAGCGAATAAAGCCCTTTCCAGTATCCTGTGCCAACTGGAACTCTTTTGGAAATTGAATATTATATCCCGAAATATTTTTATCTGCGGATTTTATGGCCGCGCCCCCGATAGTATGACGCAGACCGATGCTGTATCCGGTATCGGCAAAATTATCCTTTTTTATACCTCCGTCATCGGAATTAATCAATATCGAGTCCTCAGAATTTCTTCTGAGTATATTAATAGTGCCAGTGATGGGGCTGAGATGAATATCAGTATAGGAAGAACCCATGTCATCATCGAGATAGGCTTGCCGTCTCTGAGGCTTCGGCAGATTGCCATTCTGTGCCTTTCTTGTATTCATCTCATTCCCCATTCTTAACTATTAGAAATCGAAATTAGAAGATACCGAGAACAATAACCCCTTGGATCCATTGGGAAGGATTGAGCCCTGGTTTGCCAGCGCAAAATCAAGATTATATGGTCCCAAATCGAATCCGAATCCCGCAGAAGCATAGCCTCCCATCAACCCGCCAAGCGAAAAGCCAGTTCGGAGCGGGAGCCAACCAAGCCCCCTATATTCCAAGCCGGAGGAAAAGCGAGGCGAGGTCGAACTGCAGGCCGTGTTCATGAATCCTTGCTCATAATCTACTGCCCACAATAGGTCATCGCCGCTCCAGCAAAAGCCCATTTTGGCTATCGTAGGTTTCCTGGAGCTAAAGGAGTTGGCGGCAACCGTAGTATCATCAGACACCGTAATACTATCATTATCCATTGAATTCGCATTCAATGGTTCGAGTCGGAAATCATAATAAGTAAGTTCGGGTTCGGTGCTCCATTGGATTTTACTGATGATATTTAGCAATGAAAAGCTGAATACATAATCGGTTTCAAAGCGAGTCGCCATTCCCAAATCCAGTGAATAACCGGCGCCGCCAGTAGCCGAGCGAAGGGTCATATTACCGGCGGCTGAGATTGCTGTATCTCCAGTCTCCGCATAACCTTCAGCTTGGATGATCTTTTCGTAAATCAAACCCCTTAGGTAATGAGCTCCTATTCCAACTGAAAGCTCACCATCTTCCCATTCCCGCAAGCGATGGCCATACCCTAATGCAAAATCAGCGGCTCCCCAAGTCTCTCCTTTTGCGGTTCCAAGATCGAGGTTGGGCTTGGCCGCATTACCATACAGCATGAGCTCGAATGGGTCTTTGGGAAGCGTCACACTAGACACGGCATACCCCGAAGCCGAAAACGCCAACCGACCAACTGAAAAGCTGGTTGCTTCTGCCTGGGCTAGAGCCTTAAGAGAGATTCCTTCGGCTGGGATACTTGCCAGGATGCTTTCTTTGTCGCTATCGGTAAGGTATGCTCCAGAATACTTATTGTAATCCTTATATGCAAATGAATTGTTTCTCAACTGGGCGGCTACTGAAAACAGCTCGAAAGAAGATCCGGATACATCCCTCAATCCCAAATTTGCAGGGTTATATTGGAGGGAATTGTAATTCCTCGCTGCCGCAGTATAGGCGCCTCCCATTCCCAGACTTTGGGCATTGGAACCGCTAAATGCATTAACATCATTCGCGGCCGTAACATTCAGCGCTATGACGAATGCCAGGACTATTATTGATTTTGAAAATAACTTTATGTCTAACATGATTATTCTCCTTTTGACCCTGCTATAGATTAATTACCACCGGTCCTGACTTCCGCGAAAGCCGACGCGCTGATCCTGATATAATCTGAAGACCGGATGGTTACTCCCGAACCGTCATCAGGAGTGTATAATCTTACTATTTTCCCGATATAAATGTTTTTGTTGTTGAAAATGCCCGCTTCAGCCGAAGTCAATGAATCTACGAAGGAGGAGGAGGCCTCGCCATTGGCCATTCCATCATTATCCACTGGGGCCGGATCAAGGTACATCGGTCCGATAACAACCGCTTGCGGGTCGGTGTACATTGTGGAATCACCAATCGTCGAAATATAAATTGTTACTTCTGCTCCAATGGGCAGATGGCTGTCAAGGTCCGCATTGATTATAGCATACTTCAGCTTCTCTTCGAAATTCGGGGCATCCTCAGAGATTTCCTGGGACTCTATCTCAAGATCCACGGTGGCTGTGTCTTTTATGGAAAACGCCAATGGCGAGCTGATTTGAATTTCACCATAAATCAAATCTGTCTGTGAGATGGTCCCGTTTTTGATTTCTGGATTGAACAATGCATTTCCGGTGATGTCAATTTGAGTGGGCGCAGGGTCGAGAAAACCAGACATTTGGTCGGGGCCCACGGTGATGGTGCTTAAAGAGGGTTCTGTTGAGCCCGGGGTTCTTCCCTGAATCCTCCCACTTATGGGCATACTCTTGGCATTATTTCCTGAAAGAACAAGATTCAGATCAGCTTCGATCTCGCTGTTGTTGTAAAAATGAAGATACATATTAGCGCCAGTCAATTTTGCCTGATCCATCCCCTCTGGAATTTCGATTTCCCTCGAAGTTGGATCGATTTCAACCTGAGTCGGCTTGATTTCCCCTGTTACACTATAAAATGACAGGGCCGAAAGGGCAGAAGTGACCAGAATGGAATCGAATTGGTCGATCTCTAAATATTGATCGCCCGATGATTGGATACTGGCGCTGACCAACGTATTGATGATTTGTGGAAAGCTCAGGCCATCTGGTCTGATTGTGTATCCGGCCAGATCCCTGGATAGTGAGACTGTTTGCCCCCCGCCCATTGTGCCTGATAATGCTAACTGGCCGCTTTCATCGGTGAGATTCGGAATGATAATAGAAATGTTCGATGTCAAATTCGTTTTATTTTCTACCGTTATGACAATGGTTCCGGATTGGACCGATGCGGAAGTTATCAAGGTCGAATCAGTGCTTTCAATTTGCTTGCTAAAATCCTTCGTTATCTCGGGAGTTTTGGCGCTTGCAGATGATACCCTAAATTGGTTTGAAAATGATGAGGTTACGGTCAGCTTTTGCGGGCCAAGATTCAATAGAACTCCGCCCGGTGTATAGCCTGCGCTCTGCGTGCTCAGTTGATTGTGAATCGTTTTGCCGGCAAGATCCAAGGAGTCAATTTTGGTTTGACCATACGGGATTCCACCAGAGAATAGAATTGTCCCAATAAGGTTTCCGTTGGAATCGTCGGTTATGCTTACCGTCAATGTATCAAGATCGACCTCAAGTTGATTAGCAACCAATACGTATAATTTTCCTTCGGCGATTGTCGCCCAGCTAAATTCATTATAGGGATTCAATGTACTCCCAAATGAAAACGCCGCCGGCGGCACGACTCCCAAATTCACAGTTAAGAATTCGCTCAAGCTGGTCTCCACGGACTCTCCCTGGGGGGCATCAATTTCAACTTGCCCCAATTCCTCGGCGAAATTCTCATCCATACCGGAGACAGTAAGGTTTTCTCCCACCTGAAAAGTATCTATAGATTCGGTGATTTCAAACTTGGGATCTCCATTTTCGTCGAAAATGATATTTTCATCGCCCAGCTCATCTACGATTTCCTGTATGCTGTATGTCTTGCTGCTTAACGGCAACGACCACTGAGTATCCCACGTAGGTGCTTCGGGTTTCTTCGGCGAGCACCCATAAGTGGATAGGATGGCAACTGCCAGGAACAATAGTATTGCAGTCCTGGAAACCACCATTGCCAACCCCCTGAAAGAGATAAAGTATTTGCTGTACATCTTCCCCTCCTCTAAGATTATTGAACTGAATTACCGACTTCTCCAATCAATAGAGCAAAAAAGGGGCCATTTTATCGAACCAATTTTGAAGTCATAAATCCAATTGCGTCAGCATCTTCGCCGGCGCATTCCAAAATTCTGTCGCCTACTCGGATTCGTCTAAAAGGGAGAAATCAACAGATTATGGGAGAAATCCAATACTGCATCCATATTTCTTGCTTGCCGATGACTCACATTCTCATTATAATGAAAGGAAGATTTGGGAGATTCTGAATGCGTAAGTTTAGCCGCCTTTTGTATATAATCAACACCTTACGATATAAGCATTGCCTGAGAGCGGAGGATATTGCCAGGGAATGCGAGGTCAATGTCCGGACCTTTTATCGGGACCTGAATGCCCTGGTCGATGCCGGTGTTCCTGTGTATTATGACCGGGGTTACAAACTGCTCAATAATACCTTTCTTCCTCCGTTGCAATTCTCTCCTGATGAGATCCTGTATATTTATTGCGGACTGTCCAATAATATCATCCCCGATGGCATACCACATGAAAATATTCGCAAAAAGATCCTGGCGAAATTAAGCGGTACCATAAAGAATGTTCCGCAGATAGCTGACAATCCTGATGCAATCAGCATTTATCCGAGAGTAACCTCTAAGCCCAATATGAATAATAAAATTTTTAGAATCCTCTGCGATGCTATCACCGATTTCAAGTCATTGGAAATCGACTATGAATCACTGCATGCTGATCCTGCCGTTAGACTGATAAATCCATATTCATTGGTATTTCGAGGAAGATCTTGGTATTTGATCGCCTATTGCCATAAAAGGGAAGAGATTCGAACTTTCAGACTAAACAGAATCAGAAGCGCTAATCCCATTGAGAGAAGATTCCGCCGCTTGTCTGGTTATTCGGTTCGCAGGTATTTTGAAGATCGGTGGGACTTGTTCGGTGGAGAAATAATAAGCTTCACAGCTATCTTTAGGGGTCTTGCCAGAAAAGTAATCCTTTCAGGAGTTCATCATCCCAGCGAGAAAATCAAAATCATTGAAGGTGGGGATGTATTTTACTCTGCCAAAGCTTCCGGAAAAGAAGATATTATGCGGTGGCTGATAGGATTCGGCGATTATGTCGAAGTTACCTCGCCCCCAGCGCTGATTGACGAAATCAAACAGCATTTGCGCAGAACACTAAAGGTTTACGGTGAACGATCAGTCTGACACCCCTCGCATCATTTCGATGCTTGCCTGGAAATTAGATTTGCCGCATTACTAATTACTATCTGGCTGTTTAAATAAATTGGGCGGGCAGCCGATACTTCCATTGAAGATATTTCGCAAAGGCTTAACTTTCTTCCCATGGAATTGAAGATGATTGAATTGAAAGAGCGCCGATCTCAACCAGAAGGAATGCACCAGCTCCTTGCAAAGGAAATTGAGGAGTTGAATTTCCGTCTTGAGAATCTCGGACGAATAGGAGCAATGATCACTTCGATCCTGGATATCGACACCATTTTATCTGTGCTTCTGGAGGTTTCGCTGCAAATAGTTGACGGGGAAGTAGGCGGGATTCTCATAATGGAGAATGGGAAACTAATGCCCAAAATAGCTATGGGATTGGAAACCGAATATACTAATGAATGGCGAGTTAAAGGCCGCGGCTCCCTTCTGGAAATATTAATGGCGCAGAATGAGGTCATTTGCCTGGAAAATGCTGAAGACGAGCTGGAGACTGACAATGATAAGATGAACATAAGGTCCCTAATTGCGGCGCCCGTCTCTTCTAAAGGCGATACTATCGGCGCCATAGTCATTGCCAATAAAACCGATGGCCAGCGTTTTGGAGCGAAAGACGTTTCAAATCTGGCGACTTTGATTCATTTTACCGCAGTCGCTATCGATAATGCCAAATTAGTTCAGCTTAAATTGGAAAAACAGCAAATGGATCACGAGTTGTATCTTGCTGAACAAGTTCAAGCTGCGCTCCTCCCCAGAAAAATCGTAGAAATCCCCGGCATAGTTTGTAATTCGACCTACATTCCAGCTCGTCAAATTGGCGGGGATTATTTTGACATCATAATCAAGGATGAAAAGCATTTTGCGATCGTTATCGGCGATGTTACCAGTAAAGGCATTCCGGCGGCATTGATCATGAGCGCCGTGAGAAGCATGATTCGCACCGAATACCGCAATGGGAAACCTGTGGATGGTATCATAAACTCGGTTAATCAGCTTATGTGCGAGGATTCCGAACGAACCGGCGGAAGATATGTCACTCTCTTTTATGGGCATATCGATCTAAATGAAATGACATTTCAGTTCATAAACGCAGGACATCCTCCTCCCTTTCTGATCCGTCGGGGCAATGATGAGCTGATAATGCTAAATTCACCGGGGACGATTGTTGGCCAATTCCCGGAGTTTCGGTTCGCTTCTGGGTCGGTAATACTGAAAAGGGGCGATCGAATTCTATTTTATACCGATGGCGCTTTCGAGTGTTTCGACTCCAAAGGCTCAATGCTGGGATGGCGCAATTTCACGGAAATTATCAAGAAACATAAGAATCTTAAACCTTCTGAATATTTGAAACAAATCAGTGTTGATTTGGAAAGTTATATGTTTGATAAGGACAAAGTCGATGACACGACCTTATTGGTATTAGACCTGATGCAATGATTACCAATTTGAGCTTAAGATGGAAGATCGCCTGATTGAGCATATCCGGATCGAAATGCTGAATTCAATGCGTTGCATCAAGATTGCGGATGACATCCTGAAAACTCTTCTGGAAATGACCCCATTATCGAAAAATGAGAGATATAATTTTAGGGTCGCAGTATCCGAAGTGGTTTCAAATAGCTATCTGCATGGGAATTGCCAGGATCCGAAAAAGAAAATCACATTCGAGTGCAAAATAAGTGTAAATGAAATCCAGGTGCGTGTTGAAGATGAAGGCGAAGGTTTTACTAATGAGGAAATAACTGAAAAATATGAATCGGAAGGATTATATGCTACCGGTGGCAGAGGACTGAAAATCGTTAATAAGATTGCCGATAATATAATATGTCATCAGACCAGCGAGGGGAATTTTGCCGTTACTATCTGCAAACATTTCAAACTGCAACATCGAGAACAGACCGGGGTTGTTTAATGACCGGTTGGGTTGAAGCATTTAATAAATTATTTCTCAAGGACTAAGAGGTATAGATGAATATTTCAAGGGGAACCAAAGGCGAAATCGCCATCCTAAAACTTAGCGGACGCCTCGATTTGGAGAGTTCGGAATCGTTAAAATCGACTGTCGATGGGGTATTGACTGATAATTTTCGAAAAATGATTCTTGTCCTAAATGGAGTAGATTTCATTAATAGTTCTGGGCTGGGATCTCTGATATCCATATTGAAGAAAGTTAATCAGAATCATGGCCGAATGATCCTGACGGGCATGGCCCCCTTTGTCAGAGATGTATTCGAGATAACACAGCTTACGAATATTTTTGAAATCCATAATGACGAGAATCAAGCGGTGGCAATATTATAGTATTAAGAGGATGCGCGGGCTATGAATTTTTAAGTAATTTAAGGTCTGCTGGTCCTGAAATTGTAAGGCTTGATGCGAGGGGGGAAATGAATCAACAGAAAGTGCTCATAATCGATGATGACCTTTTGATTAGAGATATGCTCTATGATTTTCTGCTCGAAAAGGGTTATCAGGTATTGACTGCCAGCGATGAGTCAGCCGCGCTTGACGCGATAGAGGCACGAGAGTTCGATGCGGCCATAGTCGATCTGAAATTGCCGGACGGGGATGGGTTATCTATTATGAAGAAGCTTAAGACGGCTCGACCAGAAGTTGCCGTCATAATGGTTACAGGCCATCCATCCGATGACATCCGAGATGAGGCATATCAGTCTGGCGCCGAAGCGTTTCTGGAAAAGCCATTTAAAGTCACCAGACTGGCTTCCATTCTAAAAAGAGCGATATATGAGGCAAGTCACAGGAAGCGCCCAACATAATTATCCCTGCCTATCACGGAGATGCAACGCAATACAAGCGGGATGCTTGGTTTTGACCAAATAGTAATGAATATTAGGAAAAGAATTGAATTGCGCCGATATGGCTTCTTAAATTATATATAAACATATTTTGGAGAAAGTATGCCAACCCATTGGATTCTCGTAGTGGATGACGAAACCTTCGTTAGGGACTTGCTGAATGAATTTCTCAGCAAGCAGGGATATAACGTTGTTATAGCCGAGAGCGGCGAAATGGCCACTGAGCTGGCTCAAAAACATGATCTTGATGTGGCCTTAGTGGATTTGAAAATGCCGGGAATTGATGGATTGGAGACGCTGAACCGGCTTAAGAATATCCATCCCCACATGCCAGTCATTATTATGACAGGCTATCCGACTATCGAAACGTCTATTAAGGCCTTAAGGCTGGGTGCTTATGATTATGTGCTTAAACCATTTAAGTTAAATGAATTGAAAACTGCTATTGAAAAAGCCCTTAAGGAACGTCGTTTGAAGGTTGAAATCGATCTGTTGCGCGGCAAAATCAAATCCATCGAGGATGAACTTCAAAAATACGAATTCGAACATGAGCAACCCATTCATCAACCTCAACCTTCTGAGCACCACAAAGAGAATGAGTCTCACGATCGAAACCTCGCTTCAAATCAGGATACTATTTTAGAGCAATTGCGCAAGCTTGGGGAACTAAAGGAAATGGGGGTTTTGACCGACAAAGAATTCGAAGAGAAGAAAGCCATCCTGCTGGCCAGGTTATAAGCTGGGACAGTCTGCAAAGAGATGCCGAAAGATATTTTATATAATAGTTGCACTTGAATTTCCCTCCGGTTTGGTATATAGTTTATTGCTATGTGCGATACTGACCAAATCCTCTCAAATATAAGATTATTACAATCTGATGTGCAGGGCGCTTTTTCTAATTTTGGCCGCGCCTCCAATAATTTCTTGAAGGCAATAGAGCGCGGCATCAACGAACTTGAGATCGCCGCCCTCAACCGTTCCAGGTCAGATATGGCCGATAAGCTTCTTGCATTGAGTCACGAGATGGCGGAGATCAGGAAGGACTATCTGATTCATGGTGGCAGTTCCGATGTGTTGAAAGATGTATCCAAAGAGTTTTCTGCGGAGCTTCATTCGTTAATGATCGAAATCGGACGGATCGAAAATCGAATCGCCCATGCCATCAGGAAATCTGGAATTAGAATAACCAATCGCAAAGTTTGTTAATATCAGATGCCCAGGAAAGAACCTGAAAACCAGCCAGCAAATTATCCACCGTCAACCAGTCCCTCGTTATTATCATTCACGGAGATGACCCAGCAGCTTCAGGCGGCATATCGCGAGCTGGATGAACGCTATGAAGCTTTGAATAGGAAACTTCAAGAAACCAATATTGAACTTCGGCAATCTCTGGGGGAAAAGGAACGACTCAGTACCAATTTAAACAACATCCTGGAAAATCTCAATTCGGGCGTTGTAGTTGTTGATACCAAAGGATTTGTTCGCTTATTCAATCGAGCGGCAGAAAGGATCCTTAAATGCGAGGCGGCGAATATAATCGGGAAAGAATGGAATGAAGTTTCCGAAGCTCTTAATAATCAGCCTGGATGCTTAGAGACGCTCCGAACTGGCCGACTTTTTACTGATGAAGAAAAAATAATTGCCAACTCCAGCGGGGCATTGGTCAATGTCGGTTATTCCACATCGATTTTGAGAGCTCCCGATAATGAGGTTTTGGGAGCAGTGGAGGTTTTTTACGACCTGACCAAATTAAAGCATTTAGAGAGGGAAATGGCCAGGATTTCTACACTGGCCGCATTGGGGAGGATGGCGGCTACTATCGCCCATGAAGTAAGAAATCCTTTGGGGGCTGTATCCGGTTTTGCGGCATTGTTGGGCAGGGATATCGACGATTATGACCCGCGTAAGAAATTGATCATAAAAATCACTTCCGGAGTAGCGTCATTGAATAAAATCGTAAATGGGCTTCTTGATTTTACGCGTGACCCCAGATTGCAAGTGATGCCGGTGAATTTGGATGAACTGATTGATGAAGCCATCGAGAATGTAACTGTTGATAATAAGACGCAGAGAGTTGAAATCGAGAAATATATTGACCATGATCTTGCTACTTATCCGCTCGATAAAGATTGTTTTCGTCAGATTATGATCAATCTTATTAATAATGCTATTCAGGCTTCTGCCGAAGGCGGCAAAGTTAAAATCATCCTGCATCGGAAGGACTCGCAGATTCGGGTTGAAGTTGTTGACCAGGGCAAAGGCATTCCGGAGCAGGTGATTGACAAGATATTCGATCCTTTCTTCACAACCCGCGAGAAGGGCACCGGCCTTGGATTGGCAATTGTGAAAAAGCTAGTTAATGCTCATGGTGGAACAATATTTGCAGAGAGCGCCGGACTTGATAGGGGAGCCAGATTCGTAATCTCTCTCCCTTCGGCTGGCAGAAGTTTTCCTCGTTAATTTTTGATCAGGAGGTTGCAGTAATTTTGGCAGGCAATGAAAAAATATTAGTGGCCGATGATGATTCGCTAATGCGGGAATTTATTCTCGAAACTCTGGGGCGGCTGGGTTATGATGCTATCGGGGTGGTTGATGGCAACCAGGCCAGGGAAGTACTGAAAAAGGAAAGGTATAATCTGGTTATCACTGATATCAAGATGCCTGGTGCTAACGGCATCGATGTCCTCAAGACGGCAATGTCTGTTAATGCCGAGTGCAAGGTGATATTAATTACTGGTTATGGCACCATCGAGAATGCTGTCGAGGCGATGAAAGAAGGGGCTTTTGATTATCTGACCAAGAGCGAGAAAACCTCGCCCGATGAAATCGAGCTGGTAGTCAAAAAAGCACTGAATTACCAGAAGCTCGAGACTGAGAATAGGCTATTAAGATCAGAACTTTCCGGGCGCTATGCATTCTCTAATATGATCGGCAAAAGCCCGCAGATGCAGCGAATATATGATATGGTCAACACCGTCGCCAATAGCAATGCCACGGTGCTCATAACCGGCAAGTCTGGAACCGGAAAGGAATTAGTGGCTCGTGCCATTCATTTCAATGGGGGAAGGAAAGACGGACCTTTTGTCAAATTGAATTGTGCGGCGTTGCCGGATGGTTTGGTCGAATCGGAATTATTCGGTCACGAAAAGGGCGCATTTACTGGAGCTATCAAAACGGTGAAAGGCCGATTCGAAATGGCTGACAGCGGCACTCTGTTGCTTGATGAAATCTCCGAAATGTCGGTGTCTTTGCAGGCAAAATTGCTGAGGGTTTTGCAGGAACAGCAATTCGAAAGAGTAGGGTCGGGACACACAATTGAAACTGATGTCAGAATTATTGCTACCTCTAACCGGAATCTCGGCTCGGAAGTTCGGAAGGGAAAATTTCGTGAGGATCTTTATTATCGGTTGAATGTGATCCCGATCGAACTGCCCGACCTTTCTCAGAGAAGGGAAGATATCCCCTTGTTGGCAATTCATTTCATGGAGAAATATGCAAAACTTAATGATAAGAATATAACTTCTATCTCGGAATCCTCGATGAAAATACTTTCAGAATACAATTGGCACGGCAATGTTCGAGAACTTGAAAATTTCATTGAACGCGCCATAGTTGTGAGCAGGACCGGAACATTGAATGAGGCTGATTTTCCAAGTCAATTGTTTGCCGTGGAAGAAAATGAAATTGGGGAAGGAATCCAGGCAAAAGCTTCCATTCATGAGATGGAGAAGTCTCTGATCTTAAAGACGCTTCAGGCAAATAATGGAAACAGGACGCGGGCTGCCAAAAGTCTTGGTATCACCACCAGAACATTGCGCAACAAGCTTCATGAATATGGCTTAGGGAGCAATCATTAATATCAAGCAGTTGATCCTTTAATTGATCAAATGCTCAAATTATTTTGGGGAGCACATTCATCCCATGCGGTGATTTGCTTGAGGGAAATTAAGCTTAGTTGCAGTATGCCGATATTCAATTAGAAGGATATGAATTGGCAAGATATTGTAAGTAAAGGAATTAGATGGATATCGCAACCATCGGCGGTTTGATCCTG
>Ga0210044_10008393_pt1 | contig 12885 bp, 10 predicted proteins | sample CryGey13umfilter_2_FD_183959 | JGI IMG/M metagenome (GOLD analysis project Ga0210044, IMG submission 183959) | Groundwater microbial communities from aquifer in Utah, USA - Crystal Geyser 4/9/14 3 um filter (SPAdes) (version 2) | ecosystem: Environmental > Aquatic > Deep subsurface >... | reverse complement strand
TGTTTATAAGAGAGAGACCGACTGGATTTTAATGTTTATTTAAATATTTAATGTTTAAAATTTAATTATTTATTGAAGATTTTGTTCGTAGAATCTTGGTTTAAATCGTACTATGTAGTATGGAAACTATTCCGGTTTTTTGATATGTATTTGAAATGGATATATCGTTTAAATCGTACTATGTAGTATGGAAACCGAAAGATATCTCGCCGCGCAAAAAGCAGTAGTAGCAGTTTAAATCGTACTATGTAGTATGGAAACTATCTATCCAACAGCCGTTGATACTGCGATTTGAGGATGTTTAAATCGTACTATGTAGTATGGAAACCTTTTTGATGCTTTTTCTATCGCTGCTTCTAAAAGCGTTTAAATCGTACTATGTAGTATGGAAACAAAATTCACAAATTGATAAAGCCTTCGAAATTGCGGAGGTTTAAATCGTACTATGTAGTATGGAAACTAATTCATTTTCGGTTAATTTTAGATATTTAATACTGTTTAAATCGTACTATGTAGTATGGAAACCCTAGCATATTTTCACGCCATAGTCCTACGGCTTGCAGTTTAAATCGTACTATGTAGTATGGAAACCCTTTTTTTCATTCATTTTCACTCTTTTCATTTTCGTTTAAATCGTACTATGTAGTATGGAAACCCTGGCTTCCACCTGTAGTTGCGCTTCGGACAGAAGTGTTTAAATCGTACTATGTAGTATGGAAACTCACCCGTTTAAAAAAACACATAAAATCGTTAAATTGTTTAAATCGTACTATGTAGTATGGAAACATAAATAACTGGAAGCCGAGAAGAAGCGTTTAGAATGTTTAAATCGTACTATGTAGTATGGAAACTTTCGAAAAGGCAACAACATATAATTATACCGGAACCGTTTAAATCGTACTATGTAGTATGGAAACATCATGCTCTACCGCGATCAAGAACAGCTCGCAGGTGTTTAAATCGTACTATGTAGTATGGAAACTGAGATAATAAACATGAGAGGATGGAAAAACTAAATGTGTTTAAATCGTACTATGTAGTATGGAAACTTTTTTTTGTTTCTACATCGAGAAACCGATAGAATTTGTTTAAATCGTACTATGTAGTATGGAAACTGTCCCATCGATAAATCGGTCAGCACCTTAATACTGAGTTTAAATCGTACTATGTAGTATGGAAACAAAGTATTCCGAATTGTCATAGCGGGTGGAGATTTCTGTTTAAATCGTACTATGTAGTATGGAAACTATACCTCGTAGTTTCTGTTTCACCGCAAAGACATACGTTTAAATCGTACTATGTAGTATGGAAACAGAGTATACATAAATAAAGCAAATAAACTCTATCTTTGGTTTAAATCGTACTATGTAGTATGGAAACATTCTTGGAATTGTAACAGATACGCTCGAATTACGCGTTTAAATCGTACTATGTAGTATGGAAACTGATTTTCCAGCCACCGACCCGTTGCATATATTCGAGTTTAAATCGTACTATGTAGTATGGAAACTACTTTTTTTCAGCTATTTTAACTATTTTTTCAGAAAGTTTAAATCGTACTATGTAGTATGGAAACACATAAAGGTCAATCGTTTTGAATTGCCTCGTTACAGTTTAAATCGTACTATGTAGTATGGAAACGAATTATTATGAATGTAAATAGCTGTTAGGCAATTAGTTTAAATCGTACTATGTAGTATGGAAACTGAAATATGTCTAAACTATGCTGTGAGCGTAACACGTTTAAATCGTACTATGTAGTATGGAAACCTCTTTGAGAGCATCAGCTATCATAGCCACAGTTGCTGTTTAAATCGTACTATGTAGTATGGAAACGGTTTCGGGAAATATATTTGAAGTGAATATATTGAGAGGTTTAAATCGTACTATGTAGTATGGAAACCAGAGTTAGGGGGGGGAAGGGACTTTTTAATATAGAGTTTAAATCGTACTATGTAGTATGGAAACTAACGCACTAGTCGCTAAGGAATTTGAACGGACATAAGTTTAAATCGTACTATGTAGTATGGAAACTTTATTCATTTTCGATTAATTTAAAATATTTTATAAGTTTAAATCGTACTATGTAGTATGGAAACCCTCTCTGATCTTCCAGCCACCTACCTACCGCTGATAGTTTAAATCGTACTATGTAGTATGGAAACTCGGTTTCTGTGTCAAGAAATCGATAGAATTTTCTCTGTTTAAATCGTACTATGTAGTATGGAAACCCATTTTGCGGACAAGAGTGCGACTGTTTTTTTCGGGTTTAAATCGTACTATGTAGTATGGAAACGAATATCCCAGCTCGGTTGATTTGTGTGAGGTTTCTGTTTAAATCGTACTATGTAGTATGGAAACGAAGATGACTACTATGATAGTGAGGTGGTTTACAGCGTTTAAATCGTACTATGTAGTATGGAAACACACAAAAGACACCGTCGAGAGGCAGTTCAAAATAAGTTTAAATCGTACTATGTAGTATGGAAACCATATACTTGTTTTTTTCTGTTTTCATCGAGATAATGTTTAAATCGTACTATGTAGTATGGAAACCTCGAGACCGGGTGTATTTTGGATACGCATAGAGAGAGTTTAAATCGTACTATGTAGTATGGAAACAAAAGTATGAAATATCTGAAAAATATTGTGTGCTGTTGTTTAAATCGTACTATGTAGTATGGAAACCGAGTTATTTTATCATACCCACAGCATCCATTTTTTGTGGTTTAAATCGTACTATGTAGTATGGAAACTAATAATAATCAAGACACATAGTAAAAAAAGTAAACAAGTTTAAATCGTACTATGTAGTATGGAAACAAATGAATATATTGACTATTTGTTATTTTTTTCCATGTTTAAATCGTACTATGTAGTATGGAAACAAATTTGGCTAAACGACAAGGACAGTTCCGATGTTGGTTTAAATCGTACTATGTAGTATGGAAACCCAGAGCGGATGGAGATTTGGGGTGTTTTGCGTGGTAGTTTAAATCGTACTATGTAGTATGGAAACCGAAAAATCCGCTAATCACAGCAATCGGTCTTTTTGGGGTTTAAATCGTACTATGTAGTATGGAAACTCTCGATCATCTCTTTCTTCCTGCGTAGATATTGGTTTGTTTAAATCGTACTATGTAGTATGGAAACGAATGTCGGAGAAAGTCGAAAAAGTGTAGGATATTCAGTTTAAATCGTACTATGTAGTATGGAAACCCTAGGAAAAAGTATTTTTGGTGGCGACCCCCTCAGTTTAAATCGTACTATGTAGTATGGAAACTTTGTGATGAGGAAAGCTTTGGTGTGTAAAAAAACAGGTTTAAATCGTACTATGTAGTATGGAAACCTTCTACCTGCGTGGGAACTACGCCCACGCTCGCTTTGTTTAAATCGTACTATGTAGTATGGAAACACGATGAACGCGTATATCTTTCAAGAGAATTTTTCTGTTTAAATCGTACTATGTAGTATGGAAACAAAGGCGAAGTGGTCGGAGACGCAGACACGTATTTCCTGTTTAAATCGTACTATGTAGTATGGAAACTTTCCGTCAAAGCCTACAATTTCTGTCCTTTCGTCGTTTAAATCGTACTATGTAGTATGGAAACCCGCATTCTTATATATTCTTTCCCCTCGTGCGTTATAGTTTAAATCGTACTATGTAGTATGGAAACACAGAAGACGAAATAAATGAAGAAATAAATAAACTAAGTTTAAATCGTACTATGTAGTATGGAAACGGAGTATAACTAAATAAGGGGCAATATTTGATATGATGTTTAAATCGTACTATGTAGTATGGAAACGTTGTGGCGGCTTTTGAATTGGTTTCGCATCATTGGTTTAAATCGTACTATGTAGTATGGAAACAATGCGCATAGAGAGAGTTTCCCATAATTCTTCTGTGTTTAAATCGTACTATGTAGTATGGAAACACGGTTGAAGCTTTGACATCATTGAAAAAAATGTAACGTTTAAATCGTACTATGTAGTATGGAAACCATTTTCCATGACGGTGTATGTTATTCCTTGCTTTGTGTTTAAATCGTACTATGTAGTATGGAAACGTTTTCCTTAAAACCACCCCCTAACTTCCACATTATGTTTAAATCGTACTATGTAGTATGGAAACTTTTTCATCTAAATTTTAAAAATTGTTTCAATCAAAGTTTAAATCGTACTATGTAGTATGGAAACTTGTGCCTGGTTCTACATCAACAAAATCGCATTCTACAGTTTAAATCGTACTATGTAGTATGGAAACTGTCTTCCTTAAGGTAGAATGTTACCTCGTTTTCCAGTTTAAATCGTACTATGTAGTATGGAAACGAAAAAAATACGAAATGACACAGGAAAATAAAAAAAGTTTAAATCGTACTATGTAGTATGGAAACCTAACGCTATGCTAAAAATTGAGGAGTCTGGTTATGGTTTAAATCGTACTATGTAGTATGGAAACGGGGTCTGTCGGAAGACGAAATAAATAAAGAAATAAATAGTTTAAATCGTACTATGTAGTATGGAAACAAGCTTGTCAAAGACGAGGCAACGGAAATCATCGGAGTTTAAATCGTACTATGTAGTATGGAAACTTTGTTATTTTTTTGTCTTCCTTAAAACCACCCCCTGTTTAAATCGTACTATGTAGTATGGAAACTGCATTTCATACTTGTGGTGAAAAAACTCTTTTGTTGTTTAAATCGTACTATGTAGTATGGAAACCTAATGAGGCGAAAAGAATGGGATAAAACGAGAAGAGAGTTTAAATCGTACTATGTAGTATGGAAACCGAGGAATTACAAGAGCTTATCGATGAGAGTGAAAAGTTGTTTAAATCGTACTATGTAGTATGGAAACCCTTTTTTTTATTTTCCTGTGTCGTTTTCTCTTTTTGTTTAAATCGTACTATGTAGTATGGAAACTAATAAAAATGAAATATAAGAAAAATAACAAAACGTTTAAATCGTACTATGTAGTATGGAAACTTTCGTAGCAGGACTGTGTTTTGCGAAAGATGTGTTGTTTAAATCGTACTATGTAGTATGGAAACTTCATCGCATATGATTTGTTCCAATCCGTCTGTGTGTTTAAATCGTACTATGTAGTATGGAAACTATACTATATTAAGAATATAAATAAATAAATAAACAGTTTAAATCGTACTATGTAGTATGGAAACGATTTTCGTTACAACATGATAACTAATCAAAGTATCGTTTAAATCGTACTATGTAGTATGGAAACTCTTTGGATTTTTCAAAACAAATCTTGAAAGTGCTGGTTTAAATCGTACTATGTAGTATGGAAACAATTTCAAAATCGCATAGTTTTTTTTCTTCTTCACTGTTTAAATCGTACTATGTAGTATGGAAACTCTGGGGAAGTGTATTTTCAGAAAGTGAGTAGTTATGTTTAAATCGTACTATGTAGTATGGAAACTATTTTTGCTATGTTTATTATTTTATTAGTAGAGATAGTTTAAATCGTACTATGTAGTATGGAAACTACATAAAACGCATACTAAAAATAACACACACGCAAAGTTTAAATCGTACTATGTAGTATGGAAACCGAACTTCCGCCCAAGACATCTGTTTCGACCTTTCAGCGTTTAAATCGTACTATGTAGTATGGAAACGGGATCATCCCAGGCATCTACAGTGGAGATTTAAAGAGTTTAAATCGTACTATGTAGTATGGAAACAAGCAAAAGGTGAAGGAATATTTCAAGGGGATATCTGGGTTTAAATCGTACTATGTAGTATGGAAACCTGATACGAAATATGCGAACATATGGATGAATGACCGTTTAAATCGTACTATGTAGTATGGAAACCAACAGTTCTTCTTTTTTCCGTGAAGGGGAAGGCGTAGTTTAAATCGTACTATGTAGTATGGAAACCTCAGACCAGCCCTCAAAACATTGTTTCACACTTTCAGTTTAAATCGTACTATGTAGTATGGAAACTAATAAAATGCAAAATTTAAAGAGTGTAGATGACTCGGTTTAAATCGTACTATGTAGTATGGAAACAAATTTGGGTGTTTTGTTATTTCAAAATATTCGAATTGTTTAAATCGTACTATGTAGTATGGAAACTAAAATATATAAACAAAAATAAATACGAAAAGGAAAGTTTAAATCGTACTATGTAGTATGGAAACTTCAAGACCATCAGTATTTTGAATGCGCATACAGAGGTGTTTAAATCGTACTATGTAGTATGGAAACCGAAAAAAGAGAATATGGGAAGTGGGAAATAGGCCGGGTTTAAATCGTACTATGTAGTATGGAAACTTGTTGTCCGGTGCTGCTCAAAAATTGTTTGCGGGGTTTAAATCGTACTATGTAGTATGGAAACTTCTTCATCATCGTCCACCTCATTCTCTTCGGAGAGGTTTAAATCGTACTATGTAGTATGGAAACATTTTGGGCGTACTGCTGCTTTTCGTGCTGCTACCCAGTTTAAATCGTACTATGTAGTATGGAAACTAGAAGAAATCGTATTTTCGAGAAGTGAGTAGTTATCGTTTAAATCGTACTATGTAGTATGGAAACTACACAGAACACAGAGTAAAAAAATAAAACACGCAAAGTTTAAATCGTACTATGTAGTATGGAAACGAAGATAGCTCTGATCTATTACAATAACATGTATATGGTTTAAATCGTACTATGTAGTATGGAAACCATAGTGCGTGTCCGTGGGGCCGGCGGCACCAAAGAGTTTAAATCGTACTATGTAGTATGGAAACATGTGAATTTGTGTAGCATTTCTTCAACATTTTGTATGGTTTAAATCGTACTATGTAGTATGGAAACTCCCCTAGCTTTAACTTCTTCACAGTTGAGGCTTTCACATGTTTAAATCGTACTATGTAGTATGGAAACTCGGGGACGCGGATACATATTTTTATCACATCACAAGTTTAAATCGTACTATGTAGTATGGAAACGTGAGAACAACAAAATCTACAAAATTTGGGTCGCCAAGTTTAAATCGTACTATGTAGTATGGAAACAATTTCCTTTTCATTCCATCTCTCAAGCTTATCCTCTCGTTTAAATCGTACTATGTAGTATGGAAACCTAAAAAACATCATAACTGACGACGAAAGAAAGGAAAGTTTAAATCGTACTATGTAGTATGGAAACACGGCAGAGCCTGACACATATTTCCTTCATGTCCTCAGTTTAAATCGTACTATGTAGTATGGAAACGTGCTCCCATCAGATAGTACTACATATACTATCCCAGGTTTAAATCGTACTATGTAGTATGGAAACTTCACGACATGGTAGCTAATAAGAGTATCCCCAACTTTGTTTAAATCGTACTATGTAGTATGGAAACTCGTTTTTTTCGTCATTCTTGAACACACTTCCATTCTGTTTAAATCGTACTATGTAGTATGGAAACCGGCGAAGACGACGAAGACAACGACGACGACTGGAAAGAGTTTAAATCGTACTATGTAGTATGGAAACCGGAAATATAAAATGAAAAATAACATAATATCGGGGGTTTAAATCGTACTATGTAGTATGGAAACATAAAATTCTCAAGATTGACACAGGAAAATAAAAAGTTTAAATCGTACTATGTAGTATGGAAACGAGCGTAAAATAACACAAACGCAAATAATTCTTTCGGTTTAAATCGTACTATGTAGTATGGAAACTGTTTTCTTCAATGGGGTAAAAGCCTCGATTGTGAAGTTTAAATCGTACTATGTAGTATGGAAACCGGAAAATGAAAAATAACATAATATCGGGGGAAGTAAGGTTTAAATCGTACTATGTAGTATGGAAACGAAAAACAAAATCGGTAAAACTCCAATCACCTGATTGTTTAAATCGTACTATGTAGTATGGAAACAAGTATGAAAAAAATAAGAAAATATAAAATAAATACGGTTTAAATCGTACTATGTAGTATGGAAACAAGCTTGTGGTGAAAAAACTCGCAAGATTTCCATTTTGTTTAAATCGTACTATGTAGTATGGAAACGCAGCAGCTCTACAAGATACATCTGTAACACAAAGAGGTTTAAATCGTACTATGTAGTATGGAAACCAGAAATTTCCCCCCAGCAACGGAAAAGCCCTAATGTTTAAATCGTACTATGTAGTATGGAAACTGATGTGTTTTGATTGCAGCATACTACGAGTATGCCGTTTAAATCGTACTATGTAGTATGGAAACTTGGCGGTGGAACACCTATGAAACTGAAGCAAGAATAGTTTAAATCGTACTATGTAGTATGGAAACAAATAGCTATATCGTCAGCAATCACAGGGCTCATAATTGTTTAAATCGTACTATGTAGTATGGAAACCTTTTTTTATATCTGTTTTTGTTGGCAAAATTATGTCGGTTTAAATCGTACTATGTAGTATGGAAACTTCTGCATTTGTTTTTGGAAACGGGGCGGCTTCCATGTGTTTAAATCGTACTATGTAGTATGGAAACTCCCCAAGAACAAAATCGATAGATGAAAAAGAAATAGTTTAAATCGTACTATGTAGTATGGAAACTTTTTTTTCCTGCGTGGAAACTACGTCCACGCTCGCTTGTTTAAATCGTACTATGTAGTATGGAAACCCCTTCTTTGAATACTTTTCAAATCTATCGGAGGTTGTTTAAATCGTACTATGTAGTATGGAAACGTTTTTGCGGAGCGAAGTTCAATGAAATAGTATATTTTGTTTAAATCGTACTATGTAGTATGGAAACCCGTGTATGTTATTCCTTGCTTTATATTTCCATCGAGTTTAAATCGTACTATGTAGTATGGAAACTATACACTTGCTGGATATGCTATATTCCGGTATTTTGTTTAAATCGTACTATGTAGTATGGAAACTCGAAATTTTGTAAAGACGATGTATTCGAAATTGAATGTTTAAATCGTACTATGTAGTATGGAAACTTCACAACATGAAAGCTAATCAAAGTATCTCCTACCGTTTAAATCGTACTATGTAGTATGGAAACGTTCTAAGCTCAATCTCGAACACATCGTCTTTCTGAAGGGTTTAAATCGTACTATGTAGTATGGAAACAAAACACAAAGTCTGTCCAACTCCAATCACCTGATTTTGTTTAAATCGTACTATGTAGTATGGAAACAAATTTGAGGCTGGAAAAAAAGAAAAATACAAAAAATGTTTAAATCGTACTATGTAGTATGGAAACGAAGATGACAGCTATGATAGTGTGGCAGTTTACGGCGAGTTTAAATCGTACTATGTAGTATGGAAACTGTATAAATAAAACGACGAGGAAAACACATTTTGAATGTTTAAATCGTACTATGTAGTATGGAAACTTTCTCCATTCGTATCATTTCATCATATGTTTCTTCGGTTTAAATCGTACTATGTAGTATGGAAACAGCAACAAAAATTTCATAGAGAGGATAAGCTTGAGAGAGTTTAAATCGTACTATGTAGTATGGAAACCACAAAATGAAAAATAACATAGTATCGGGGGAAGTGTTTAAATCGTACTATGTAGTATGGAAACGAGTATATGAACATCTGAACGCAAATGAAGAAGATGGTTTAAATCGTACTATGTAGTATGGAAACTGTAAAGAAAGGCACAAAGAAACCCGTGTGTGTAGGCTGTTTAAATCGTACTATGTAGTATGGAAACTATATATCTTTATAATCATATAAATAAAATGAAGTATAGTTTAAATCGTACTATGTAGTATGGAAACTTGGAGACGCGGATACATATTTTTATCACATTCTCACAGTTTAAATCGTACTATGTAGTATGGAAACTCGGATAAAAATTTCATAGAGAGGATAAGCTTGAGAGTTTAAATCGTACTATGTAGTATGGAAACTAGTAAAATTTCCATACTACATAAAATTTTCCAGCAGTTTAAATCGTACTATGTAGTATGGAAACTATGCGGTTTCAGCTTTGATTTCAGAAACGGCCATTTGGTTTAAATCGTACTATGTAGTATGGAAACTTCAGAAAGCCGCCCTAACATGCTGTCCCGACCTATTGTTTAAATCGTACTATGTAGTATGGAAACAATTTTATGACGGTCTAACAACCTTTGGTATTGAGGTTTAAATCGTACTATGTAGTATGGAAACGATATAATGAAATGTAAGAAAAACAACAAAACGGCAAGTTTAAATCGTACTATGTAGTATGGAAACGAAAAAAGAAAGTAACCAAAAAAAAACAAAAATATTGTTTAAATCGTACTATGTAGTATGGAAACTGCATTTCAAGCTTGTTGTGAAAAAACTTCCTAGTTTGTTTAAATCGTACTATGTAGTATGGAAACGGGTTGGGCATACTTATGGGAAATCAGGCATTGACGGTTTAAATCGTACTATGTAGTATGGAAACATGCCTCTTGTGTATCTTGCTGAAACCGTCCTATTGGTTTAAATCGTACTATGTAGTATGGAAACACTAAAATGGACAATGTATTAAGTGAAAGGAAAATATGTTTAAATCGTACTATGTAGTATGGAAACATATCTATCCACTATTTTATTGATACAGAGGACAAGGTGTTTAAATCGTACTATGTAGTATGGAAACGCCTGTATGGAATAGTTGACCCGCCAGACGCAGAAAGTTTAAATCGTACTATGTAGTATGGAAACATATCTCCCGAGATCCGTGTTGAGATATCTGACGAAGTTTAAATCGTACTATGTAGTATGGAAACATAGAACATAATTCTTCAACATCTAGTATTTGCTGCGTTTAAATCGTACTATGTAGTATGGAAACGGGGAAAATCTACCTTTAATCCCGTGTCCTTTTGTGGTTTAAATCGTACTATGTAGTATGGAAACCTCTGACCTTCCAGCATATGTATTTTTGGTTTCAATTTTGTTTAAATCGTACTATGTAGTATGGAAACCACAGGATATTTTTTTCCATAAGAACGGTAGCAGCGTTTAAATCGTACTATGTAGTATGGAAACCAAATCCATATATCTCCTTGACATATATCTATCCCTTGTTTAAATCGTACTATGTAGTATGGAAACTAGAGAGCGGAATAACAAAAGAGGAAAAAAGAGAGAGTTTAAATCGTACTATGTAGTATGGAAACCTGAAACCGCCCTATCGTGTGTTGTGTTTGTATATTGTTTAAATCGTACTATGTAGTATGGAAACAAAAAAGAGTGATAGCAATAAATCAAGCGATAGAACAAGTTTAAATCGTACTATGTAGTATGGAAACCCCTTCAAGTGAGAGCGAAAAACCTTGATACGATAAGTTTAAATCGTACTATGTAGTATGGAAACTTATTCAGAAAATTCCGTTGGATATATAGACACATCAGTTTAAATCGTACTATGTAGTATGGAAACTAGTATTCCATGTAATTTGAGGCACCTACCAGAGAAGGTTTAAATCGTACTATGTAGTATGGAAACTTTTTCAGTAGCATCGTGTGATTGAATAGCTGATGATGTTTAAATCGTACTATGTAGTATGGAAACTATATGCAAGTCGAATAATCCCGATAGTGGTAAGGGTTGGTTTAAATCGTACTATGTAGTATGGAAACTTTTTTTCAATACCTGGGGGATCAATAACCGCATATGCGTTTAAATCGTACTATGTAGTATGGAAACTCGCCTCTACTCTTCTTTGGAGATAAATTGCAAGCACGTTTAAATCGTACTATGTAGTATGGAAACATATACGGCCACACAGTGTTTTCAGCAATGAAATATGTTTAAATCGTACTATGTAGTATGGAAACGTTTTATCGGCGTTCCCTCACCAATGAGGTATTCCATGTTTAAATCGTACTATGTAGTATGGAAACTGCTATCAGTCGGGAGAGGCTCAACGACATCGTATAGTGTTTAAATCGTACTATGTAGTATGGAAACCGAAAGTGTGTGGTCGTGTCTCACGGGGTGGTCTGAGGTTTAAATCGTACTATGTAGTATGGAAACGGCGAAGCGATGGCCGACGCTCGACAAAAGAAAAAAGTTTAAATCGTACTATGTAGTATGGAAACTTACCCCCGCTAGCCCTCCCACTACATACGGATTTTGTTTAAATCGTACTATGTAGTATAGAAACCAAAGTCGGAAGCCGTGGCAAGTATAATATAATATAAGTTTAAATCGTACTATGTAGTATGGAAACTTTCACCGCGGGAATTCTCTTGCCACCTACCTAGTGCGTTTAAATCGTACTATGTAGTATGGAAACTTTTTTCTTCTGCCGTGCGTCTGTCATTGCCTCAATCGTTTAAATCGTACTATGTAGTATGGAAACTTCCCCAGTAAATGATGTTGGATAAAAACCAAGCACTGTTTAAATCGTACTATGTAGTATGGAAACTTTTTTTCAATATCTGGAGGATCAATAACCGCATATGTTTAAATCGTACTATGTAGTATGGAAACAAACATAGCGAAAATGATAAAGGAATATAACGCAAGTTTAAATCGTACTATGTAGTATGGAAACTATTGTGATTGTGCGGAAACAAATACAAATGTTTTAGTTTAAATCGTACTATGTAGTATGGAAACATCTGGTTTTTCTCTTACCATTTTCGTTTATAGATTGTTTAAATCGTACTATGTAGTATGGAAACTGTGTTATTAGTATAGTGATTATAAAATATTTTAAATGTTTAAATCGTACTATGTAGTATGGAAACTATTCTTTCATTGTTTTTTTGTTTTCATCTGGTTTTGTGTTTAAATCGTACTATGTAGTATGGAAACGATATCCGCAAATTTCGGAAACGTCATTCAGAAGCGTTTAAATCGTACTATGTAGTATGGAAACTTGCGAAAATTTCTATTTTTTCCCTCCAAATTTCCCCGTTTAAATCGTACTATGTAGTATGGAAAC
>Ga0210044_10008389_pt1 | contig 12890 bp, 14 predicted proteins | sample CryGey13umfilter_2_FD_183959 | JGI IMG/M metagenome (GOLD analysis project Ga0210044, IMG submission 183959) | Groundwater microbial communities from aquifer in Utah, USA - Crystal Geyser 4/9/14 3 um filter (SPAdes) (version 2) | ecosystem: Environmental > Aquatic > Deep subsurface >... | reverse complement strand
CGCCCGCTCCAGGTTGACCTTCGATCCGGAACGCATCCCGCCGAGCGTCGTCTTCGAGAGCGTCTCCTTCGACACGTCCGCGGTGAACGTCCCCGCCCCCTTCCGTGTCACGGTCAGGCAGACCCCCGACACGGATACGGAATCCCCCTCCGCGATCGTCTCCATCGGCAGGGTCGTCGCCACCGTGATCGACGTCCCCTCGCGCAACGGCAACAGGGAGGCGACCGTTCCCACGTCCTCGACGATACCCGTGAACATATTCACCCACCCTCTCTCATGCCCGCCAAAACAGCTTCTCCGCAGGGGGGGTCCCCGGTCGCATCCGGTCGCGGCTCCCCGTCTCCGACCAGCGAACGTGCCATGCGCTCATCTCCCAGTCTTCCTCGGGCATCCATCACCCAATGAACGATCCCCGGCATAACGATCACGGGGTCTCCGCCGGTTCCGCACGAGCGACCTCCGCTCCGGGGACCCCCCTGCTTCGTGCGCTTGCATGAGCGGGCATAGGTTCCGCGGTGATTTCGATGTCCGGGCCGAGGCGGCGGACCGAGGTGAAGGCGAGGCGCTTCCCGGACGACGGCGCCCGGCCCGCCCAGCCCGACACGGCGCGGATCCCTTCTCCCAGGAGCAGGGGCGCGACGTAAACGACGTAGCGGTCGACGGCGCCCTCGGCCACGAGCCAGCCGGCGATCCGGCCGCCCCCCTCGACCAGGAGGGAGGTCACGTCTTTCGCGCCGAGGGCGGTCAGAAGATCCCCCGCGCGCACGGCCCCGCCGCGCACCGGGAGTCGGAGCACCGTGCCCCCCGCGTCCTCCACGACTCGCACGTCGTGCTCCGACGTCTTTTTCGGGCAGGCGACGATCACCTCGCCGCCCGGCTCGCGGAAGATCTTCCCGTGCGCCAGCTCCGCGAGGCGCGATGTGAGGATCACCCTCCGCGGATCGTGCCCCCCCGGAACGCGGGCGGTCAGGAGCGGATCGTCCCTGCGGGCCGTTTCGCCCCCCACGAGTACGGCGTCGACCTCCGACCGCATCCGGTGCACGCGCCGTCGCGCCGCCTCGCCCGTGATCCACCGCGAATCGCCGCCGGCGGCCGCGATCTGCCCGTCGAGGGAGATGGCCAGCTTCAGCGTGACGAACGGCCTCCCCGAGACGACCCACCGGCAGAACCCGCGGTTGAGCTCCCGGGCCTCCGCCTCCATCGACCCGCGATGCACCACGAGGCCGGCGCCGCGCAGCCGCCTTGCGCCGCGGCCGGAAACGGCCGGATTCGGGTCCTCCATCGCGTACGCCACCCGCGCGATCCCCGCCGCAAGGATCGCCGCGGTGCACGGCCCCGTGCGGCCGCGGTGGTCGCACGGCTCGAGCGTCACGTACAGGTCCGCTCCGCGCGCCGCGATCCCCGCCCGATGCAGGGCCTCGATCTCGGCGTGGGGAAGCCCCGCGGCATGGTGGTACCCCTCCCCCACGACGCGTCCTCCGCGCACGACCACCGCCCCGACCGCCGGGTTGGGCGCGGTCCGCCCCGCCCCTTTCCGCGCGAGCCGGAGCGCGCGCCGCATGAACCCGCCGGCGGGGAATTCCGGACGGGACCTCATGACTTCGTCGTTCGGCCGGGGGGATCGGTGATGAGGGTCTTGATCTCCTCGACGAACTGGCTCACGTCCTTGAACTGCCGGTACACCGAAGCGAACCGGACGTACGCCACGTCGTCCACCTGGAGCAGCTTGGACATCACCCGCTCGCCGATCCGGATCGTGGAGATCTCCTTCTCGGCGCCGGACTGGAACTCCTGTTCGAGGGTCTCGACGAGGTGCTCGATGGTGTCTGCGCTGACGGGCCGCTTTTCGCACGCCTTTCGGATTCCGGAGAGGATCTTCTGGCGGTCGTACGGCTCGCGGCGCCCGTCCCGCTTCACGACGAGGGGGAGCTCCTCCTCGATCCGCTCGTAGGTGGTGAACCGCCGTCCGCAGGAGATGCATTCCCTCCTGCGCCGGATGACGTCACCGTCCTTGCCCGCCCGGGAATCGACCACCTTGTTTTCCACGTGGCCGCACCGGGGACACTTCATGGGGGGGAATCCGTGAGCTTCAGGAGCTCCATTCCGGCCTCGTCGAGCATCTCACGGGTGAGGGTGTCGCTGTACCCCTCGAGGTAGACGATCCGGTGGATGCCGGCGTTGATCAGCATCTTCGCGCAGATGATGCAGGGGAGGTTCGTGCAGTACAGGTCGGCATCCCGGATCGAGACGCCGTGGTACGCGGCCTGGATGATCGCGTTCTGCTCGGCGTGCAGGCCCCGGCACAGCTCGTGGCGCTCCCCCGAGGGGACCTTGAGCCGTTCGCGGAGGCACCCTACGACCTCGCAGTGCGTGATCCCGGAGGGGACGCCGTTGTATCCCGTCGAGAGGAGGCGCCGGTCCTTCACCAGAACCGCGCCGACCGCCCGCCGCAGGCACGACGAGCGCCTGGCGGCGAGCTTCGCCATGTCCATGAAGTAGGTGTCCCAGTCGGGACGGGTCCGCGCCGCCGTCGGCAACGGCCTCACCCCCTCGTGTACGCCGCGAGGCGCGCGGCGTAAAGAGGGAAGGCGTCGCACAGGGACCGGACCTCGGCCTCGACGCGTTTCCCCACGGCGACGTCCGCGGGGGCCGCGAGCACGTCGGCGATCAGGTCGGCGATCCGTTCCATCTCTTTTTCCTTCATCCCGCGGGTGGTGATCGCGGGGGTCCCGATGCGGATCCCGCTGGTGATGAACGGGCTGCGCGTCTCGAAGGGGACCGTGTTCTTGTTGACCGTGATCCCCACACGCTCCAGCGCCGCCTCCCCTTCCTTCCCCGTCAGCGGGGTGTCCTTCAGGTTCACCAGCATCAGGTGGTTGTCCGTGCCGCCGGAGACGAGCCGATATCCGCGGGCGAGGAGGGTCTTCGCCGCCGCCGCCGCGTTGCGGACGATCTGCGCCTGGTACTCCTTGAAGGCGGGGGTCATCGCCTCCTTCAGCGCCACGGCCTTCGCCGCGATCACGTGCATCAGCGGGCCGCCCTGGCTCCCCGGGAAGATGGCGGAATCGAGTTTCTTCGCGAACTCCTGCCGGCACATGATCAGACCGGCGCGGGGGCCGCGCAGCGTCTTGTGCGTCGTGGTCGTGACGAATTCGCAGTACGGGACCGGGCTGGGGTGCAGCCCGACGGCGACCAGCCCGGCGATGTGCGCTATGTCGGCCATCACCATGCAGCCCGCTTCGTCGGCGATCCGGCGGAACGCGGGGAAGTCGATCGTGCGCGGGTAGGCGGAGGCGCCCACGACGATCAGCTTCGGCCGGTGCTTCAGGGCGAGGTCGCGGACCTGGTCGTAGTCGATCGTCTCGGTGTCTTCCCGTACGCCATAGGGGACCACGTTGTAGAGCTTCCCGGAGAAGTTCACCGGGGAGCCGTGCGTCAGGTGGCCGCCGTGGGAGAGGTTCATCCCCAGCATCGTGTCGCCCGGCTTCATCACGGCGAAGTAGACGGCCATGTTCGCCTGGGAGCCGGCGTGGGGCTGCACGTTGACGTGCTCGGCGCCGAAGATCTTCTTCGTCCGCTCGATCGCCAGCGACTCGGCCTGGTCCGCGAACTCGCACCCGCCGTAGTACCGCTTTCCGGGGTACCCCTCCGCGTACTTGTTCGTCAGCACGGATCCCGCGGCCTCGAGGACCGCCTCGCTCACGAAGTTCTCGGAAGCGATCAGCTCGAGCGTGTGCGCCTGCCGTTCCGTCTCCTTGCGGATGATGTCGTAGATCTCGGGGTCGGTCTCTTTCAGGAAGGACATGGGCGCCTCTCGTTGTGCGGCCGGCGCGGGGCCGGCCGGATTGGTCTTCTCCATACCGCGGATCTTGTCGAGCCGCCGGGCGTGCCTCCCCGCCTCGAACGGCTCCGACAGGAAGAGGCGCAGCCGCCGCGCCGCGTCGTCCGCGGACATCGTCCGCGCGCCGAAGACGGCGACGTTGGCGTCGTTGTGCAGGCGGGAGAGCCGGGCCGCCGTGTCGTCGTAGAGAAGCGCGGCTCGAACCCCGTGGAACTTGTTCGCCGCGATCGACATCCCGATGCCGGTCCCGCAAACCAGCACCCCGGTGTCCGCCGCCCCCACGGAGACCCGGCCGGCGACCGCCGCCGCATAGTCCGGATAGTCGACCGATTCCCGGGAACCGGTCCCGAGGTCCTCCGCGGAGATCCCGAGGTCCGCCATCGCTTCCAGCAGTCCCCGCTTCATTTCCACGCCCGCGTGATCGGAGGCGATGACGACGCGTCGCGGAAGGGGCGCCACGGGACTACGCCTCGAAATGGCCGAACAGCAGGACCGAGTTCGTCCCGCCGAAACCGAACGAGTTGGACATGGCGTACCGGATCGCCTGACGGCGCGGCGCGTTGGGAACGTAGTCGAGGTCGCACTCGGGGTCCGGCGTCGTGTAGTTCATCGTCGGCGGGATCACTCCCTCCTGCAACGCGAGGACGCAGAACATCCCTTCGACCGCCCCCGAGGCCCCGAGGAGATGCCCCGTCATCGACTTGGTCGAACTGACGGCGATCGACTTCGCACGCTCTCCGAAGACGGTCTTGATCGCCATCGTCTCGTACAGATCGTTGTAGGGTGTCGAGGTCCCGTGCGCGTTGATGTAGTCGACCGCGGACGCGGGGACCCCGGCGTCCGCCAGCGCCGCCCTCATCGCGCGCACCGCCCCCTCGCCGCCGGGAGCCGGGGCCGTGACGTGATAGGCGTCGGCCGACGCGCCGTACCCGAGCATCTCCGCGTAGATCTTCGCCCCCCGGTTCCGGGCGTGCTCCAGTTCCTCGAGGATCAGGATCGCCGACCCCTCCCCCATGATGAAGCCGTCCCGGTCCCTGTCGAAGGGGCGCGAAGCGGTCCCGGGATCGTCGTTCCGGGTGGAGAGGGCTTTCATGGAGCAGAACCCGCCCAGCCCGAGGGGACTGATCGTCGCCTCGGCGCCCCCCGCGATCACCGCGTCGCACACCCCGCTGCGGATCGCGTGCATCCCCTCGCCGGCCGCGTGACTGGACGCCGCGCACGCCGTCGTCGTGGCGATGTTCGGCCCCTTGGCGCCGTACCGCATCGCGATGTGCCCCGGGGCGAGGTTGGAGATGAGCATCGTGATGAAGAAGGGGCTGATCTTCCTCGGCCCGCCCTCCATGTACGCCTGGTGGTACCGCTCGAGGGTGGTGAGCCCGCCCAGGCCGCTGCCCATGTAGACGCCCACCTTGGGCGCCAGCGCGGCGTCGATCGCCAGCCCCGCGTCCTCCATCGCCATGTGCGCGGCCGCCATGGCATAGTGGATGAACGGGTCCATCCGCTTGATCTCTTTCCTGTCGATGAACTGCTCGGGGTCGAACCCCTTCACCTCGGCCGCGATCTTCGCCGAAAAATCCTTCGCATCGAACCGAGTGATCGGACCGACGCCGGACTTGCCGGCCAGAATCGCGTCCCACGTGTTCCGGACACCCACCCCAAGGGGGGTCACCGCCCCCAGTCCCGTGACGACCACTCTGCGCATGTCGATCCTTCCGCCCGCGCCCCCTGCGATCGGGGCCTGCCGGGACCGGTAGTGCAGTCGCTACTTCTTGTGCGTCGTGATGTACCGGATCACGTCGTTGACGGTCTTGATCTTCTCGGCTTCCTCGTCGGGGATCTCGATCCCGAACTCTTCTTCCATCTTCATCACCAGCTCGACGATGTCGAGGGAGTCCGCCCCCAGGTCGTCGATGAACGACGCGGTGTTGGTCACCTCTTTCACGTCCCGCTCCAGTTGCTCCGCCACGATTTCTCGTACCCGCTGTTCTACCGGCATTCCGTCTCTCCTTTTCCCCTTGATATGCGCCCGTCTGGCATGCGCTACATGTACATCCCGCCGTTGATTCCCACCACCTGCCCGGTCACGTACGCCGCCGCGTCGGAGGCGAGGAACAGCGCGAGCTCGGCGACCTCTTCCGGGGCCCCGAACCGCCCGAGCGGGATCCGCTCCGCGAACTCCTTGCGCGCCGCCTCGGGCAGCGTTCCGGTCATGTCGGTCGTGATGAACCCCGGCGCGATCGCGTTCACCGTGATCTCCCGGGAGGCGAGCTCCCGGGCCATCGACCTGGTGAAGCCGAGAATCCCCGCCTTGGTCGCCGCGTAAACCGACTGCCCCGCGTTCCCCATCTCGCCCACGACCGAGCTCATGTTCACGATCCGCCCCGCTCGCTGCCGGATCATCTGCCGGGAGACGGCCTTCGTCACGAGGAACGTCCCTTTCATGTTCGTCCGCACCACCGCGTCGAAATCGTCCTCGGTCAGCCGCATCAGCAGGTTGTCGCGGGTGACCCCGGCGTTGTTCACGAGGATGTCGATCCGGCCCCGTGCCGCGACGATCGCCTTGACCGCCGTGTCGACCTCGACGGCGCTGCCGACGTCGAACCTCGAAAGGACCGCCTGCCCTCCCGCCGATCCGATCGCCTCGAGCGTTTCGGCGGCGGCCGCCTCGTTCCCTGCGTAGTTCACCACGACGAAGGCGCCTTCCGCGGCGAACCGCAGGGCGATGGCGCGCCCGATCCCCCGGGAGGCGCCGGTCACCAACGCCGTCTTCCCCGCCAGCCGCATCCCCGTCCCCCTATCTTACTTCGTATTCTTACCTTGTACCGGTCCGGCAATTCCAGCGAAAAACGTCAGGCGGTCAACCCCCGCGCCCCGTCGAGGTCGGACGGAACGCAGAAGACCGCGGTCGCCGCGTCCTTTTCGATCCGGCGAAGGAGCCCCGAGAGGACCTTTCCCGGCCCCACCTCGAGGAACGCGTCGGCCCCCGCCGCCCGCATCGCCCGGACCGACTCCTCCCAGCGCACCGGTGCGGTGATCTGGCGGATCAGCATGTCGGGGACGACATCGCCCGCCCCGTACGGAGCCGCCGTCACGTTGGCCACCACGGGAAACGCGAACGGCCCCCGCGGGATCGCCCGCAGTTCGGGCGCGAGCCGGTCCGCCGCGGGCCGCATCAAGGCGCAATGGAACGGCGCGCTCACGGGGAGCGGAAGGATCCGTTTCGCCCCGGCCGCCTTCGCCGCCTCGCACGCCGCCGCCACCGCCTTCGCCCCCCCCGAGATCACGATCTGGCCGCCGCCGTTGAAGTTCGCCGGCGACACGACGCCGTGCGCGGCGCCCGCCCGGCACGCCTCCTCGACCCGTTGCGTCGAAAGCCCGAGGATCGCCGCCATCGCGCCCTCACCGACGGGCACGGCGTCCTGCATGTACTTCCCGCGCGACCGCAGCACCCGGACCGCCTCCCGCAACGGGAGGACGCCCGCCGCCACCAGCGCGGAATATTCCCCGAGGGAGTGCCCCGCCGCGCACGCGGGCCGGACCCCCGTTTCGGACGCGAGGACCCGGAAGGCGGCCACGCTCACGGTGAAGATCGCCGGCTGCGTGTTCTCCGTCCTCCGGAGCTCTTCCCCGGTTCCCCGGAAACAGAGGGCCCCCATGTCCAGCGACAGCGCCTCGGACGCCTCCTCGAAGGTCCGCCGGGCGACGGGATACGCGTCGTGAAGATCCTTCCCCATCCCGGGGAACTGCGACGCCTGCCCCGGAAAGAGGAGCCCGATCCGCATCACATCCGCATCAGGGCGGAGGCCCAGGTGAGCCCCCCCCCGAACGAGGTGACGAGCACGAGGTCCCCGGCGGAGAACCGTCCCTGCGCCTTCGCTTCCGCGAGCGCGATCGGGATGGAGGCGGAGGAGGTGTTCCCGTACCGTTCGAGGTTGACGAAAACGCGCTCTTCGGGGATCCCGAGCCGCTTCCCGACGACCTGGATGATCCGCAGGTTCGCCTGGTGCGGGATGAACAGCTTCACGTCGTCGATGGAGACCCCGCTCCGGTCCAGCGCCTCGTGGGAAACCTCGACCATCTTCAGGACGGCGTGCTTGAACGTCTCGTTCCCCGCCATCCGGATGAAGTGAAGCCGCTGTTCCATCATCTCGGGGGAGTACGGATGCAGCGTGCCGCCCCCCGGGCAATGGATCAGCTTCCACAAGTTGCCGTCGGAGTGCAGGTGGCAACTTAAGACCCCCTCCCCTTCCGGGCATTCGGAGAGGACCACCGCCCCCGCGCCGTCGCCGAAGAGGATGCAGGTCGAACGGTCGGTGTAATCGGTGACCGTGGAGAGGATCTCCGAGCCGACCACGAGGGCCTTCTTCCCCCGGCCCGCGCGGATCAGCGCGTCGGCCGTCGAGAGGGAGTAGACGAATCCCGAGCAGGCGGCGGAAAGATCGAGGGCGTACGCGCGGTTCGCGCCGATCTTCATCTGGAGGAAGCAGGCGGTGGACGGGAACGGCATGTCGGGCGTGATCGTCCCGACGACCACGATGTCGAGTTCCGCCGGGTCGACGCCCGCGTCGTCGAGCGCCTTCCGGGCGGCCTCGACGCTGAGGTCGGAATTCGGCGTCCGCGGCTCCGCGATGTGGCGGGCCCGGATCCCGGTCCGCTCCGTGATCCACGCGTCGTTCGTGTCGACCATCTTTTCGAGGTCGAGATTGGTGAACTCTTTCGGCGGGGCGTACATCCCCAGCCCGACGATTTTCGATGCCAACGTTTCCCCTCCCCCTGCGGTCGTCTTACGGTTTCGCCGGTGTGTCCGTGGCGGCGTGTCCCCGCGCCGCGATGGACCGGGCGATCTCGACGTCCACCGCGCAGCGCGCCAGGGAGCCGGCGGCCCGGATCCCGTTCTTGATCGCCCGCTCGCTGGACGATCCGTGGCAGATGAAGACCCCGCCCCGCACGCCCAGGAGCGGGGCGCCCCCGTACTCCTCGTAGTCCAGCTTGTCCTTCACCCCCCGAAGCGCTCGCTCGGCGAGCAGGGCGCCCACCTTCGCCAGGAGGGATTTGCGGATCTCCTCTTTCAGGAACTGGCCGAGGGCCGTCGCCATCCCCTCCATCGTCTTGATCGCGACGTTCCCGACGAACCCGTCGCAGACGAAGACGTCGGCTTTCCCCGCGAAGAAGTCCCGCCCCTCGACTTTCCCGACGAAATTCAGCCCGGTCCGCCGGAACAGATCGCAGGTGTCCCGCGTGAGGTCGGTCCCCTTGGACGCCTCCTCGCCGATGCTGACGACGCCGACGCGCGGCCGGGGGATCCCGAGAATCATCCGGGAGTACGCCTCGCCCATGTACCCGAACTGCAGAAGGTGGGCGGGCTTCGACTCGACGTTCGCGCCCGCGTCCACGAGGACCACCGGACCATGGGGCGTGGGGATGGTCGCCGCGATCGCCGGACGGTCCACCCCGTGGATCTTCTTGAGGATCAGGAACCCCCCCGCCATCACCGCGCCCGAGTTTCCCGCGCTGACGAAAGAGGCCGCCTTCCCGTCGGCGACCAGCCGCAGCCCGACGCGGATCGACGAATCGCGTTTCTTCCGGAGAGCGATGGCGGGGACATCGCACATCTCGACGACCTCGGAGGCGTGCAGCACCTCGATGTCGGCGCCGGAAACGTCTACCTGGCGAAGCTCCGCGCGGATCCGCTCCTCCTGGCCGACCAGGAGCAGGGAGAATCCGTCGGAACGGGCCGACTCGACCGCACCGCGCACGATCTCGCGCGGGGCGAGGTCTCCCCCCATGGCATCCACGGCGATTTTCATCGGATGGGCGGGGGCGTCAGTCTTCGGATTTTGCGATGACTTCCCGACCCTTGTAGGTCCCGCACGTCGGGCAAACGGCATGGGGGCGCTTGGTCGCCTTGCACTGCGGGCAGATGCTCACCGCCGGCTGGGACAGCTTCTTGTGCGTGCGCCGCTTGTCCCTGTGGGACTTCGATCCGCGTCGTTTCGGATTCGGCATGGCTTACTCCTTTTCCCCTTTCAGGTTCTTGAGAATGTCGAACGGACCCGGAGGACCCCCTGCGACGCAGGAGCACGCCTCACGGTTCCGGCTTTTCCCGCACACGGGGCAGAGCCCGCGGCACGATTCCGAGCAAACGACCCTCAGCGGGATTTCCAGGGCCGCCTGCTCCCAGAGGATGTCGTTCGTCTCGACCCCCGTGCCGTCATAATACCCGACATCGAGGTCTTCCTCGTGCAATTCGATCGATACCGCGCCTTCCGGTCCCCGGCTCTTCGGGGTCAGGATCGTCCGGAACGCCTTCCCGAGCCGGAGCGTCACCGGGTCGGAACAGCGGTCGCAAAAGCCTTCCCCCCGCGCTTCGAACGACCCTTCGATCCAGACGTCGCCGCCCTCGACCGTCAGGAGCAGATCCGCGTCGACCAGCCGGAGTTCCCGCAGCGGGGCGGGATCCATCCCATCGAGAACGCGGGGGATCGACGCCCTTCCCCGAGAGGCGAAAACATCGAGTCCGCCCCCGGGAATTTCGGATACCCGGATGTACAAGCGCGAATTTCCTCATAAAGTAAAAGAAGTACTATAGGCATCCCTCCCCCCGCTGTCAATCGCCAAATCCCCGGCTTCCGATGTATCATGGGAGCATGAAGCGGATGCCCGCCGTCTCCGGACAGTTCTACCCCGGGACCGCCTCCGGCCTTTCCAGGGCGCTCCTTGCGCTCACCCGGGAGGTGAAGGAGCGGGAGTCTGCGATCGGGGTCGTCGTCCCCCACGCGGGATACGTCTATTCGGGGGCCGTGGCGGGGGAAGTGTTTTCCTCCGTTCACGTGCCCGGCAGGGCCGTGATCTTCTGCCCGAACCACACCGGCCTTGGGGAGGACGTCTCCGTCATGTCCCACGGGTCGTGGCGGATGCCGTGGGGGGAGGTCCCGATCGACGAGGAGCTCGCCGCCCGCCTCGAGACCGCCTGCCCCCTTCTTCGGGAGGACGCGTCGGCCCACCTGAGGGAGCACGCGATCGAGGTCCAGCTTCCGTTCCTGCACCGGTTCCGGCCGGACGTGCGCATCGTCCCCGTCGCCCTCGGACGCCTCTCCCTTGAGGAGTGCCGGGACCTCGGGGAGACCATGGCGGACGCGATCGCGGGAGACCCCGAGCGCCCCCTGCTGGTCGCCAGCTCCGACATGTCGCACTACGTGCCCGACGCCGTCGCGCGAACGAAGGACAAGATGGCGATCGACCGGATGCTGGCCCTCGACCCCGGGGGGCTCTACCGGATCGTCCGGGCCGAGCGGATCTCGATGTGCGGGGTGCTGCCGGCCACGGTCGTCCTCTTCGCCGCCCTCCGTCTTGGCGCGACCTCCGCCCGTCTGATAAGATACGCCACTTCCGGCGACGTCAGCCGGGAGTTCGACCAGGTGGTCGGGTACGCGGGGCTCGCCTTCGCCTGAGGCGCCCCCGCCCGCCCCGTCCGCCGGGACCTCTCCTCCGAATCGAGGCCTTTCCATGCCGAACGTCGTGACGCGCTTCGCCCCCAGCCCCACCGGGTATCTCCATATCGGCGGCGCCCGCACCGCCCTCTTCAACCGCCTCTACGCCCGCCACGCCGGCGGCAGGTTCATCCTGCGGATCGAGGACACGGACCGGGAGCGGTCCACCCCGGAGGCGGTCCGGGCGATTCTCGACGGGATGACGTGGCTCGGGATCACCTGGGACGACGGTCCCTACTTCCAGATGGAGCGGATGGAATCGTACCGGAAGGAGGCGGAGCGGCTACTGCGGGAGGGGAAGGCGTACCGGTGCGTCTGCACGAAGGAGGAGCTCGACGCGCGGCGCGAGGAGATGGCCGCCCGGAAGGAGAAGCCCCGGTACGACGGCCGGTGCCGCGATCTCGCCCCCGGGGCGACGGAGGGGAAGCCTTGCGTCCTCCGGTTCAAGTCCCCCCGCACCGGGCAGACGGTCGTTCACGACCTGCTGCGCGGCGACGTGGTCTACGAGAACGCGGAGCTGGACGACCTGGTCCTGCTGCGCACCGACGGATCGCCGACGTACAACTTCGTCGTCGTGATCGACGACGCGTCGATGGGGATCACCCACGTCCTGCGGGGCGACGACCACCTGAACAACACGCCGAAGCAGGTCCTCCTGTATGAAGCGCTCGGCTATCCCCTCCCCCGCTTCGGGCACTTTCCGCTGATCCACGGGATGGAAGGTGGGAAGTTGTCGAAGCGGCAGGACGACGTCTCCGTGACGGCGTACCGGGAAAAGGGGTATCTCCCCGAGGCGATGGTCAACTACCTCGTCCGGCTCGGGTGGGGGCACGGCGACCAGGAGTTCTTCTCCGAAGAGGAGATGATCCGGCTCTTCTCGCTGGAGCACGTCGGCCGCTCGCCCTCGAAGTTCAACCTCGAGAAATTGCGGAACGTGAACGCCCACTACGTCAGGAGCGCGGACCCTTCGCTGGTCGCCGCCCTGCTCGTCCCCTTCCTCGCGAACCGCGGGATCGAAGCGGCGCCGACCCCGCGGCTGACGGCGATCGTCGGCACCTTGCGGGAGCGGGCCCGGACGCTCGAGGAGATGGCGGAGTCGGCCGAGTTCTACTTCCGGGAGAAGCCGACCGACCCGAAGGCCGCGGCGAAATTCCTGACCCCCGCGATCGCCCCCGTGCTGAGGGACATCGCGGACTCCTTCTCCTCCCTCGACCCGTTCACCATCGCCGGGATGGAGGAAACACTCCACGCGGTCGTGGAGCGGCACGGCGGGAACCTCAAGATCCACCAGCCGATCCGCGTGGCCCTCACCGGGGGAACCGCGTCACCTGGGCTGTTCGAGGTGATGGAGATCCTCGGGCGGGACGAGGTGGTGCGCCGCCTGAGGGGCGCCGTGGAACGGATTGGCGCTTGACGTACCGCCTCCCGTTCAGGTACCTTGTTCGTTCCGTTGGGGAGTGGTGAAATGGCATCACACGTGGCTCTGACCCACGGTTTCCAGGTTCGAGCCCTGGCTCCCCAGCCAGCCGGTCCCATCGTCTAGTGGCCCAGGACGCCGC
>Ga0210044_10008384_pt1 | contig 12894 bp, 11 predicted proteins | sample CryGey13umfilter_2_FD_183959 | JGI IMG/M metagenome (GOLD analysis project Ga0210044, IMG submission 183959) | Groundwater microbial communities from aquifer in Utah, USA - Crystal Geyser 4/9/14 3 um filter (SPAdes) (version 2) | ecosystem: Environmental > Aquatic > Deep subsurface >... | reverse complement strand
CAAAAACTAATTTTAGGTATCAACTTTATCACAATATCTCACGAGGTTCAGAATGAAAAAAGACGACGCACTGTTGCAATAAAAAAAGCAATTTCTACTATCGACTTCTCAAAACCGTATTCTTCATAAAATAGTAATAATGAAAAATCTGTTCGGCATTATTACGATGAAGCCTGTATCCCCACGCCCAACCATTGAGGACCAGCATAGTTTCCAATGGCTACACCTGCCTCAATCAGATCAATTTCAAATTTAATCGCCTGTTTAATGTCTCTTGCAAATTCTTTCGCTTCTTCTAAATTATTACCGTACATTACTGCAAGCTTTTCAATTCCGTATGTATTTTTGGTTTTCTCTATAAATTTGATAAGTAATTCCTTAGCCTTTTTCCAGGTTCTCGTTACACCGTTTACTTTGATAACACCGTCGGTAAAAGAAAGAATGGGCTTTATATTAAGCAAGCTTCCAATGAGTCCCTCGGCCTTGCTCACTCTACCGCTTGCTATAAGATATTTAAGATCATTCAAAATAAACCTGTCGTGAAACCTCTCTACGAGCTTTTCGGTTGACTTGAACACACTTTCAAAGTCTAAACTATCTTTGATAAGTTTTACTGTATGCTCTGCAAGATACCTTATTGAAAATATTGTACTTTTTGAATCAATTATCTTTATTGCATTCGACTTTAAAGCGTTTATTGCCATACGAGCCGTATTAATGGTGCCACTTACTTTTTCTGAGATATGAATAGAAATGATTGAGTCGCCTTTCTCTAATGCAGGACTATACACATCAATAAAGTCCTGCACGGAAGGTTGCGATGTTTTTGGAAGCACTGTCGTTTCAGTGAGTAATTTGTAAAAATCGCTCACTGAAAGATTTTCATTCTCTTTATAATCGATATCTCCAATAAGAACTTTAATAGGAACAATTCCAATGTCGTTCTCTTTCACAAATTGGTCATCAAGGTAACCAGTTGAGTCAACTACAATTTTTATCATCCCGCTCTCCTTTCAAACTCAATAAATTACTGCGCATTTGGTGCCTCGCACCAAAAAGGAAGTAAATTTTATTGCAAAGCCTGCATGCCCACAGCTAACCAACAAGGGCCGGCATATGTCCCTATTACGGCCCCACACTGGAGCATATCCACCTCTAATTGAAGGGCATTCTTGATAGTTGCCGCAAACTCCTTTCCCTCTTCAACATTTTCTCCGTATATAACGCATAATTTTTCAATGCCAACAGTATTCTTTACGCCTTCTGCGAATTTGATGAGCGACTCTTTTGCTCTTCTCCAGGTTCTGCTAATGCCTTCAGGCTTAACAACCCCATCAGTAAAAGATAGAATTGGTTTTACATTGAGCAAGCTTCCAATGAGCCCTTCGGCTCTATTCAGTCTGCCACCCTCTATAAGGTATTTTATGTCTTCAAAGATAAATCGGTTGTACAATCTCTTTACGAGTTCTTCTGTGAATTTATATACATTTTCAAAGTCGAAACCTTCTCTAACAAGTTTGACGGCATGCTCTGTAAGAAATTTTATAGAGAATGTCGTGCTTTTTGAATCAACAATTCTAACTTTGTCTGTATGTAGTTCGTTTATTGCCATACGAGCGGAATTAATGGTACCACTTACTTTTTCGGAAATATGAATAGAAATGATTGAGTCGCCGCTTTCTATTATAGGCTTATATACATTAATAAAGTCCTGCACGGAAGGTTGCGATGTTTTTGGAAGCACTGTCGTTTCAGCGAGTAATTTGTAAAATTCGCTTGCAGAAAGCTCAAAAATTTCTTTGTATTCTTTACCGCCAATAGATATTCTCAGAGGGACAATTTCAATATTATTCTCTTTTATAAACCCCTCATCAATATAACCAGTTGAGTCAACTACAATTTTTATCATTTTTTGCCTCCTCTAAACTTTAACAGCTAATTCTAATTAGATTTTAATATAATGTATAATTTTTACCAAAAGAGTCACTTAACTATTTTTGCTCCATGCTACAATTTAACTACGAGCTTTATTGCAGTCAATAAGAAATTCACCAAGAGAAGGGTTTATCACAAGGCTTGTTTTATTACTCCCCCTCCAAAAACAGTATCGCCTTTATAAAGAACAAGGCTTTGCCCAGAGGTAATTGCAAATTGAGGAGTTAAAAACTCAACAATAATTTTTTCTCCTTCTTTTTTTAGTATACACTCATTTTCCTCACTTCTATACCTTACCTTGCCTCTGAGCACAATTGTCTCATAATTCCAATTTTCAATGAAATTTGTATCGGTAATCTCGGCATATTTGAAATAGCAATCCTCTCTTTCTCCGAGAGTCACATAATTATTCGCAATATCAAGCCCTATAACATAAAGAGGGACACTCGATGAAACTCCAAGACCACTCCTCTGGCCTATTGTGTAAAAGTAAACACCCTTATGCTTACCCAGGATTTCTCCTTTTTTATTGATGATTTTTCCAATTCTCTGCGGAATATGCTTCTTTAAGAAATCAATAAGTCTTCCTTGAATAAAGCATACATCCTCACTTTCTTTTCTTTTGGGGAGACGTAACTCTGCCGAAATTTGATACACTTGCTCCTTAGTAAGTTTGCCAAGAGGGAAAATAGTTCTTTCAAGTTGATTTTTCTTTAACCTCCACAACATATATGACTGGTCTTTTAATTTATCGATGCCTTTTTTAAGATGCACTCCACTGTCTTTTTCTATTGTTGCATAATGCCCTGTTGCAAAAAGGGAATCGCCAAAAACTTCTACCGCCTTTTCAAAACCCAATCCAAATTTAATCTTTTCATTGCAGACTGTGCAAGGGTTTGGAGTTATACCACACTTATATGCTTCGATAAAATACTGCACAATATTTTTCTCAAACTCCTCTGCAACGTCAATAACTTCAATTGGAATACCAATTATCCTGCCAACATTTACAACACTATTTAAATCGCAGCATCGAGATGCTTCCTCCTCTTTGCCTTTGAAAAGTCTGAAATATGTTCCGTAAACCTCAAATCCTTCTCTCTTCAAAAGATATGCAGCAACAGAACTATCCACACCACCGCTCATACCAACAATCACTTTCATAAGCATATTTTATTACATTTATCGCAAAAGAAAAATTGCGTGCGTAATAAATAAATAGAATAAATAGGGACACATCCCATTTACACCATTTGCAAAAAGTTGATAGTGAAAATTTTTGCAATAAAATGAAATGAAAATTATTATACAATCGTTCGGGGTGATATGACGAAAATACCATATGCAACGTTAGAAAGAATAGCAACTTATCTTCGATGTGTTAAAAATTTGCAGGTTCCTGGAGTCAAAATAATTTCTTAAAGCAATCTTGCTAAAAATACAAGAGCAACTCCTGAACAGGTGATAAAAGACTTGTCATATTTCAGAAAGTTTGGAAAGACAGGCAGTAGGTACGATGTAAATAATCTTATTAAAAAACTTGAGAGAATTTTAAAGAAAAAGAAGGAATGGAATATATGTATAATCGGTGCTGGTTCTCTGGGAGAGGCACTTGCAAGATGCCCAGGATTTAAAGAATCAGGATATTATATATCTGCTCTCTTTGATAATAACCCTGCAAAAATAGGAAAAATGATAGGGTCAGCAAAAATTTTTGATATAAAAAATTTTAAAGAAATTACAAAGAATAAAAAAATAGAAATAGCAATACTTGCAGTACCCAGAAGTTCGCACGAGGATGTTGAAGAAACTTTAAAAAGCAGTAAAATTAAGGGAGCTCTAAACTTTATCCCATATACGTTGAGGTTAAAAACTAGAAGAAAAATTCCTATTGTAAATATTGACCTTGCGCAAAAATTGTATATACTATCATATCTTATTAAAAATAAATGGGAGGAATGAATGGATATTCTTACTTTAAACTGCGGTAGCTCTTCTGTAAAATACCAGTTATACAGATGGGAAGAAAAAAGTATCCTCGCAAAAGGATTGGTTGAGAGGGTTACAATCGGAGGTTCATTTATTGTCCACGAAGTAATGGGGAACAACAAAGTAAAGATTGAAAGAGAGTGCCCAACACATAAAGAAGCAATTGCTCTCATTATGGAAACACTTATAAACCCTGAATATGGAGTTATAAAAGATATCTCGCAGATTAATGCAGTGGGGCATAGAACAGTTCATGGCGGAGAAAAATTCAACAAATCTGTAATCATTGATGATAAAGTATTGGCAACTCTCGAAGAAATAAAAGTCCTTGCACCACTTCATAACCCACCAAACATCACGGGCATAAAAGCAGCAAAAGAACTACTCAAAGATATCCCACATATAGCTATTTGGGACACTGCATGGCATCAAACAATGCCAAACTATGCATATATTTATGCCCTGCCTTACGAATGGTACGAAAAGTATCATATAAGAAGATATGGTTTTCATGGAACTTCGCTTCTTTATGTTGCAAAGAGAGCTGCAGTACTCCTTGGTAAAGATCCGTTCAAAGTAAATATAGTAGCAGCACATATAGGAAATGGAGTAAGTTTTAATGCAATTGAAAATGGTCTCTCTGTCGACACAAGTATGGGCTTTACACCTCTGGAAGGTGCAGTAATGGGCACAAGAGCAGGTGATCACGATGCTGCAATAGACCTTTACATGATGGATATACTCGGACTCTCGACAAAGGAAATTAATAATGTTTTAAACAAAAAAAGCGGAATACTGGGAATCACGGGTAAATATACTGATAGAAGAGATGAAGAGTTAGCAGCAAAGCGAGGAGACAAAAGGGCTCAACTTGCAATTGACATAGAAACATACAGAGGCAAAAAATACATTTCCTCTTATATGGGTGCACTCGGTCATGTAGACGCAATTGTCTTTACTGCAGGGGTAGGAGAAATGTCTCCCGTTATGAGAAGTAAAATGCTTGAAGGTCTTGATAATTTCGGAGTAGTTATTGATCCCGAGAAAAATAACATCTCTCATACAAGAAACGCTGAAACCGACATATCAGATAAAAATTCAAAAGTTAAAATATTTGTGATTCCTACAGATGAGGAACTTGTATATACAGAAGATACAGTTGCACTGCTTGAGGGACGCTATGATGTGCACACAAACTTTACGTACTCATTCCAGGACCCCCATTATGTAAATCATCTAAGAGAAGAGAGTTTCAAAAAGGAAATCGAAAAGAACCCTGAGCTTGCAAGTATAAAGGCAAAAATCCCCGGGATTTAAAGAACAAACTTTAGCGGCGGGGGAATAACACCCCGCCGCTTTTTTTATTTCTACTACTCGCTAGTGCCAGGCACGAATGACTAAATTATAATTGAACGTGCTTCACAAGATAGAGCGACAGAGTGTAAGCAATAACTCCTTTCACTAAATCAAAAGGAATAAATGGAAGTGAACCGATGATAAAAGCCTTTGAAATCGAAAGCATATTAACCCTGGCAAGCCAGAGTACACCAAGAAGATGAATGATGAGTATGCCAAGAATTATTCCAACAGGCATGAGTTTTCTGCTTTTTTTAGAGAAGTATCCAATTATTATTGGGGCAACAAGGAAGCCAACAAGGTAACCGCCAGTAGGGCCAACAATGGCAACAAGCCCACCTTGTCCTCCGCTAAAAACGGGCAGCCCGATAATCCCGAGAATAAGATATAACAAAGAGGACATAAATCCATAGTAAGGACCAAGTATTATTCCAGAGAGTAAAATAAAAAGGACCTGCAGAGTAAATGGAATTGGAGTAAAAGGAAATGGAATTGAAATGTAAGACCCAACAATTATCAATACAGTAAATAGAGATGAAAATATAAGTTTTCTTAAATGAGACATCTTATCTTTTTTCATTGCTCGGTGCCTGGCACTTTGTAATATTATTTTGGTCTAACTATGTGCAAGACTTCACCAATTGCGGCATTACAGGATTCCATCGTTGCTTCAGCAAGCGTTGGATGCGTATGAATTGTATGTGCAACATCTTCAATTGAAAGTCTATGCTGTACCGCAAGGGCAAGTTCTGAAATCATTACCGACGCATCAGGGCCCACTATTTGAGCACCAATCAACTCATGAGTGTCTTTTTTACCGACAATCTTAACCTCTCCTTCAACAGAGTTCATTGTTACTGCTTTACCGTTTGCAGTGAATGGGAATTCACCAATAATTGTACCAATACCCTGCTCTTTGGCTTCTTCCTCGGTCAGACCAACAGAAGCAACCTCGGGAGTCGAAAATATTGCCCAGGGAACAACTCTATAATCCATTTTTGAACCCTTCCCAGCAATAATCTCTGCCACAACCTCTCCCTCTTTCATTGCCTTGTGGGCAAGCAACAACCCGCCCGTGACATCTCCTATCGCATATACATCTGGGGTATTTGTCCTGAGGTATTCATCAACCACCACCCTGCCTCTATCTGTTTTTACTCCAATATTTTCAAGTCCAATACCATCAGAATTAAGTTTTCTTCCAATTGACACAAGTACTTTTTCACTTTGAATGACTTCGCCATTCCCAAACGTTAAAGAAACTGAATTTCCGCCCTTTATCTCAATATTTTCAATCTTCTCTCCGAGTTTAAAATTAATACCTTTTTTGTTGTGTATTCTCTGGATGAGCGAGGCTAACCTTTTGTCCTTCAGTGTTGGCACAACCTGGGGCATCATTTCAACGATTGTTACTTTTGTACCAAAAGCGTTAAAGAAATTTGCAAATTCAATTCCAATTGCCCCTGCACCCACTATGAGGATTTCTTTTGGATAAGATGTAAGGTTCAGGGCATCATCGCTTGTAAGGACATTCACTCCATCAATTTTAAATGCAGGAATCATGGCAGGTTCAGAACCCGTTGCAATAACAGTATCCTTCACCTTATATATTTCAACGGTGCTCCCAGTGTGGACTTCAATAGTCCCAACATCGACTATTTTTCCTTTTCCTTGGACAACAACCACTTTCCTTGCTTTAAGAAGGAAATCAACTCCTGAAACAAGCTTTTTAACAACATTTGTTTTCCATGCTTGAATACCTTCTGGGTCGAAGGTAGCATTTGTTGCATCAATTCCAAAAACTTTTGATTCTTTTGCTTCAAGATATACTTCAGCGCTTTTAAGGAGGGCTTTAGTTGGGATGCATCCCCTATTAAGGCAAGTTCCACCTAGTTCCCTGTGTTCAACGAGTAAAACCTTTTTGCCGAGATCAGCAGCCCTTATAGCCGCAACATAACCTGCAGAACCGCCACCAATAATCGCAACATCAAATTCTTCCATTTTTCACCTCCAATATATTTTACCTTAAGAAATATATTATTAAAGTAAAAAATAATTTTCACAAAATTTTCATAAAAATTTACAAGGCTCGAAATGCAGATAGGATTTCTCTTTATAAATCCCATGAGGGTTAAAAAATAATTATCCCTCTTTATCTGCTAAGACACCCTGAACTTGATTCAGGGGAGGTGATACAGCAGATTGGTTCTCTATGTATTTCTTTATTCTTTTGTAATATGAGATCCTTCCAGCATATTTATGACTTCAAGTGGAGCTCCACCACAGGAACCGGCAAAATAGCTTGGGCGTGAGAGGGCATTTTTCTCTTGACACTTTCATACATGAGTAGTATAATTTAATTGTGAAATTATGCAAAGCATACAAATTCAGACTTAAGACCAATTCAGAGATAGAAGAGAAACTTCTTAAAACTTCTGGATACGCAAGGTTTGTCTGGAATAAGGCACTTTCGCTCAACAAAGAACGCCTGGAGCATAAAATCCCTGTAATGGGGTATAACGACCTTGCAGGACTTCTAAAACTCTGGAAGCAAAGTGAGGAGTACAGGTTCCTTAAAGAAGCACATTCCCAAGTACTTCAACAAACTCTCAAAGATCTTGACAAAGCAATTAGAGATGCATTCAAAAAGAGCAAAGGGTTTCCTAAGTTTAAAAAGAAAGGAATCCACAACAATTTCAGGTATCCTCAGGGATTTAAGATACAGAGTAACCGCATCTATCTTCCCAAGATCGGATGGGTTAGATTCTTCAAAAGCCGTGATATACAGGGAACTCCAAAGAATATGACAGTATCAAAAGAAAATAATCATTGGTACGCATCGATACAAACAGAAGAAAGGATAAGAGACCCAGTTCATCCTGCTTTAGATTCAATCGTTGGCATTGATGTGGGCGTAGTGCATTTTGCCTCTATTTCAGATGGAACCGGAAGGGAGCAGTTCATTGACTTTCCTTCTCCTTTAAAAAGATACGGCAAAGAACTTGTAAAAGCACAGAGAAACCTCTCAAGAAAGAAAAAGTTTTCAAAGAACTGGATGAAACAAAAGAAGAAAGTTGAGAAAGTGCATGAGGATATTTCAAATACACGCAAAGACTATTTGCATAAAGTCTCAACCACTATAACCAAAAGCCACGGGATAGTGGGCATGGAAGACTTAAAGATTAAAAATATGACAAAATCTGCAAGAGGAACGAAAGAGAATCCAGGACACAATGTAAAAGCAAAGAGCGGATTAAACAGAGCAATTCTTGACCAGGGATGGGGACTGTTCAAGCAAATGCTTAAATACAAGCTTGAATATTCGGGTGGTATGCTTGTTGCTGTACCTCCAAGGAATACTTCTCTTACCTGTCCTATGTGCGACAATGTCTCTAAAGAGAACCGTGATTCTCAGGCAGTATTTGTTTGTAAATCCTGTGGATTCTCTCACAATGCAGATTGGGTTGGTGCAGAGATTGTTCGGCAAAGAACATTAAAGCAATTAGGTTTGGTAGTTTCCTTAAACTACCCTGCCGTGGGGCACACGGTGGAAGCCTGTGGAGGGAAAGGACAAGAGTCTCCCTGTGAAGCAGGAACCAGAAGGAAAGAGCGATCAAGTACTGCTCCTATGGGAACCTCCGAACTTAAATCTGCTGAATAGGATCGCAGATTACAGAGGAGTAAGGTCGGAGAGGATGTCAAAAATATAGAATGAAAACTTACCAAAACCCTGTACATAAAGAGGCATAAAATGGGAAGCTGGCTTTTGCTATTACTTATTTTACTTCCTGTAGCTCTCGTAATAGTAATTTCTATAATGCCTTTAAGGCTCATCAGATATGTAAAATTTGGACCTGCATTAGCCTCCTTGATTAATCTTTTGATGCTTGCATTAATGACTCACAGGGTTTTAAACGAAGGATTACTGTCTTTTACAATTCAATTTCTAAAACTTACAATTCTTATTGATAAATTTAGTTTCTTATTTGCGATGCTCATTACAATTTCTACAGTCTTAATCTCAATTTCAAGCATTCCAAAACTGGAAGAGGGGGTTAACTTAAAAATCAAAGCAGTTAACCTGATCATATTTTACATCGGAGCAATTTACCTCTGCATTGCAGGAGATATTTTAAGCCTTGTGATTGCTTTTTTATTAATAAATTTTTCCATTTTCATGGCGCTCGTAAAAGGTAACAATATTAGGACAATCGAGGCAGGTTTCAAATATTTGCCGTTAGTTATAACTTCAACGGTAGTTATAATCGCTGGCGCAATTTTGATTTACAGAACTACAGGGACTTCAAACCTGATCGATACCGCAAGATCACTTTCTGATCTTCCCTTAAAAATCCAGATTCTTCCTCTTGTTTTAATATTATTAGGTTCCGCAGTGCAGAGTGGCATCTTTCCATTCAGCACAATGATTTCAGAAGTTCACTTTGAATTGCCAGAAATATTTTTCCCCCTTGTTCCGACAATTATAATAACCTCCCAGATTTATTTGATAATGAGATTAACCTTAATGATATTCAGCATAAAAGTAATTTTCCCTTATCTTGTTCTATTCTCCATCCTTACCGTTATTTTCAGCGAAACACTCGCGCTATTAGCAAAAGATACAAAAAAAACTCTCATATATTCAGCATACGGAGCTATGGGGCTTATTTTATTTGCCTTTTCAATTCCTTCGACTGAGGCAATTTCTTCAAGCTTTCTCATTTTAATAAACACCATTTTTGCAATTACCTCGTTATTTTTAATAAACGGTGTATTCACCAATAACGATAATCATCAAACGGAGTTAAAAACAGCTGGTTATCAATGGAAAGTTTTGATTTTCTTCATTTTAATATCAATATTTTCTATTATGGGTATTCCACCTTTCACTGGATTTTTCGCAAAGTTCAGCTTGCTTGTGTCTCTCCTGGCGGAAATACAATGGAAAACAACTATATTTATAATAATCTTTATTTTACAAACAGTTTTTCAGGGCATTTACCTTTTGAGAATCTTGGGAACATATTTTAAGGCGAAAGATACCATTGACACAACCTGGTATTTGATAGGTTCGATAATAACATTTGGCGTAATAATTCTTGCCCTGAGTGTGCTCTCAAACACATTAACCAATTTCACGAAAAATTCCGCTCTTGACTTCATGCAAGGATTCAAATATCTCTATATACCATTTTTGCCCGGGGCCACCCCATGAACATTTCCCTCATCACAATTCTCCTCACGCCCTTCATAGGTGGCATACTTGCATATCTTGGAGGCAAAATAAACAAAACAGTCAAATATATATTTGCAATTTCATTTTCTGCACTTTTTATTATCGAACTTTTCATCTACGAGAATTTAAAAATAGATTTTCTGATTTTAACCAGCTCATACGGCTCTCTGCAGATATTCCAGATTAATCCGCTTTCCTGGTTTTTCTCGCTTATCCTTGGCATTATCACGCTTATTTCAATTGTGCTATCAATGAACGAAAGACAGTTATTGCCAAACATCCACATAATGACAGTTATGTTCCTCGAAAGTGCAGTTTTTGGCTTATTCCTGTCTGGCGACGCACTTACCTTCTTTATTTTCTTGTGCATTATTCTTTTATTAACCTACATTCTGCTGATCGAAATAAGCCATGCGTTTTCTTTAAAATTTTTGAACATTCAATTTGCCGGAATGTTTTTATTTCTTATTCTTATTTTAGTCCTCTTTAAAAATGTAAATAGTTTTACATTTGTTAATATAAAATCGATAATCCCGGAAATTCCAGATAAAATAATATTGTTTACCCTGACAATATTTACAGTATGGATATTTATTATGACAACCTTATTTCCATTTAACCTATGGATTTCCTCTCTTTATTCAAAAATATCTGCCTCATCAAAACTGTTACTGCTCAACGTAATTAAAAATGGAGGTTTGTATGCTTTAATCCTGTTTTTCTATGGCTTGATAGGCATAAAAATGCAGAGCGTCTACACTCTCAAAATTATTGGGATATTTGGCGCATTAACTTTTGTTTCATCAAGTCTCCTTGCCCTGTTTAAGAGAGACACGGAGCAAATAGTTACTCAGTTATTGTCGGGAGAAACAGGCATTTCACTTATAGGACTTTCCCTTATGAATTCATACGGTTTTACCTCGGCGCTGTTGATCATGATTAATCAACTACTCTGGATGGGTTTGTTTCTTTTTACAATTAAAAGAATTAAATTCATGGACAAACTTCACATAGATATAATCGGGTTTTTTATTTCAATACTTATGATTATGAGCATCCCGTTTACAATTCAATTCGCCTCAAGATATATGCTTTTCGCAACCCTTTCAGGCAAAGGAGGTTTATTTTATATTTCTTTTATTGTTTCAGGGAACGCTCTTGAAATGATTGCTCTGTACAAACTCGCAAAGATAAAAATCTTCGAGAAAGCTTACGCTAGTGAGGTAGAGGGGTTAAACTCAAAAGTCTCTTTCATATCAATTCTAATAATGTCTGCTATTTTAACTATCCTTGGACTTTATCCCCGGATACTTCTATCCCTGATTGAAAAAATTGACCAAACACTTAACCCCTACAGTATCAAAATACAATTCAGCAATCTGCAATCAATAAACACGGTACAATCAAAAATAATTCTTATAAGCACTTTTTCAGGCGTATTCCTTGGCTTTGTAGCATTTACATTAATCCCCGAGCTTATGAAAAAGCTTCCCGTAAAAATAATTCTCCCAATTTCAAGCGCCTTTTCAAAATTAGACATTCAGGCAAAATTATCAATAAGAAAATTTTCCACATCCGTATCACGTATAAAAACCATTTCAGATTTTATAAACAGCTCTTTCAATTCTTTTAGAAACAATTTGCCTCTTATACAAGATAAAATCAAAATAATTATACTCTACTTTGTGGCTGCTCTTGCCCTAATTTCAGTTGCACTACTTATTCTGTTGAAGACTTAACTTCATTTGTGGTACTGCTCTCCCTTGATTATTGTAAAAGCTCGATAAATCTGTTCAAGGAGCAAAAGCCTTGCGATCTCGTGGGGGAATGTCATTTTTGAGAATGATAGCGAAAAATCACAACTCTTAACAAAATCTCCGCTGAATCCATCTGCTCCGCCTATAAAAAATGAAATGTCTTTCTTGAAATAAACCATCTTCTCTTCTATAAACTTAGCAAAACCTTCTGAGTTAAATTGTTTTCCATTTCTGTCGAGCGCTATATTAAAAAACTTTTCGCTTAGATATTTTGGCGTATTCTCTTGCTCAACTTCAATAATTTCAAGAGATGTATAGTGGGCGATTCTCTCCTTAAAATCCTTCACCCCCTGTGCTACATAGCCCTTTTTTAATTTTCCCACTGCAATAATTCTTATTTTCATACAATTATTTTAAGAATAAAAGATATAAAGCAAAGTAGCTTCATTTTGCTTTTTTTGAAATTAAAGAATATAAAATAAAATAGTTGTGGGGGAAACGATGATTATAAGAAAGATTAGCAAAAGCGAACTAATAAAAGAGCTTGCCAAAACGGGTGTTGACGAAAAGGCATTTGGCATAATCGAAAGAAAAAGTGAAACAATAATTTTTAAAATATAC
>Ga0210044_10008382_pt1 | contig 12898 bp, 15 predicted proteins | sample CryGey13umfilter_2_FD_183959 | JGI IMG/M metagenome (GOLD analysis project Ga0210044, IMG submission 183959) | Groundwater microbial communities from aquifer in Utah, USA - Crystal Geyser 4/9/14 3 um filter (SPAdes) (version 2) | ecosystem: Environmental > Aquatic > Deep subsurface >... | reverse complement strand
GAAAAAAGTTCATTGGCTGCATAAAATGTTTATGACCCATCCGCCGGTTGAGGAACGATTAAAAGCATTGAGAGGATTAAAAGTGTAAAAATATAAAAATTATGGAAAATATAAAAAATCCAGAAAATCAAAAAAAAGAGGTTCAATTAGAATTGTCCGAAAGTAATTTAAGCGAAGAAGAAATTTTGGAAATCTTGAAAGAAAGCCCATTTTACGAAAATCTTAGCGAAGAGGAAATCAAAGAGCTTATTAAAAAAATTAAAGATAAAAAATAAGCGGACGGCTATATTTTATTTATTTTACTTATACTTTGGAGGGTTCGCATAGCGGTCTATTGCGCTCGCTTGGAAAGCGAGTTTGCCGAAAGGCATCACAGGTTCAAATCCTGTACCCTCCGCCAAAATTGAAAATCGGAATCGGAAGCCGAAATGGGGTCGCGCCTTCGGCGCGACCCCGCTTTGTCCGTTTCTTCTGATTCCGAATTTTGGCGGTGTTTTTTGATTGATGTTCGAACTTTTTTTGACGAAAATCCAGATTTTGAATTTTGATTAAAACTTTTCCGCTCGGGCGGGCAAAAAGGAAGGGGGTTGGGGGGAATTCCGCCCGCCGAGCCCAGCCAGTTCCGTTCGCCCCAGTAGTAGAAACTTCGTTTCACTACGGGGTTTTGATTGGGGATTATAACCCGTTAGCCCTATTTGACGAATACGTTAACAATTGTTAACATTATAATATATTAGGGTTAACAAGAAGAACTTATGGAAAATAAAGCAAAAAAACTATACATTTCTGTGGCTGAATTAGCAAAGATGCTGGGCGTAAGTCGAGTGGCTGTTTTTAATCGTATAAAAAAGGGACAAATTCCGGCTGAAAAAATAGGTCGTTCTTATGCTATTTCTATGGAAGATGTCAATGATTTAATGCAGGGAATTTCGCCTAGGGTTTTAAATGAGAAAAAAAAGGATGAAATTAAAAAAGCTGTTGAAAGAGCGGTAAAGGAGTATGGCGAAACACTGCGCCTGCTTGGTAAGGAATAGTTATGAGTATTAAGAGAATCACAATGGCAGAAATAGAATATGTGGCCCATCGCTTGGCGAAGGAAACTATGAATTGGTCTGAGCCGATTCCGGATTTTAGCACTCGCTTTACGAACGCGCTCGAGCGCTGTATTGACCAGCCCTTTCAATCTTTCGGAGGAAAAAATTTTTATCCTAGCCTGATTAAAAAAGCAGCTATCCTTTTTTATTTGATGATTAAAAATCATCCTTTTCAAAATGGCAATAAACGTATTGCCATGGTCACATTATTTTATTTTCTGCATATAAATAAAAAGTGGATTAGTGTTGATAATCAGGAGTTATATAATTTTGCTAAATGGGTAGCGGAAAGCAATCCAAAATTAAAGGCATCGACTATTGACGCAATTGAAAAATTTATAAAAGTTTATATGCTTGATTTAAAATAATATTATGAATAAATCAAAAACAAGAATTTCCGATAAATTTGTTAAATTCTTATGTATAAAAGAGTAATCGTAAAAATCGGCAGCGGTGTCATCTCAAAAGAGGGGCGATTTGACGCGCAAGTAGTAGAGCATATTGTTGAGCAAATAGTCTCCCTAAATAAAATCGGGGTAGAAATCGTATTAATTACTTCAGGAGCTGTTGCAACGGGAAGAGGAATACTGAAGCTGAACGATAAGGTTGACAGTATTGTCCAAAAACAAGTCTTTGCCTCTGTTGGGCAAGTAAAACTAATGTCGTTTTATGCGGATATTTTTGGCAAGTATGGATATACTTGCGCTCAAGTTTTGGTGACGAAAGAGGATTTTAGGGATAGGCGACATTATTTAAATATGAAAAATTGTTTTGAGAATCTACTTCAAGATAATGTAATACCCGTCGTGAATGAAAATGATGTTATCGCTATTACAGAATTGATTTTTACCGATAACGACGAGTTGGCGGGTCTTATTGCCTCACAATTAAATGCTGATGCGGTAATTATTCTCACAAGCGTTGACGGTGTTTTTGACGGCAACCCTAACAATCCGAAGTCTCAAGTTATCTCGGAAATAGACTTCGCTAAATATTCATTATTTGAAAAATATATTACCGCTGATAAATCAGCTTTTGGACGAGGTGGCATGTATACAAAATTTGGTATCGCTAAAAAACTTGCTACACAAGGCGTTGCTACACATATAGTAAATGGGAAGAAGCAGAATGTGATTGTGGATGTAATTAGGGGAAAATTTGTCGGAACAAAGTTTATTTCTAATCGAAAGTTATCGGCGATTAAACGGCGCTTGGCATATTCCGAAAGTTTTTCAAAGGGTGTTGTGTATGTAAATAAATGCGCGGAGGATATTCTGCTATCAAAGAAAGTTGCAAGTCTTTTGCCCGTGGGAGTTGTGATGGTTAAGGGAGAATTTGAAAAAGGCGATGTGATTGAAATAAGAAACGAGGAGAAAAAGAAGCTTGGATTTGGAATTACGCAATACGATTCAAAAAAAGCTACGGATTCTATTGGTAAGAAAAGAGTTAGAGCGCTTATTCATTATGATTATATATTTCTTGAATAATTATCATAAAAAGCAATAAATTTGTTAAATTTTCAATAATTGCTTTTGTTGTCGCCGGAATTGTTTTGTTATCGGGCAAGGACAGTTGATTTCTGGAATTTTATAATCCGGTTTATAATCGGATTTGAATACGATAAATTAGTGCATTTTATCGTTCCTCTTATTTTTATTGTGAATTTTGTCAGTGTCTTCGGTAAATGGCGCGGATTGATTTTTAGCCAATCTCTCATCGCGATTTCCATTTCTATTTTTTTATTCGGTTTATTTTGGGAGATTTTTGAATTTTCATCGGATATGTTGTTTGGCACGGAAACATTTGGAATTTACAGCAAGAAAGCGTTCAGGGATACTATTTAGGATATTTCAGCGAACGCTCTGGGAATATTGGCGGGAATTTTTTATTTGAAATTGAAAAATAAAAAAAGTTGACCCAGCGCCTTTTGTGTCTCTATAAAAATTTAATTAAGATACAAAAGGTGCGGGGTTGACTTATATTATTTATTGTGTTAATTTTATATTTAGCAAATTTAGATTAATAAGTTTAAAAAACTTTAAATAACAGGAGGATAAAATGGAAGCAAAGATAGAAATAGTTGATTTTGAGGCAATAGTCGAAAGTATTAGCAAGAAGGATTTAATTCCTGATAATGTAATACGCATAATAAAGGTTAAAAACGGTTATGGCATTTATACGCATAGTCGAGAATATGCAAAAAAAATTGAAGTATTTTTAAGGCCAAGTTATAAAGTTGGGGAAGAAGCATATTTCCTTATGGAAGGAGAAAATGTTTGTTTGGATTTAATGGAAAAATGGATTAAAAATATTTTTATAGAATTTTGATTTTAAAATAATAAGTCCCCGCGCAAGTAATGCAACGGGGACTTTTTAATTTAAGGCGTTTTGCGGAGGAAAAACCTCCGCGGTCGCGGATAAGGTCTTTTTTTGATGGTTGACCATTCTCTGCGATAATAAGAGCAATTTTTGTTTATAAATAACCATCGCGGCAGGAAATCAATCATAATTTCACCTCCTTATTTCCCTTAAGTTCTTTATCGGCATTTGTATTATTTTACCAACTTTCCCTTTAACCGCAACAACAGTTTTTTCAACTTTATGAGTTAGCGCCTCAACTGAAATTTCGGTCGCTCCCTCACTTTCAAAATCTATTTCTATAAATCCTTTTTTTACTTCTTCATTCATCCCATGCTTTTATCCTCCTTTTTTTATTATTTCAATTTTTTTAAATCCGAGTTGTCTTTTTTTATCAGCCAATTTAGATGCAGCTTCTTGGCCAATAACCTCCCTCTGCCCGCTACTTTTATCATTTCCCTTATGATTGCTTTTATTATTCTTCCATTTTACTGTCCAGACATCATTTGGCTTTAAATACATATGCTATATCCTCCTTCTGTAGTTTTTAATGTGCTGTGTTTTATTTCTCAAATAGAAATGTTATAATTATAATAATCAGAAAATATGAATTTGTCAACAGATTATGAAAATTTTATCCCGTTAGAGAAAAATTCTCTAACGGGACTGGTAAATTCTTTAATTAAGGACGGTTATTTGAAAACGCCGGAAATTATTGAGGCGTTTAAAAAAATTGACCGGCAGGATTTTGTGCCGGAAGAGCAAAAAAACGAAGCGTATATTAACGCGCCTTTGTCTATTGGCTTTGGTCAAACGATTTCTCAGCCGCTTACAGTGGCTTTTATGCTGGAACTTTTAGAGCCGAAGCGAGGAGAAAAAATTCTTGATATCGGCAGCGGCAGTGGTTGGGTGTCTGGTCTTTTAGCGCAAATTGTCGGTGAACGAGGGAAAATTATATCCATAGAACGCGTGTCGGAATTAAAAGAAATGGCGGAAAAGAATATTTCTAAATACGGATTTATTAACCCCACACATAAAAAAATTATGTGTGGGGTTGAAAATAGTGTCGTGGAGATTGTTTTAGGCGACGGATCAAAAGGGTATAAAAAAGAGGCGGATTATGATAAAATAATAGCGGCGGCAAGCGCTCAAAATGAATTGCCGAAAGAATGGCAAAAGCAGTTGAAAATAGGCGGCCGTATCGTGGCGCCGCTGGGGGACAGCATCGTGGTTATTGACAAAATAGGAAAAAACAAATATAATGTGAAAAAATATTTCGGGTTCAGTTTCGTGCCGTTAATAAGTAATTAAATAAAAATTAAAATTAAAACTATGATTACCAAAGAAGAATTGCGACAAATTATTTTAAAAGATTTAAGAATGGACTCTTTGTCGGTTGAAATTCAGGATAAAATTTTGGAAAAACTCGGCGGGAATATTATTAAAAGAATTTCTTTAGCAGTTTTAAAAGCGCTTCCAGAAGAAGCGCGGCCAGAGTTTGAAAAAATAAGCGGATCCGGAGACGAAATAAAAATACAGGAATTTTTTAAAAACACAATTCCTAACTTTGAAGAATTGATGCATAAAACCATAAAAGAAACTATTGAAGAATATAAACAAATAGCGGGAATAAAATAAATTTATGTCACTTGAAAAACATACAAAAGAAGAAGGAGAAATAGTTTATCAGAGTGATGATAAACCATTTACGCTGGCTGAAAAATTAAAAAAGGCTGGATTAAAGTCGGGAGAATTTGAGCCGAAAAGTCTTGGCGCGGACACGGCAAAAGAAGAAAAATTAGAAGAAAAAGGAGAAAAAATAGAAGAAGTAATAAAGCCACAAGAACAGAAGCCGTTTACTTATAAAAATGCCGATGATTTGATTAAGGCTTCTTTGGGAAAAGATGTTTTTGAAAGACCCGATAAGGAATTAGAAAAACTAAAGTCGCAAAGCTTAGGCGCTGCCGCGGCAAAAGAAAAAAAGTATTATAACAGCGCTATCGATAAACAAATAGCATTAATGGAGGGGAAATTAAAGAATTTAGAGAATTCCCCAAAAATATTTAATAAAGTAGCCACTTTAAAACAAAAAGAAGAACGTCAAAAATCAATAGAAGAATTAAAACGCGGTATAGAAGAGGCAAAATTAAGGAAAGAAGCAATTGAAAAAGCCAAAGCAGCTAGGGATAGAGTAAAAAATTTTTCAAAAAGTGACGAGAAAAAAGAAATAAAAATTCGGACGCAGGTTGAAGCCGATATCGCCGAAGATCAGCCGAAAACTTACGGTAAAATTTACGCGAAAGAAAGCGCTCCAGAAGATGCTTTAGAAAAAGAGCGGGTTTTGAAAAATTTAAAAAAGCAAGATGGGTTGGGAAAAGAAGAAAATAATCTAATAAATAAAATTGAGATTGTTTCTTCGGTGGGCGCCAGACATTTAGATGAAAAACAAATTAAAGAAGCGCAAGAAGCAAGAGAGGGTTTGGGGAAAACCAGAGAAAAAATCGTTGAATCTGAGAGAATAATTGAACTGGGAGATGTCCATGAATTAATTGAACCTACGCCGGGAGAAGAAATATTAATAACTGAAGAAGAAAAAAGAATTGAGGATGGGGAAAAATTTTTAGCCGCGACAGATAAACAAGAGAAAAAAATAGAAGAAGAAATAAAACAAGAAAAATATTGGATTAGGGAAAAAATTGAAAAAACAGCTAATTGGTATAAGAAACAGCCGTTTTGGAAAAAGGCCGTATTTTCAATTGGTTGTATCGGAGTGGCTTCGGCGTCAGCGTCAATTAGCGGAGCAATTGGTGCAGCGATTGCGTCAGCTGCTTTTACTGGCTCTATTAGTCAAAGAGCAATTGGAGGATTAGCAACTTTTATAACCGCTGAAGGATTATTGAAAAAATCAGCGGAAAAAGGTGGAAAAGAAAGAACTAAAGCGGAAGCAACGAGACATACTATTGAAGCGGCTGTTCTTGGGCTGCTTGTCGGCAGCGGTCAAGCCGCTCGAGGCGTAAAAGAAATTGCTGATGTTACGGGAGTAAGTGATTTGTTAAAAAGCGCTTATGAATATTGGATTCCTAAATCTTGGGTTGAATCTTTGGATAAAATAAAGTATCCACACGCGTCATCAGAGCCGAAAATTGCGGCGGTTTCGGAGGTTTCACAAGAAGTTCCGCAAGAAGTCTTGCCATCTGCGCCCAAATTTCAGATTGCCGATAATGTAGGAATTAAAAAAGGCGATTCAATTTGGAGCGTGGCGAAAAGATATTTGGAAAGTAATGACGAATTTCAAAAATTGGGAGGCGCGAATGCTAAAGTTACAGAAGCTTTACAAACTTATAATATTGACCGTGTAAAAGATGTAATACTTGCCAATCCGGAAAAATACGGTTTGGTGGCCGGAATTGACATGCAAGATTTAACAAAATTAAGCGTTGATGATTTGAAAAACATTAAATGGGGCGAAGCGTTAAACGATTCTATTCAAGAAAAAGGCGGATTGCTCGCGAATTTGCCGCAGGAAAAAATTGATAGCATTGTTCAAAATAATTCAACTTTAAGAGAATTTTTTAAAGAAAATTCTGATGCTCCGCGAACAGTTGAAAATTACGAAGATATTTTAAGAGGAGGGGGCAACACTGGTATTATAAAACCAGTAGAAGAAATAACTCCTGATGTTAAGGAAATTGAATCGCCAGAATCAGAAATTGAGCCACAGGAAAAACCAAAAGTAGAATTTAAAGAAATGAAAGATTTTTTTGAAAATAAAGCAAAGATTGATATTGGAAAATCATCGTGGTTAACGGAGAAATTTTTGGAAAATCATAAAGTGGGTGAAATTTTGGATTCCGGATTTGCAAAACCTCAAGGTGTTGAAATGTATACAACCGCGGAATCGGAATGGGGAAGTCCGCAGTGGTGGGAGATTAAAGAAAAAGGGGATTTTAAGGGTCAAGTGGAAAAAATATTGAGAAATATTCCGATTGAAGAAAGAGCGGAAATTAAAAAAACATCACTTTTTGAGTTCCTTGAAAAGTATCTTGCAAAATAAAATTTAAGGAGTTATTATTATAGCGAGCCTTGGTTGTGATTCTCGGATCAAGGATTTATAAAAGGGAAAGCAACAGTATTTTAATCTTCGGGTTAGAATTGAGTTTACCCACTTGGCTTTTGCCGGGATAATCCAACAATCGGGGCTCATTTTAGTCATTAATTATTATTAAACAACATGCGTCAATGTGAAATTTGCGAGAAAGGTTCGATTATTCGCGGAACGAGGAAAAAACTTCGCGGTAATTACAATCCGACTTCAAAAAAAAGAAAATATCCCAATCTCCAAAGTTTTCTATCAAAAGACGGAAAGCGTATTTTAGCTTGCGCGAAATGTATTAAAACGCAATCAAAGCGCGCGCGGGCTGTAGTCCCGACGCAAGGTCGGGGTCCCGACCTCTGATAAGAAATTAGAGCGTCGGAACATAATAGCAGTGTGCGCGCATGGCCCCGTTAGAAATATAACGGAGCGTAGTACAAAGGTTAGTATACGCGGCTGGGGGTCGTGTGATCCGGGTTCAATTCCCGGCGCTCCGATAAAACAAATTTCTAATGGGGTGGAGGTGCGTGTGGTCCGGGCTTGCCCCCACACCAAAATTTAAAACGGGGTGTAGTATAATGGCAGTATACATGCATGGGGTGCGTGTGGCCCGGGTTCGATTCCCGGCAGCCCGACTAAATTTGGTGTGGGGGTGAAATTCCCGGCAGCCCGAAAAATAATATGGATAACTTTGTTGTTTTAATTTTTCAACTCGTCGTGCTTTTATTTTCCGTGATAATTCACGAAGTTTCTCACGGCATAACGGCTTATCGTTTAGGCGACCCGACCGCTAAAAATTCCGGTCGCCTGACTTTAAATCCGCTTAAGCATCTGGATTTTTTTGGCTCGTTTCTTTTGCCATTCGCGCTTTTTTTAATCAAGAGTCCTGTTTTGTTCGGCTGGGCAAAACCGGTGCCGTTCAATCCTTTATATTTAAAAAATCCTAAAAGAGACAGCGGCTTAATCGGTTTGTCCGGCCCATTGAGCAATTTTTCCATCGCGATTATTTTCAGTTTGATTTTAAAAATTTTAACATTCGTCGGTTTGGTAAATCCGGCATTTTTGTTTTTTATAAACATCGTGATTTTAATAAATATCGCGTTGGGAGTTTTTAATTTGGTTCCCATTCCGCCATTGGACGGTTCAAAAGTTCTTTTCGCTTTTTTGCCGAGAAGCGCGGAAAAATATATGGCGGTATTGGAACAATACGGGATGTTTATTTTACTCTTCTTTATTTTTTTCGGTTTTCGTTTTATTATTCCGATAATTTATTTTCTTTATGGATTTTTAGGAAGCGGAGCGTTATAAAGATTGACAATCTTTGATTATTTTTGCTATTCTGTATATTGACTTTATTAAGTCATTTTTTATGCCGACAATACGACAATTAATTAAACAAGGAAGAAAAAGTACCAAGAAAAAATCCAAATCGCCGGCGATGGGTTTTTATTTTAATACGATTTTGAATAAGCCGAAATTTTCCACTTCGCCGTTTAAACGCGGCGTGTGTTTGAAAGTTTTTACAACCACTCCCAAGAAGCCGAACTCGGCTTTGCGTAAAGTAGCGAGGGTGCGGCTTAGTAATGGAATGGAAGTGAGCGCTTATATTCCCGGCGTCGGACATAATCTTCAAGAACACTCGGTTGTCGTTTTAAGAGGCGGTAGGGTGAAAGATTTGCCTGGCGTAAGATATCATATAGTCAGGGGAGTTTTGGATGCTACCGGCGTTGACGGGAGAAAACAAGAAAGAAGTAAATATGGCGTGAAAAGACCGAAGTAAAGTAGCGATGCGAATATACGAATTTACTAATAATACGAATAAAAAACATTTGTATAATTCTTATCATTTGTATATTAGTATCGATACTCATTTATGAAATTATGAGGAAACCGAAAAAATACAAAAAATCACATAAAGCGGATATTAAATACGGCAGTATTGCGGCCGGTCGTTTTGTCAATTATTTAATGATGGACGGAAAGAAATCGGTTGCTGAAAAAGTTTTTTACGATTGTTTTGGAAGAATCGAAAAACAAACAAAGCAGGAGCCGTTGGCTATTTTTGACAAGGCCATTTCCAATGTTTCGCCTCTTTTGGAAGTTGTTTCAAAAAGAGTGGGAGGCGCTAATTATCAGGTGCCGCGAGAAGTGAGACCGGAAAGAAAATTTTTCTTGGCTTGCAATTGGATTATTAACGCCGCTAACGCGAAAAAAGGAAAATCAATGGCGCAAAAATTAACGGAAGAAATAATTGCCGCTTCTAATAACGAAGGCGTGGCGATTAAAAAGAAACAAGATATGCACCGAATGGCGGAAGCGAATAGAGCGTTTGCGCATTTCGCCCGATAAATTATAATTATCAATTATCAATTTACAATTTCTATTGAATTTTTAATAAAATAATTTTCAAACTTATTTACGTCGTGTTTTAAAATTGAAAATTTAATCATTTATTGAAAATTAGAAATTGAAAATTATTTTATGCGACAATACCCTTTGGAAAAATATCGTAATATTGGCATTATTGCCCATATTGACGCCGGTAAAACAACCGTTTCAGAACGGGTTCTTTTTTATACCGGCATCTCCCATAAAATTGGCGAAGTTCACGAAGGAGCGGCGGTGATGGATTGGATGGAGCAGGAAAGAGAGCGTGGCATCACTATTACTTCAGCCGCCACCACTTGTTTTTGGACGTCAACGCGAAAATTGCAAGAAACTATTGATGAAAAAGAAAAACAGAAAATCCGCGATATAAATGAACACCGCATAAATATTATTGACACTCCCGGGCATGTTGATTTTACAGTTGAAGTGGAGAGGTCTTTGCGCGTGCTTGATGGCGGGGTGGTTGTTTTTGACGGCGTTGCCGGCGTTGAGCCGCAGTCGGAAACGGTTTGGCATCAGGCGGACAAATATAAAGTTCCGAGAATTTGTTTTATAAATAAATTAGACAGAATGGGCGCTAGTTTTGAACGTTCCTTAAATTCCATCAGAGAGCGTTTAACTATAGAAGCTTATCCTTTGCAATTGCCGATAGGATTGGAATCGGCTTTTGAGGGCGTGATTGATTTGATAAAAATGAAAGCGTTTGGTTTTGAAGGAGAGCATGGAGAAAAAATGGTTGAAAAAGAAATTCCAGCGGATATGAAAGAAATGGCTGAAAAAACAAGAGCGGTGCTTGTGGAAAAAATCGCGGAATATGACGACGTTTTGATGGAAAAATATCTCAGCGATGGCAATCTTTCAGAAGATGAAATCCGCGATATTGTCAGAAGGGCGACAATCAATAGAGGTTTTGTTCCGGTTTTTTGCGGTTCAGCTTTGAAAAATAAAGGAGTTCAGTTTATGCTTGATGCGGTTTTGGATTATTTGCCTTCGCCTCTTGATTTAGCGGAGATTAAGCCGATTAAGGGCAACAGTTTGAAGACTGGCGAAGAAATTGTTCGTCAGCCGGATGACAATGAACCGTTTACGGCATTAGCTTTCAAAATTGCAACCGACCCTTATGTCGGCAGTTTGACTTATTTTAGAATTTACAGCGGTGCTTTAAAAAAAGGAAGTTATGTTTTAAATTCCGTAAAAGATAATCAGGAACGTATTAGTAGAATTGTGCGGATGCATGCCAATAAGCGCGAAGAAGTTGATGAATTTTACGCCGGCGATATCGGCGCCATTGTTGGTTTAAAAAATACCACTACCGGCGATACTCTTTGCGATCCGGAAAATCCGATTGTTTTGGAAAAAATCATTTTTCCGGAACCGGTTATTTCTATCAGAATTGAGCCGAAAACAAAAGTGGACCAGGAAAAAATCGGTATTGCGATGCATCGGCTTGCGGAAGAAGACCCGACATTTAAAGTAAGCGGAGATTCGGAAACCGGCGAAACAATTATTTCCGGGATGGGCGAACTTCATCTTGAAATTTTAGTTGATAGAATGAAACGTGAATTTGGGGTTGAGGCGAATGTCGGTCGGCCACAGGTTGCTTATAAAGAAACCGTCAAGGGGGAATCGGAAGCGGAAGGAAAATACATCAGGCAGTCCGGCGGACGCGGACAATACGGTCATGTTAAATTAAGGGTAAAAGCGTTGGAACGTGGTAAGGGTTTTGTTTTCACTAATGAAATCAGAGGAGGAGTTATCCCGCAGGAATTTATTCCGGCGACTGAAAAAGGAGTTAAAGAATCTCTGGACAAAGGTATTTTAGCGGGTTATCCTGTGATAGATGTTGAAGTGACGTTGTATGACGGTTCTTTCCATGAAGTTGACTCTTCGGAAGCGGCGTTTAAAATCGCCGGTTCTATGGCTTTTCAGGAAGCGGCGAAAAAAGCCAAGCCCGTTATTCTTGAACCGATAATGAAAATTCAGATATTGGTGCCACAGGATTTTCTTGGCGACATTACGGGAGATTTGCAGAGCAAGCGCGGTAGAATCGAGGCATTAGGCGAACGAACGAATATGAAAGTCATAGACGCGAAAGTCCCGCTTTCGGAAATGTTCGGTTATGCCACTAAGTTGCGTTCAATGACGCAGGGCAGGGGAAGCTTCACGATGGAATTTGACAGATATGAAGAAGTGCCAAAGAGCGTGGAAACTAAAATTATTGAAGGGAAGAAGTAAAAGTAGCGATGCGAATATACGAATTATACTAATGATACAAATGAATTTTGTATTCGTATAATTCGTAAATTAGTATATTCGTATCGATACTCATTTATGAATTTATGGAATATACAATTGACGCCACAAATAAAAAATTCGGACGATTGGCTTCTGAGATAGCCGTTATTTTGCAAGGCAAAAAAAATCCTAAATATGAACCGCGTTTAGAAGGCGATGATAAGGTTATTGTTAAAAATATTTCTAAAGCGGAAATTAGCCAAAAGAAAGAGAAACAAAGAATTTATTATCATCACACGACGCAAATTGGTCACTTAAAAGAACAATCTTTGGGAATGCTTATAGAAAAAAAGGGTCCGGGAGCGGCGTTGCGAAAAATGGTAATGGGAATGTTGCCGAAAAACAGATTGAGGATTAAGAGAATAAAAAAATTAATAATTGAATAAAGTAGCGATGCGAATATACGAATTATACTAATGATACAAATGAATTTTGTATTTGTATAATTTGTAAATTAGTATATTCGTATCGATACTCATTTATGATAAAGCCAAAAATTAAAAAAGTTGTTAAGAAAAAAGAAGATAAGCCCGAGAAGCTTGTTGTTAAGAAGGAGCGTTATTTTGAAGCGATTGGACGTAGAAAAACAGCCGTTGCTCGCGTAAGGCTTTATACTAAAAAACAGGGAGTTGTCGTTAATGAAAAAAAATACGACGAATATTTTCCGCTG
>Ga0210044_10008380_pt1 | contig 12902 bp, 10 predicted proteins | sample CryGey13umfilter_2_FD_183959 | JGI IMG/M metagenome (GOLD analysis project Ga0210044, IMG submission 183959) | Groundwater microbial communities from aquifer in Utah, USA - Crystal Geyser 4/9/14 3 um filter (SPAdes) (version 2) | ecosystem: Environmental > Aquatic > Deep subsurface >... | reverse complement strand
ATCGAGATGGCGTTCTCGAAGATCAAGCATCACGTCCTCGAGGCCATGGCTCAGACCATCCGCGATCTTCGACACGCATTCGATACCGCCTGCCTCACGATCACGCCGACCGACGCACGCCACTACAACTACGCCGGGTACTGGTGACTTCCCCTCCTATTGATCCGTGCTCTAGCATCGCCCGCATGGAGAGCGTGATCGACATCCTCGGGGGGCTCACCGGCGCGCTGCTCGTCGGTGTCCCGCTGTGGATGTTCTACGCCGGGTGGTCCGCTCCGGAGCAGCGCCTGCGTCGAGCGATCCGGGCAGCGCAGCGCAGCGTCGCCACGCCGAGGACGTGAAGCCCAGGGCGTTGGTTCGCATCGTGGGTCGGGTCGGTGTGGGTGTGGGTGTCGATTCTCTGCTGCACGCTCCGGTCTCGGGTCGCGCCTGCGCTTGCTGGCGCGTCGGGGTCTACCAGGCCATCGGCAGCTACGGTTCTGGCGCTGCGAAGACGTTGGTGGACGAGCCGCAGTGCGTGGACTTCTGGTTGATCGACGGAGGGTCGAAGACGCGGGTGAGGGTCGAGGGCGCCCAGTTGCTCCTGGCGCGCGAGCAGGAGCACTCCTCGAGTCGCTTCGGACCGTGCTCACGCGCCCCGACGACGGCCCGCTCCTCGTCAGCAACGAAGAGAATGCGGCGAGGGACCCTTCGAGCAAGGAAGGTTCTTCGAATGCGTGACGTACGAGGGGGAGCATGATCCATCCTTCGCGTCTTCCTCGGCGTTCGCACGCCCTCCGCCTCTCCTGCCTCGCGCTCGGGCTTTGCACGTCGGCCTGTGGGGCCGCGCATGGATCGGAGGCCACCCGGGTCACCGAGCCAGCCACACCGGAGCCGCAGGGAGCGGAGCATGTCGAGGCGGATGCCGCGCTCGCCGCCGCTGGCGAAGTCTGTGCGCCGCCGAGCGCTGAGATCCAGCAGCTCGTGAGGCACCTCGATGACGACTACGACGAGCTGCACAGCGACATCACACCCTCCGTGCTGGCGCTGATCGCGGCGGGCCTACCAGGCGCGTGTGCTGTGCGCGACGCGCTCGAAGCCCCGGAGCCCGACACGCGCATGCACGCGCAGCGCGTCTTCGAGGGCGTTGCGTTCGTGCGCTACGGCTGGCACGCGGGTTGGGGCTTCGGCGATCAGATCCACGAGGAGCGTTCCCGAGCTGCGCTGGTCGCGGTCGACTACGCCTACGACGCCTCGCCCGAGCGGCGGGCCGCGGGGGCGGAGCGCTGGCGGCGCTGGCTGTCGGCAGAGGCGGGCGCGAATCCGCCCTCGGCCGAGCTCGACGCAGAGCCCGTGACGGCGGCGATGACGGCTGCCCTCGATGCTGTCCTGCCCGCGCTTCGACGCTGTGGCGAGCCCGTGGACCTGAGGGTGTCCTTCGCGCGCACGGGCGCGGTGGAGTCCATCTATCGCTCCGACAGCACGGCCGCGCATCGAGCCTGCGTCACCGCGGCCACCGACAGCACGCGCGTCCCCGCCTTCGACCGCGACAGCTTGTGGGTTCACTACAGCCCCCACATGCCGTGACTCTGACTTCGTCGACGCAGGGCGCGGGCGAGCCAGGTTGGCCGCTCGTGGCTCCGAGGGTCGGCTACTCGTGCGCCGCCGGTGCAGTCGGCACAGGCGCGTCCGTGGGCGCGTCCGTGGGCGCATCCGCGGGAGCCGCGACCTCTTGGACGGTGATCACCTGCTCGGTGGGGTGAAGCACCGACATCAAGCCCAGCAGAGCGAGCAGCACGAGACCGAGGATGGGCACCCACATCGGCGTGTTGCCAGCTTCGTCGTGGACCTCGGGGAGCGCGGAATCGTGGTTCTCGTGGGCATCGGTCATGACGAGCGAGACTATGCCGCGCGCGGCGTCCGGCGCCAGCGGATTGTGTGCAGGCCGGCCAGCGCCGTATGGGGCGTGACGCCTGCGGCTCCGGGATGTCGGCGCAGCGCCAGGAGCAGCAGATGCACGGGCAGACCCACGATGGCGCTGAGCCATGTCAGGGGCAGGAGCGGCAGGGTGGCCAAGGCACGCAGGGGACTTGGGATGTGACCTGACGCGTCGCACAGGCGCACGCTGAGCGCGAAGCCCGCAAGCGTGAATCCGGCTGCCACTGGCGCGGTCAGCAGGGTCGCCAGGAGCCAAGGCCTGAGCGAATCCAATACGGCCCCGCTCAGGCGGGCGCCGTGCAGCATCGAGCCGTGGGTAGCCAGCAGCAGGGCGAGGCAGAAGACCATGTCGAGCCAGACCACGCTCAATGCGCGGGCGGGTGACACCGCGGAGTCGAGCGGCAGGGGAGGGGTACGCACTCGCGCTCGACCCAACGCAGTCGTCAGAAGCAGGAGGACGCCCAAGCCGAGCGTGTGGCTCAGGCGTCGTACGTTGTCGAGAGCGCGTTCGGCGCGCTCGTACGCGCGATCGCTCGCGGTAGGGTCGTAGCTCGCGGTCCCTCGAGCATCGGCCATGACTCTCCAGCGGGCGCGGGCGCCCGTGTAGGAGAACATGGTCGTTGGCAGGCCCAGGAGCCCTACGAGCGCCGCCACCACACCGAGGGATGCGAGCGCCCGCTCGCGCCTCACGCGCCTCCGCAGAGCGCGACCAGCTCGTCGTGGACGAGGCCGTTGCTGGCGAGCGCGGAGCCGCCGTGGATCGTCTCTTCGCCCGTGAAGGAGCTGAAGCGACCGCCCGCTTCGCGCACGAGCACGGCCGCGGGCGCGACGTCGTAGGCCTTGATGTCGGGATCCACCACCGCGTCCGCGTGGCCCAGGAGCAGCTGCCGGTAGTTCTCGAAGTCCGCGAAGCCACGCTGCGTGTAGGTCGCGCTGGCGAGCTTGGGCAAGATCGGCAGGCATCCTCCAGCGGTGAACTGCGAGAGCCCGCCGTGGCAGAGCAGGCTGTCCTCCAGGCGCTCGATCTTCGACACGTGCAGAGGCCGACCGTTCAGGTGAGCGCCCCGACCCTTCACGCCCACGAAGAGCTCCCTTCGTGCAGGCATCAGGGCCACGCCCAGCACCGGCTCGCCTTCGGCCTCCAGCCCCAAGAGGATGGACCAGGTCGACAGCCCGCGGATGAAGGCGCGTGTGCCGTCGATGGGATCCACGATGAAGCGCAGGCCGTCCGCGCCATCTTGCTCGCCGCTCTCCTCACCGAAGAATCCCGCGCGCGGATAGCGCATCATCAGATGCGTGCGCAGGCGCGCCTCCACGGCGCGATCCGCCTCGGTCACGGGGCTCATGTCGGGCTTCTTCTCGGCGTGCGTTCCGGCGCCGCGCCCCTGGTGGGAGAGGGCCAGCTCACCGCACGCCAGCACCTCGTCGAGCAAGGCGTCGAGACCTGCGTGTCCACCGATCCGGTCGAGGTCGAACTCGTTCATGCGTTCTTGCTGCCCCACGGACGCGCGAAACGCAACAGGAGCAGGCGGGGCCGCGAGCGCGACGCCAGCCGCGCCGTCCCGCGGGATTGTGGTGCACCTGCCCCGATCACCGCGAAGACGGGTTCAGTGGTGTGGGGGCGACGCCTGCGTGGAGGGCGACGGCGAAGAGCCAGCGTGCGAAGGGAGACCGACGCATGAGCTCGTGGTCCGCCGTGGTGGCGTCGAGGCAGAGCTGCTCCGCGCGGCGCTCGACGGTCATGATGGTCCGTCGCTTTGGGGTGTTGGACGGCAGGAACGTGCCCGACGCCGTGTTTCCACCCGCTCGTTCGAGCAACGCCTGGCTGGCGTTCCAGAACACGGCCGCGATCAAGAGCTGGCTGTTCGGGTTCGTCACCGAGGTCGAGATCCGCTGCAGCTCCGTGAGGAGGGCCTGCATCCGCGCGTCGTCGTCGGCGCTGATGATCCCGTGGACCACACCTTCGGTCCCCACGCGCACCGTGCCGTCGACGATGGTCGCTAGCTCCGCCCACTGCTCGGGGTTGGTCTCGAGCCGTCGTCGGGCCGCCGCCACGCTGGCCTCGTCCGCGCGCCCGGCGACGCTTCGGAGCGTGGCCAAGGGCACGGCGATGCCCAGGTGCTGGATGGCGCGGTCCATGCGCCCGCGAGCGACGACCATGCCGATCACGTTCTCGTCGTCGTCGATCAGTGGGCCGCCGCTGTTTCCCGGATTCACCGCGATGTCGAGCTGCAGGCTACCGTCGCTCAGCGCGCCGGACACGATGCCGCGACTGGACTGGGGGTCCACGCGCCCGGGATCGAGCGGGTAGCCGATGGCCGTTACGGTCTGCCGGACGCGAACCGTCCCGTGCGACGCATGGGCGAGGGGAACGAGGTTCTCGTGGTCGCCCGCGATGGCGAGCACGGCGACGTCCCGCTCCGGATCCAGCACGACCGGCACGGCCGCCCGGACGCCGCCCCTCGGGGCATGGCCACGGCCACATAGCGGGCGCCCTCGACGACGTGATGCGCGGTGAGCACGAGGCCATTGCGCGCGAACAGCAGCCCGCTGCCATGGCCGGCCACGGGCGCGGCGATGACTCGCTCGCGGCCCGTCCGACCGTGCGCGTTCACCATGTCCACTCGGCCCACGGCGAACACCTGGACGGTGGCCAGGTCGATGCGCGAGTAGGCGATGACCCCAGTGGCGCCCGAGCTCGAGTCGTCCACGGCGACCGAGGGTGTGTCGTTCACCGCTGGCGCGGCCGTGACGTGCTCAGTGTCGTCGGTCGCCGGCTGCTCCTGCGCCGAGGCGGGCTGCCCGCTCAGGCAAGCCACCGCGAGCATGAAACACAGCGGGACTTCGCGGCCGGTCACCACACGCCGCTGCCGGCTGGCGTGCGTGGTCGTCACCGAGTCCGACGGCTGTCCTGACGGCGCGCGAGCAGGTAGGCTGCCGAGCTTCCATGGACTCCCGTATCGAGCGCAGGCGACGAAGGCATGCCCGGGCGACGCGGCGCGCGGCCGACGAGGAGGATACGGAGTTCACGCCGGTCGCCGAGACTGGACCTCGCGTGGGCGAGCGCTGTGTCGAGGGCGAGGCCTGCTGGCCCGACCTGCTCCACGACACGCCCTTGCGTTCCGTCGGGGTCGAGCATCTGCGCGCCTCCCTGCGCTTCGCCTTCGAGTCCGGGGATGCCGGCGGCGCGTTGAAGGCGGCCTCCGAGCACGCGCCCGTCGCGGCCTCGACCTTCCAGAGCGAGGGCTTCACCAGCGGGCTCTTCCTGCACGAACTCGTGGACGAGCTCTTCACGCTCGAGGTCGCGGGCGAGCGCTTTCGGCCCGGTCCGCAGCGCTTGATACGCCTGCTCTCCTTGCCCCCTGACGACATGCGGGACGTCTCCTTGCGGCAGGGCATCCTGCGCGAGCTGCGCGAGAGGGCCGAGCTCGTCACCTGCCTCGAGCGCGCCTACGCCTCCCTGTACGCGTTGCGCGGTCTGCTCGACGAACAACCCATTGGCGCCAGCGAGACCGTGCGTCGCAAGGTCGAGGTGCTGACTCTGGTGAAGGCCTTCTTCGTGGAGCTCGACACGGGCCTCGCGCAGGCCGAGTCGGCGCTCTCGCGGCTCTACACGTTCGCGCACGAGACGCGGGCGAGCGTGGCCTTCGGTGAGTTGGAGGAGGTGCTCGCCTTCGACGCGCACATGGCGACCCTGGAGCTGCGCATCGTGCTCGGGTCGGACGGCAAGCTGCGCGACTTCGAGCTCTTGGGCACGCGAGAGAACCGCGAGAACGCCCTCGTGCACGCGCCCGTGTCGCGCGCATGGTCGCGCATCATCAGCTGGCTCCGAGGCTATCGCTACAACGAGAGCGCGGTGCTCCTGGCCGTGCTGGATCGGGTCTTCGAGCGGCTCGAGGACGCGCTCTTGCCCTGTTTCCGGCTGGTCGGGGACCTGGAGTTCTATCTCGGCAATCTCAGCTTCGCGCGTCGCGCGGACGATGCCGGGTTGTCCGTCTGCCTGGCCGAGCTCACGGAGCCTCCCGAGGCCGAGGGCTCGGCGGGTCCGCGCACGTTGGTCTCGCTGTGGAACCCGCTGCTCTGGCTTCAGGACGTGGAGCCGAAGGCGTGTGACCTCGAGTTGACGGGACACGACGCCGTGCTGTTGGTCACGGGGCCGAACTCGGGCGGCAAGACGCGTCTCTTGCAAGCCGCGGCGCTGGCGCAGCTGATGGGCCAGTCCGGGCTCTTCGTGGCGGCGGCGCAGGCGAAGCTCACACGCGCGCCGTCGCTCTTCGTCTCCCTGGTGGAAGAGGCGCCTGCCGACCAGAAGGAGGGCCGCCTGGGCACGGAGCTGATGCGCGTGCGCCGCTTGTTCGAAGGCTTGCGCCCGGGCTCCTTCGTCGCGCTGGACGAGATCTGCTCCGGCACCAATCCTTCGGAGGGCATCGCCATCTTCGAGATGGTCCTGTCCTTGATGCCGCGCCTGCGTCCGCAGGTGCTGCTCACCACGCATTTCCTCGACGCCGCGCGTCGACTGGAAGAGGAGGCGGCCATCCCGCGCCTGTGCTTCATGTGTGTGGAGCTCGGCCAGGACGCCACACCGACCTTCCAGTTCGTGCCCGGCGTGGCCGAGACCTCCCTCGCGCGCGAGGTGGCGGCGCGCCTCGGTGTGACCCGCGAGGAGCTCGAAGCGTTGGTGGATCGTCAGGGTCGATCGCCGGACGCGTCCGGTTCCGGCGACTGACGAGCAGGCGCCGAACCCGAAGCGCGAACGACAGGCGTCGGACTACGGAGCGCCGATGGTCGGGGTCGTGCCCGAGAGCGCGTCGGTCAAGAAGCGCATCACGTCCGCGCGGCCCTGGGTCGTGTCGGTGGCGACGAAGTGTCCGTCGTCGCCCGCGTTGGGCATGTACTGGCGCACACCGACAGTGAACGTCGATCCCGCGATCATCACGTTGCCGTTGAGTGGCGCAGGAGCGACGGGCAGGCCGAAGCTGTTCGGGTTGCCTGCGGCGTCGAGCGTGAGCACGGGCTCGACCAGCGCCAGGCGTCCGGCTTGGGCGAAGGCGCGCTGCGTGGCCTCCGTCGCGAAGGTGTCGCCGAGGCCGTAGGTCATGAACACGTGGCGGCCCACGCCGCCGGGATCGCGCACCAAGGTCCTCGCGTAGTTCACGGGATCGGCGTCGTCGAAGTAACCCTGGAAGAGCGAGAGCGCGGGGTGGAAGTCGCCACCCGCGAGGTGTCCGGCGCCGTCCGCGTCGAGCAGGGCGAAGGGCAGGATGGCGGCGATGTTCACGGGCGAGCTCTTGGTCAAGAGCGACTGGGTGAGGTCGCCGCCTTCGCCGCTCAGCACGGCCGCGCCGATGCCGGGCTCGTAGGGCAGGGCCAAGGCCGCGTGCGTCGCGCCCTGGGAGTGGGCGAAGAGCGCGACGTGGGTGTAGTCGAAGCGGATCTCCGCGCCCGTGGGCGAGTCCGCGGCCGCGATGTCCGCGCGCTCGGCCCAGTAGACCTGGGAGAAGAGATCCGCGGCGCCCTCGAGCACGTTGCCCTTGGCCGCCTCGGGGTTGGCGAAGTTGTAGAAGAGCGAGTCGGGGCTCGCGGTGCTGTCGCCACGTCGACGGCCGTGTTCGGGGAAGTCGATGGCCAGAGTCGCGATGCCCGCGTCCGCCAAGTCGCCCGCGAGGCCCTTCTGGATCCCGCTGCGGAAGGAGCCGCCCGTGCCGTGGGCGTAGAGCGCGAGGGGCCAGCCGCTGCCGGGCATGGTCGCGCTGGTCGGGATGGTCATCGCGAAGCAGACCGGGATCGAGCCCGTGCTCATGGGCGATCCGTCGGCCGCCCGCGCGATGCCGCCTCCCGTCGTCTGGTAGGGCGCCGTGCCCTCCTGGAAGTTCGGCAGGCTGAGGTGACCGTGGATCTCCGCGAAGCGTCCGTCCGCGCTGACGCAGGCACGCTGGGGCGTTCCGTCGTCGCAGGGCGAGGTCACGCCGGTGTCGCAGAGCGTCAGGTCCGTGGCGTCGATGGTGGACGCGCGCACGACGTCGCGCATCTCCGGCACGGTGTTCGGCAGCGATTGGGTCGTGAACACGGCCGCGTTGAGCACGGCGCCGATGTCCGTGGCGGCGTCGCCCGCGGCGAAGTCGCGCAAGGGCGCGTAAGCGTCCCAGGCGGTGGCCAGGATGGGATCGCTGGGTCGCGTGTCGGCCAGGATCGCGTCCAGATCCGCGGAGCGCGCGAAGCTGCTGTGAGCGGTGTCCGACTGGTTGATGCCATCGAGCATGATCACGGCGTAGGTGGTGCCCGGGCGCAGAGGCGCGCCGTGGCCCGAGCGGACCGCCAGCCAGTTGTCGCAGATGTAGTGCGACAGTGGTCCGGCGGTGGTCAGCCAGGCGAGGCTCTGATCCTGGCCGAAGCTGGGCGAACCGGGGGTGATGTCCACCAAGCGCAGGTTGCCGCCGACGCTGTCCCAGTTGTAGGTGGTGGAGAAGCGGAAGATCACGGTGGGGTTGGTTGAGAAGCCGTCCAGCTCCGCCTCGCTGGCCGCGACGTAGCGCCCGATCACGTCGTCGGGGAGCACGGTGGCGGGCGTGGGGAAGTCGCTGAGATCGAGGCCGGAGGCGCTGCGACGTACGTCGTTGGGGAAGGGCAGGCGGAAGAAGTCGGCGTTCGGGCCCACGCCACGCGGGATGTCGAAGTAGGCGCGCGCGACCGTGTCGTCCTCGCCGCAGTCGACCCCGGGCCAGCGCGGGATGCCGGGAGGCGTCGGTGTGCCGGCCGCAGCCGCGGGCGCGCTGGCGCAGGCGCCGCCGGCCGGTCCAGGCGCGCAGGAGAGGCCCGCCACGCAGCCGTCGCTCGAGTCGCAGCTCGCGCCGATGTCGCCGCTGCCGCCCGCGGCGCACACGCCGCTCAGGCCCGAGATGGTGCACACGAGCCCCGTCGCGCAGTCGCCCACGGTTCCGCAACCCTCACCCTCGGCCGCGCCACCCGCGGTCGTGCAGGTGCGATCGGCGGCGCAGTACAGACCGTCGACGCAGTCCCCCGTCAGCTCGCAAGCCCCGCCCGCTGCCGTGGAGTGATTGGGTCCGCAGACCGAGTCCTGGCAGCCGAGTCCGACGCGACATGGGTTGGTCGAATCGCAGGCTTCGCCCACGCCACCGAAGTGCGTGGGGCCCGCGTCCGGAGGGTTCCCGCCGTCGAAGAAGGCGCAGCCCGCGGCGGGTAGAAGCAAGAAGACAGGCAGAACGCGAAGCAAACGAAGCATGGACTCTCCAGGGCGGGTATCCCAAGGGGGGCAGTGAAGCTACGATCATAGGCCGTCGCCCGACTCCGAGCCAACCTCGGTGCGGTGAAAGCGAAAGGCCCCCTCGTGCGTCTTCCCTTCATGAAGTCCCTGCCCGGCCTCGCGTTCACGCTCTGCGCGCTTCAGGCGTGGGCGACGCCCGCTGCCGCTCAGCCCGTGCACGTGGACCTGGGCGCCGAGGCGGCGATGCAGACTTTCTCGCACTATCAGGGCGGGACGACGACCTTCGGGGGCGGCGCGATGACGGTGGAGACCGAGGGCTTCGAGGAGTGGGCCTTCGGAGGCGCGCTCTGGAACCGCTGGCGGTCGCGGGTCGAGCGCAGCCGAGGCTGGGCCGTGGAAGCGCGCGTACGCGTGAATCACGCAGGTCGCAGCGGCTGTGACGGAAGCGTCGGGGTGTGGATCCACGACGGCTCACGCATCGTGAAGCTGGCCCTGGGCGCGGAGTCGGTGGGGCTGAGCTACCCTGTGGGGGACATGCTGCCCGCGACCACCACGGACGGCTTTCACGTCTACCGCGTCGAGGCCAAAGACGACTGGATTCGGGTCAGGCAGGACGGTCGCGAGCTGCTCTTCGTGCGCGGTCCCCAGGTGTTGACGGGCGGCGGAAGTGACACCTTGATGTTCGGTGACCTCGGCGGCTGTGGCCACTCGAGCGCCGACTGGGATTGGATCGCCTACGACACCTCGCCCCAACTCGAGCAGCCGCCCTGCGACGATTGCGTGCGCGGTGGCGATCCGCTCTTGGTCGAGATGCGTCGCCGGCTCGCGCCCGCGCTGCCCGCTCAGGCCCGCGGTCGGATGGCGCAAATCGAGCTCGCAGGCACGGACAGCGGAGACTCCGCCTGCGCCGCACGCTTCGCCGCGGATCTGTGGGTGCGGACGCTGCTGCCCAGGCTCTACGACGCCTCGAACGATCCGGAGCACGCTCAGGCCTTCCGAGCCTTGCCCTCGCTCCAGACCCGTGAGGGACTGCGCGCCGCGTTGACGCTGATGCAGCGTACCAACGTGGCTCCCGCACAGCTGCGGCTGCCGGGCTGCGATCCCGTGCCCGGAGGCGGCCCCAACCAATGCCAACAGAACAGGGACCGGCGACCCCGGCCCATCACCTACGACACCGTCGGCCAGACCATCCACGCCCTGACCACGCTGTCGAGGTCGCCCCAAGGGCCGAGCGCCGCAGCCGAGTCCTTGCGCCAGCTCGCTCAGGCCATGGTCACGGCGCAGCAGGTCGCCCCCGTCCATCGCGGCACCGTGTGGCTCTATCGGCGGCTGGTGCAGTCCGAGCGCGCCGGCGTGTGTGGCTCCAATCGCTGAGGGCTCAGCTCCCGGTGGGAGCGCCGACCAGCAGCGGTGCGGGATCGAGGCGATGGCCCGACTGCCAGAGCTCGAAGGAGAGGGGGCGCGTGCCGAAGTGGCCCAACCACGCGCCACGGAGGACGTCGTCGCCGGCGGCCAAGGCAGCCTCATCGAGCCCCGTGTACAGGCTGATCCAGCCGTTCGGGTGCAGGATGGCGAGCGAGATGCCCGCGCTGCCTCGCCGTTCGCCGACGAAGATCACGCGGCCGTCCGCGCTGGCTCGCGCCGGGGAGTCGGCCTCGCCCTCGATACGCAGGCGAGAATTGGGGGCGTGCATCGGGCGCCCTCCGCGTGCGGGCCAGAGCACGGTGCGAAACTGCCGGCCCGCGACGTCCTGCAGTTGGGCGTCGTCGGCACCGCGACGCAGCAACGCGTGCAACTGCGCGGCGCTGACGCCCTGCGGTGCGTCGTCGGCCGAGGCAGGTGCCTCGTCGTGAGCGACGACGTCTTCATCCTCTTGCGCCGCCACGGCGCTGTCGGCGGCCTCTTGCTCGTCCGCGGCCTCTTGCTCGCTGGCCGGTGACGTCCTGCCGTGGGCGCGCGCTACCGCGATTTCGTCCGCGTGGTGCGCGCTCGGCTCGCCGTCGCGTGGTGGCCGCTGATGGTCCTGGCCCACGGTCAGATAGTCCGTGGGGGTGAAGGCGTCGCCACGCTCGCGCCGCGCGACCAAGGCGCGATAGGCGTCGATCCAGGGCTGGCCCTCGAACTTGTGCAGCGGGTCGACCGGGCGACCGTGAACGTGCAGTTCGAAGTGCACGTGCGGGCCGTGGCTGATGCCGGTGCTGCCGACGAAGGCGATGCGCTCGCCCGCGTGCACGCGCCAGCCGGGTTGGACCGTGGTGCGGAAGCTGTGCGCGTAGAGGGTGACCCACCCTCCAGGGTGAATCAGGATCACGCAGTTGCCGTAGCCTCGGATGCCGTTGTCGCTGTAGGCGACGATGCCGTCGGCGGCCGCGCGCACCACGGAGCCCTCTTCGGCGACGATGTCCACGCCGTCGTGTCGAAGGTCGGGACGCGTGTGACGCACGAAGCCGAAGCCGCGGCCGAAGCGACCGTTCTCGACCGGCCAGGTCAGATGGGCGGGGGCTCGATCGCCGCCCGCGGCCTGGACCCAGCGCGCCTCCGGAGGAGCGATCAGCAGCCGATGCCCGACAGGCTCGGTGCCGAGCCCGAGGGCGCGGGCGCGCACTTCCGAGGCTCCCCGCGGCCGGGGCACACGGCGAGGACCGTTGCTGTAGCGCGAGTAGTCGAAGTGGTGCGGCCCGTCGGCGTGGTCGGCAGGCGACGCATCGTCCGCTTCCCGCAGATGGCTGTCATCCGCGTGGGCCGTCGCGCACAGGGCCACAGCGGCCAGCATCACGGTGAAGGTCGAGACATGGGACACTCCTTTCCCATCGCGTCTTTTCTCCAGAGTGGTCAACTTCTAGGCAGAGACGCGCACGCGGATTGACCGCGAGGTCGCCGATCTCGCACCATGGCCCGATGGAAGAGCACGCAGGGCCCATGGTGCCGCTGGCTTCTCGCCCGCCGACGCCAACGGGGCTCGGTCCGCTGCGCACGGCGCTCGAGGGGCTAGGGGACGCATTCGTGCGTTTGGCCGAGGACTTCGCGGGCGAGGATCTCGACACGCGTATCCAGGGCATTCGCCTCCACCCCAACGAGGTGGGCTTCGATCCCTTCGGCTTCGATCCCGCCGCGACGCGCTACGCCCTGGCCGTGGCCGCGCTGCTCCACCGTCGCTACTTCCGCACCAAGGTCACGGGCATCGAGAACATCCCCGAGGGCCGCGTGATGTTGATCTCCAATCACTCGGGACAGATCCCCCTGGATGGCGTCGTGATCGGCGCGGCCATGATGCTCGACGCGGATCCGCCGCGCTTCCCCCGCAGCATGGTGGAGAAGTGGACCGCCGAGCTGCCTCTGGTCTCGGTCTTCTTCCCGCGGGTGGGCCAGGTGCTGGGTTCGCCCGCCAACGCGCGCGCCCTGCTCGAGCAGGAAGAGGCTCTGCTGGTCTTCCCCGAGGGCTCCCGCGGCATCTCCAAGACCTTCGACAAGCGCTACCAGCTCTCCGACTTCGGTCTGGGCTTCATGCGCCTGGCGCTGGAGACGCACACGCCCATCGTGCCGATCTCGGTGGTGGGCGCCGAGGAGCAGTACATCTCCATCGGCAACATCGCGCCCCTGGCCAGGCTCCTGGGCATGCCGGCGTTCCCGATCATCCCGCAGCTCTTCTTCGGTATGCTCGCGCCCTTGCCGACCCGCTATCACATCCACTTCGGCGAATGCCTGCACTTCCGCGGGGATCCGGACGAGGACGACGCCGTGATCGGCGACAAGGTGTGGCAGG
>Ga0210044_10008374_pt1 | contig 12910 bp, 13 predicted proteins | sample CryGey13umfilter_2_FD_183959 | JGI IMG/M metagenome (GOLD analysis project Ga0210044, IMG submission 183959) | Groundwater microbial communities from aquifer in Utah, USA - Crystal Geyser 4/9/14 3 um filter (SPAdes) (version 2) | ecosystem: Environmental > Aquatic > Deep subsurface >... | reverse complement strand
TGGTGTAAAGAAATGATACAAAAAGAGTTTTCCCGACAGCAGGGTGAACAAGCGCTCCTGCAAGTCTTTTAAAATCAAACAATTTTCCTTTGCGAACCTGTCCTATGTTTTTATTTGTTTCGGGCAAAAAAAGAATTGTAATAATTGTTGCAAAAATAGAAATTAATGCCGCAATCAAAAACGGAATATGCGTTCCAAACCCAACCGTCAAAGCAGAAATTGCAGGACCAAAGAAAAATCCAAAACCAAATGACGCTCCGATTATTCCAAATCCTTTCGCGCGGTTATGCGACTCATTCGTATCTGAAATGACAGCCGCTACAACAGGAATATTACCTGCGGTTATTCCGTCAAGAGCACGCGCCAAAAAAAGAAAAATTGCATTCGGCGCCACAGCAAGCAACAAAAAGGAGGTCGCTGTTCCTGCAATTGAAGTGACCAAAAGCGGTTTTCTCCCATATTTATCAGAAAGACGGCCTATTATAGGAGCGGAGAAAAATGAGCATAGAAAAAAAGTGGATAAGAGAAGGGCGTTTTGAAAATCCGTAAGCCCAAAACTTTTTGAATACGGATACAGAATAGGTATTATAATCCCATACCCCAAGGCATTAACTATTGCGATTAAAGCGACTATTGCCAAATTACGATTGTTGCGAAAAATTAACACGAGATTACTAGTATAGCAATTTTGGGCGATTTTTGGAATTTCAAAACAGTTAAACTCTTTTCCTTAGACCTCGTCTGTCATCAATTTCTTCCTGAAGTATGGCAATCTGCAAATCTATATCATCTAGAAACTTTTTTTGAGCAATCGAATATACTTCACCACGTTCTCTTTTTTCATCCTCTTGTAAATCAAGCGATTCAAGAGCTGCAAGAAGCCTACCGCTTTTATGTTCATAATGTTTTATGATTGCAGGAATATCTTTCATGACTGTATTATCTAAAAGAGAACGCAGGTAATCCGGAAGCAGATTTGTATCGGTTGTAAAAAAGCGCGAAAGAGTTCTGTCGCAACGGGCAAGCGCCCACATATCACGAAGTTTTCTGTATGGTATAGCCTCGATTCCTGCATTTTCAATATTCATCTGACTTGGAGGAAAATCGCTTAAATACCAATTAAGCCTTGCTACATGATTTTTCAAATCAAATTGTCTTTCAACCATAGTTTCACCAAGACTGAGAATTGATGCCGCAAGATGAATACCAACAATGTCTGTTCCGACACGTAAACCCATTTCTCTCATAAAAGATGGCGTAAAATAGATCATGCCGTCTGGTGATACGTTGCTGACAACAAAACTTGACAGAGCATTTTTTCCTTCCTGTGCCATGTCTAGAGCAACTGCATCAATATTAGAATGCGCCGGACCTAAAAAATTTTTTCTTCTTTGAAAACTTTCAACATCTTTCTGATCTACAGGATGTGCGAAATAATTTTCAATACCCATATCCTCTTTATATCACATCGCATAAAAATTTGAATGATATACTGTCTTTATGAAAAAGAATTTACCGACTCTTAAAATTGAAAAAGATTTATGGAATAAGGGATTTATTGTTGTCGGAATTGACGAAGTGGGACGCGGGTGTTTTGCCGGACCGCTTGTTGTTGGAGGAGTTATTTTACATCCGGATTTAAACAAACTACAACTGGAAAAGCTTCAAAATCTTGGAATAAACGACTCAAAAAAACTAAGTGGATACAAAAGGGAACTGCTCAATAAAAGTATTCAAGAATTTACATTTTACTTGGATTTACAATATATTTCCGTTGGTATAATAAATGAAATCGGCATAGGGAAAGCGACAACTTTGGGGTTTGAAAAAATAGCAAAAAAAGTTTTTGAAAAAATCGGCAACAAAAATATTTTTTTTATAACAGATGCTTTTAGTATTCCTTCTGTTGAAAAAAGTAAGCAATTAAATATTATTCGCGGCGACTCCGCTTCTATCTCAATTGCCGCGGCAAGCATTATTGCAAAAGTCCACCGCGATAATTATATGGTAAAACTTTCTGAAGAGTATCCGGAATACGGGTTTGAAAAACATAAAGGATATGGAACATTACTTCACCGAAATGCCATTATAAAACACGGTCTTTCTTCTCTACACCGCCCTGAGTTCTGTAAAAAGTATCCCAGAGTTTGAAGTTTTGAGCGAATTTTGATAAAATAACCTTGTGAGCAAAACACCTGAAGCATTTGGAGAAAATCAATCACAATTTAAAACTCAACGCCTTCGTCCTCTTAACCCTATTGGACAATGGGCGGAAGATTTTCGTATGCTGCGAGGAATTACATCTAGGGAAATGGATGAAAAATTTAATTTGCATTCATTGCATGTTACAGGAAGAAACAGAACAGAAGATACCTCTCTTTACACTCTTGAACAAATGCTGCAGGGGGCAGAAATTAACGGTGCTACAGAGTCGGAATTAGCCTCTCTTGCTGATGCGGTAGAAGAAACAATTGCAATAACACTTGAAAAGAAAGGGAAACTTTACGGCAGAATTCCTCCTTTGGTCCCAAGAACAGTTGCCAAAGAACTTCCGTGCGTTACGTTTACCGACACTCAACTATCTCAAAGCTTAAGTTCGGAGGATATGCCAAATAGAGAAAAATCTCCAAATGTTACTATGGTTGGGAGGATAAGAAAAGGTTTAGGATTTTCTGCGATTATTACAGAGGAGCAGGCTCAGAAAATAAAAGATGAGATTGCATCAAGAGATGAAAAGCGTGCTGAAAAAAGCATGGTTACAAATGAATTTGCGCTGGGGGCGGGAAAAATTTTAGGAAAAGATCCTACTGTATTTAAAGATTGTCCTTGGATTTTAAATCGTAGACAGTTGCCAAATCCTGAACAATTTGGAGCAATGCTTGAAACAAGCAGTATGACAAAAAGACAACGAAAAAAAATTATAAATTATTGGCTTGATCAATATCGTGAAACAATAAGTCTTGAAATGCTTGGGAAAGAGTACGTATTAACGCGTGCACGCATGCATCAGATAAAAAAACGTCTTGGATATAAAGGTAATAGTCTTCCTTGGAAAGTTGTTGAAGAGATAAGAGAGTATAAAAGGCAGTCTGCCGAAGGAATTATCAGAGCAGGAAGGCCTGTTTCGGAAGGCACGATGTTCTCGCTTGCAAAAGAGTTTGGGGTTTCTGCCTCATCAGTGGGTCAATATGTTGATAGACTGGATATTAAAGATAGAAAACGTTTGTCTTCTGAGGATATTGAAAAGATACGCAATTACAGAAGAGAGCTTCTGGAAATGGGCGGAACGCATAAGACCAATGGAGCTATTGCGCAACTTGCGGTTGAAACCGGAACATCAAGAACATCTATTTATAGAGCTGCAATATCTCTTGGCATAAATCCAACAAATCCTTCAGACGAAGATTTGGAACTGATTAGACAATACAGGAATACTCTCCACACTTAGTTTAAAATTTTGATAAGATAGTATAGCTGTGCCAAAAGAAGAAAAAAGTCACTCTAATCTCAAAAAATACTATCTATTTATAAGCCTCTTCTTATTAGTTGGGTTTTTTGTTTTTACGCTTATTGTTAGGTCGGATACGCTTAGAGGTTTTGATTTTGATACAACCGTTAGGGTCCAAAGCAAGATTCCGGTAAAATTTGACACTTTTTTCTCAATTCTTTCGGTTGTCGGTCGTTTTGAATTTACAGCATTTATTCTTCTTATTTTTATTTTATTTAAAAGAAAACTTACAGGATTTGTTCCTATAATAATTTTTTCCGCCGCACACGTACTTGAATATATCGGCAAAACCATACTTGAGCAACCCGGACCTCCTCGCATGTTTTTAAGGGCTCAATTTTCCGAATTTCCGGGGCTTCACGTTTTTACCGAATCGTCTTACCCATCAGGACATTCTATGCGTATTGTTTTTTTGGGAGTTCTTTTTTCAATTATTCTTTACAACTCAAAATTTTCAAAATCTATAAAACTATTCATACATACTATGATATTAACACTAGTTATTTCTATGATTGTTTCCCGAGTTTCTTTAGGAGAACACTGGACAACTGACGTTGTAGGCGGAGCATTGCTTGGGGCAGGCAGCGCACTTTTTTCCCTCCTTCTGTTGTAAGCTCAAACATATTGTTTGGCTTTGCTTTCAAACCCCTTTTCTGTTCTCTTTCTTATTTTTAAATCTTAGATCGTAGATATTTTTTATCCTTTGATTATTGAATAATTTAGTACTATAATTCACGTCATGTCAAAAGAAATAGAAAGAATTGGCCAGCCAAATCATCCAATCACAATTGAGGAAGGCGCACTTGAAATGTCTTTACGCCAAATTGTCTTGCCTCTTGCAGAAGATGATAGAACAGAATTTAACCGTGAAACTAATGTAATGAGAGAAGAAAATGGTCTACTCTATTCTACTTTAAGCGATTTATCTGATTTAAGAGCAACTGTTGGAAATATTTTTTGGAATTCAAATGCGTTTGATGTTGGCGCGCTTTTCTACAACAGGGCGATTAGAATGCAGGCAGGAAAAAATAGACTTCCCGTACCAAAAGTTGGTGAACGTGATGTAAAAAGATATTTTATAAATTTGTTGACAAACTGGGGCGAGACAAATCTTGCCGAAATTGAATGCTTCAAACAAGATATGGATGCTTCATTAAGCCTGCGTCCTATAAAACTGTTTGAAGAACTTTATGCCCGACAAGATCCATCAAATTGGTATATTAAAAAAATGGGCGGTGCAATTGGACAGACATCAAATGCTAAATCCGGAGCAAATGCCGAAAAGGAAAAAACTCTTTATAAGTTTCTTTCTGCTGCAAAAGGTCAGATAGGAACAATGAATGTGTCATCTCTTACTTTTGGTTTTTGGGACACACATGGAATTTTTTGTGAAACTCAAAGCGGAGACTCCCTTGAACGGATGTTTAACGCCACGTCTTCAAACGACAAAGACTTGGGACAATATCAAAAAGCATGACTAACGAATCACAACCAATAAGAAAAACTATTCCTCTAAAAGAGAAGCCTGGACAACACGCTTTCAAGACTATTGTGGAAGGAAGCCTTTTTGACGGTATTGACAAACCGTTTGTTGACGAACAAACTTTTATGCTTAGAGAACACGATAGACCTTATTCTGATTTTTCTCATTTTTTGGACGGCATGCATTCTATTCGCGAGTTGTTTGTTGCGCCAGAGGAAACATCATGTTTGTATCAATACAAAGTGGGGCAAAGATTTGTTCATCAGGCTTTTAGAGAACAACAGGCAGACGAAAACAAAAATTTTGTAGTCCCCAAAAAAGCAATTGACGCATATTGGAGTGGATTATTGGGTCTTCCGGAAAGCAGGAGAAGCATCAGACTTCTTTGCGAACTGACCAACACTCAAAGAGAAAATCTTACACCGCAAAAAATTGCAGAACTTGCACGAATGAAAACTGTTGGTTATCCTTTTCCTGAAATTCTTGCAAATATTGTAAGCGGTGCAAATTATTTAGCAGAAGAGATGCTCTCATCCCAACCACAACTTGCAAATGCATATAAGCAAGTATTGGGGCATAAAAAAATTTATGCAAGAGGATTTTTGCTTGGAATGGGAGATGCATACGGTCCAATCTCGCAAATTCCCCTACTTTAATATTGGTATTTCAAAATTCTTCCTGATAAAATAAACTCTGACGTAGAACGCCTTGGTAGTTCAGTGGCAGAACGCTTTCTTGGTAAGAAAGAGGTCTCGGGTCCGATTCCCGATCAAGGCTCAAGGGGACGACTTTTTTGAGTTTTACGAGAAAAAGCGACGTTCTGAGCGGAGCGAAGGTTGTCATTCCCGCCGCTGGCTCAAATGAGCAAAGCGAATTTGAGACACAAGGGATAAAGAAGGAAGCGCCATTGAACTTGCTTCAAGGCGACCCTGTCTTATTCCCCGCCGCTGGCTCACATAAATTAACAATTAAAAATGAACAAGTAGCAATAATTAAAAATAAACGAAAATGACTGTTGATATTGATAAGCGAACGTTAAAATTCGGCGTTGCAATAATAAACTTCATAAAATTTTTACCCAAAAATACATCAGGGTATTGCATCGGCAATCAGATAATTAGAAGCGGAACATCAATAGGGGCAAACGTAGAAGAAGCTCTTGGCGCACACACTAAATCAGATTTCGTATATAAAATAAATATAGCAAAGGGCGAAGCTCGCGAAACGAAGTATTGGTTAAAACTTATCAGCGAATCGAAACTACTTCCAAACTCAACTATAAATCCATTATTGAAGGAGGTAGATGAATTAGTTGCAATTCTTTCAACAATTGTTAAAAAATCAAAAATGAACCTGAAAACATAACAATTCTTCATTGTTAATTACTCATTCTTAATTCTTCATTTATAATTGTTCATTGATAATTCATCATTCATAATTTATAATTGTTACCTATGGCAAAGAAATCCGGAACAGTATTGACTTTGGGACTTGTGTGTACGGTTTGTAAAACCCGTGGATATATCACATCCCGAAACAAACTAAACACACCCGAAAAGCTCCAGCTTAAAAAATACTGTAACAAGTGCCGCAAGGTCCAACCTCATAAAGAGATAGAGAAATTAAAATAATATACTCTTGAATTTATCAACCAAGGTTTCCTTTTTTATTATAAATAGTGTAAAATTCTTTATGTGTAATTAGCTGCGGTGACGGAGTGGTCAATCGTAACAGACTGTAAATCTGTCGCCCGTTGGGGCTACGGAGGTTCGAATCCTCCCCGCAGCACTTCTCCCAGAACCGCTTCGAGGAAAAGGTCTCAGCGCAAACACAAAACATAACTCGCCAACAGTTGAGGTGGCACCTCAATTAGCTTGAAAAATATAAAGTGATGGTGTAGAATAAATATATGCCATCAAAAAACATTATTAAATCTTATGTTGAAGGAGGTTATTATCACATTTATAACCGTGGTGTAGAAAAAAGGCAGATATTCCTTGACAATCAAGACTGTGTGGTATTTCAAAGGTATCTTAAATTGTATCTAGGCGAACCCGAAGAGATCAAAAAAATTCAAATTCCCAGACTCCAAAATTTTCTTAAACATAACATGCACGATGAGTTCACTCTCTTAGCGTTTTCTCTTATGCCAAATCATATTCACCTTGAAATAAAGCAAAAAAATGCAGACTCAATGATAAAATTTATGAAACGATTAACTACAAGCTATGTCATGTATTTCAATAGAAAATACAAACGCGTAGGTGCTCTTTTCCAGAATGCATATAAGGCTACTCTTATTGAAAATGATTCCTATCTACTTCATCTTTCCAGATATATTCATCTGAACCCGACTAAGATAAAACATAAGGAAATAGATTTTGAGGACTTTTCTTCTTTGCCTTATTATTTGGGTACTAAAAGCGCAAGTTGGCTGGACACAAATGAAATACTTAGTTATTTTAGAGGTTTGAATATTAAAGGAAAAGGTACAACATATAAAGAATTTGTAAATGCATATCGGACACAACCAGAAGATATTCTCGGCGATCTTATCATAGAAAAAGACGATTAGTTTTAAAAATCAGTTTGAAAAATCAAGGCTATTTGAGGTGGCACCTCATTTGAAAATTTACTTACTTTAAATAAGAGGAGCCGATAATTATAACAATGTCTGTGTCTTTTGGTTTTGTCTCACCGTCCGGCAGGCTTGCAGTCTTTCCTTTCATAATCTTTGCAATACTTCCCGCCGCATCGCTTTGCGACCCGGTCAAATCAATAACTAATGTATCAGAGTATGGCTTTTTGATCGCGTTATCTTTATCAACAACTGTAATATTTGCGATTTTTGCCTTCAAATCTTTCTCAACAGTATTTGTAAGCCCTATAGTGCTTGTGCCATTTAGCAAAACGGTTCTGAGCTGTTTTGGCGTAGGGGTAGGTGTTGAAGTAGGGCCTTGCGACGGAGAAACTTTGGAAGTTATCGGTGCAGGAGAATTTGCAGGATTCGCATTTGTCTCACCGCCCGTATTAATCGGTCCTACATTTATAATCTTATTAATAGAAGACCTATACAAAAATACTTTTTGTGCATTTCCATATATCAGAACTTTGTCTCCGTTCTCGGCATTTTGAAAGAAAGCCTGACCTGCAAGTTTTGTCTTATCTGTCACTGTGGCAACCGTAGGATCTTCTCCTTTTGGAAGCACCATAAGCTTTCCGACTTTTTCAACAAGAGATTTTATTTCTTGTTTTGCAGCCTGATTTGGGTTTTGTAAAAGCTTTTGAGATGTTTTGTATTGGTTATAAAAATAAAATGACGGAATAATCCCGACAATAATAAAAGCTACAACGGCAATAATGTAAGTGGTTTTATTTATAGGCAACTTTTTAAAAGCTTTCATACCGGTATAATTTTAAATTTTCAATTTTAAATTTTAATTGAATGTTAAAGTTTTTAATTTTAAAATTTATACTTGATTTAAAATTTGTAATTTATAATTTAAAATTGTTATTTGTATAGTATAGTATGCCTCAAATCCTCTTTTCTGTCAAGAAATATACCGCCTCTAATTTCAAACTTTACTTTTTACCTTGACAATATGTATTATTAAAGCATGCTACCTGCCTTATTTCTCAGAAAATACAAAACTCTTCTTTGTTTTTTACTCTTTGTTTTTTGTTTTATGTTTTTTGCTCTCTCGGTCCATGCTTCCTCATTCACCGATTCTTATGTCCGATTGGATCGGAATAAAGCAAGTACTACTCTTTCGGGAACTGCATGCGCAACACCGTCATCAAGCGGTGCCGGAACAGAAGCAAAAGTTGTTATCGACTTTCCGTCAGATTTCACAATCAACTCGAACACTTCAAACTGGTCTGTCTCGACCTCCAATCTTCCCGCAGGCGCTGTTGCATGGCCTGGAATCGGTGTTTCGCAGGTTACGAATAACTCCATTATCTTTACAAGCTCTGATTTATCAACCTCAAGTCTTTATTGTTTTAATTTTTCATCGGGAAGCTCGACAACTGGAAGCGCGGGAAACAACAAGGCGGGGAACTTTGCAACAAGAAATTCTTCAAATACAACTATTGATACGGTCCCGATTGCGTTTTCTATTGTTTCAGATGACCAAATTAGTGTCACCGCAACTGTCCCCGCAAATCCTACCGATTTTTCCGTAAATCTTGAAAAAACAGACCCATCAAACAGTCTTTTTCCCGAAAATACTACAATATCCTACAAAATAACCTATGGGTCAAATCTTTCTTACGCCTCCAACATAACGCTTGAAGCGCAATGGTACCAAGGAACATTAAGCGGACAAGGATCTCCATCAGTTGATATTGTGAGTTATGTTGTGGGATCTGCGGGAAGTGCGTACGCAAGTACTGCACCTGTTATTGATACGGTAAACAATAAAATTACGTGGACGATTTCAAGTTTTCCTGCAAATACTTCCGGACAAACTGTTTCTTTCAAGCTCGAAACGGAAAATTATACAGGGTCAAGCGCAATAACATTTCCTGTCAAAGCGCGGATTATCGGTCCCGGCAACGTAAGCACTGCCGATTCTACAGTAAGTCTTACTTACCAAAATAGCTCCCAATCTAGTCCAACTTCTACCCCTACATCTACTCCTGGCCCAACTTCGACTCCCGCTCCCGGCGCAACGAATACCCCTACCCCAAAACCCGCTACAACAGCAACTCCAACTCCCACGCCAAAAGTCAAATTGACACCTACCCCTACTCCTAAAACAAAAACAAAACTTTCCTTTCAAGATATAACCGTAAGAAGTGTTTTGGCGACAAATGCGTCAATCGGGATTACAACAACAAATTCAACCGGCGTTGTTTTAAATTACGGCACATCGATAAACAATTTGGGCGGCAAAACGACAGACCCTGCTTTTTCAACTTCACGAATAATTTTTCTTTCTGCCCTTTCACCCGATACAGAGTATTACTTTAAAGTACGCGCAATTGACAAAAGCGGGGGCACTATTGATTCTGATATTTTTACTTTTAAAACCGCCCTTCCCTCTCTTGCTCCGGAAATAGATTTTCAAACCCTCGTTGTCACAAGCTCCAATACTATTCTTGTAAGCAATCTATCTCCGGATACAGGCTCAACCGGTGCCGCAACTACGGGCGATGACCCTTCAAACAAAATCGCCGAAAATAAACCCATTATGGTTTTACCTATAAGCACACCTTATCAATTCAGATTTTCCCTGCAGGGACGTCAGGTTGTCAAAAGAATAAAGGCAATACTTAGAAATAAAAAGGTTTTGGGCGTAAGCAGTGCTGAAGCATCAAATGACAACAGCGCGAATGTAGAAATCCAAGAAGTTCAAACAGGAGTATACGCGGGAAGGCTTTTGGGACAGCCGATTCCGGGAATATACGAGCTATTTATTCAAATATATGACAATAACGGAAATGTCGCCGAGCAAAAGATTGGAGAAATTAGAATTGTAAAACCATTCGGCATTTTTGACAAATCAACCCATCAGCCGGTTGAAAATGCGACTGTTCTTTTTTACTTTTATAATCCGTCTTCAAGAATATACAGTATCATATCGTCCGATGTCATAGGCGTAAAAAACCCAAGCAATTCTTTGTATGACGGGACCGTACCGATAGTTCTTGCAGAAGGCAAATATAAGGTTCAAATTAATGCTTTGGGGTATCCGCTGACAAATGTAGAGTTTGTAATCGGTGCAAAAGAGAATCAAAACTATCCGCAAATTTACCTTGACAAACAACCTTTTAATATAATAACCACCATAATATATTACGCCGGAACAGCTTACGACGTTTTCAACAGTACTGTTGTTTTCGTGAAAGATATTTCAAAATCAATAAGATTCTTTGACCTTGTAGCGCTTGTTTCGCTTACCCTTCTTGTCACAATTTCAATTTTTTCCTTCAGTGTCAGAACTCATATTCCGCTTCAGCATCTTCCTCTCTTTTTTCTTTTCAACGCGGAAGATACTTTATTTAGGAGGACACATGAACGATATGTTCACGGTGAAGTAAAGGATCAACACGGCGGACGTGCGGTTTCGCGCGCGACAGTTAAGCTTTATGATGCTAAATCAAACACACTTTTAGCGCAAACTTCAACAAATAAAATCGGTGAGTTTTATATGAGAAAGCCTCAAGCCGCTAAATATAAAATTGTCATTTCAAAAAATGATTACGAAGGTTTTACAATTCCCGATTACCTTCCGAACGCTCTTATCGGAAAGCTGGAGTACATAATAAAAAAGATAGAAGACAACCCAATACCATCATTTTCAAGGCTGGTTCTCGGCGGCGCGGAAAATTTTATAGGGTTTTTGTTTGAATTTATAATACTAATCTGTATTTTTCTTGAGTTAATTTTTGCGCAAAGCATAGGACTCTTGAGAGCCCTTCCTTTTATAGGAATAACCGTTGTTACAATAATTATGTGGCTTGCCTACGCAAAAAGAATTTTGAGAAAAACGATAGGCGCCGCGTACTAAAATATATTATTTAAACAGCAACGAATCTAGTGAATCTGAATCTAACGATACGGGATCGTTAAATTCATTTACCAGTTTAGTCCTCGAAGGTTAAATGCTTTATCGCATCAAGCATCTTTGCGTAATCAATATGATCAATCACAAACTGTTCATAAGCCTTCTTGTCAGCAAACTGATTAAGAACAGCATCTGCATTAACAATCCTCTTTTTATCAAGCTGAAAATACTCCTGAAACGAACTCCAGGGATAATCATTTATGTTTTTTACTAGATTACCAACTACCGGATTTAAATGGATGTATCGGGAAAGATGAATTAATTGTTCATCTGTTTCAATATGCACGCTTTTAAACCTTCCCTGAAATAACGGACCTACCCTTTTATGTTTTACGTTTATAAAGTGTACATAACTGTTCATTGCGCGACGCATAAACCACGTAATTCCACCTTCTTCTTTCTGCTTAAGCAATAGATGAAAATGGTTTGGCATGAGACAGTATGCAAGTATCTCCACCTTAGGGAAAATTATATCAACTTCTCCTGAAGCTAACGATACGGGATCGTTAGCTTCGTTAGATTCGCTGGGTGCATTGGAGCGGTAGCTTAATTTACCTGAGTGACTTAAATAATGAACGATACTCTTTATGAATTGACGGCGATCGTCATCGCCGAAAAAAACTGGGGCCTTATTCACTCCTCTATTAAATATATGGTAAATATTGTTTGTTGTAAGCGACACTTTTCTCATAATTACAGCATCTCATAACGATACGGGATCGTCAAGTGTCGTCAAGTGTCAAGAGAAGAAAAAATTAACCTCGTCCTTCTAAATTTTGTATGTATAAAGTTGTGCTATCGGGAAGCGCTTAAAAAAAGCCTTCCACCTCAACACAACTTTTTTAATTAAATTGTGCATAGACATCCGCTTATAAATTTTAAATTTTAAATTTACAATTTTAAATGAATAATAAATATTAAATTTCATTTTTTTGTCGTAATGGCTATTTTTGAAAAAATAAGCGTCAGTTCTTGTGCTTCCTTCCAGAGCACCGAACACGAATCCCTCAAATCTGTCTGCAATTTTACAACCATTCGTAACCAATATTTTGTTTCTCTTGCTTCTTTTTTTGCAATAAATATCTTGTTCAGAAAATCTTTTTTACTTGAAGCACCATTTGCTTCATAATAATTTGCTCCGATGCTCGTCCCTGCTTTTACCAACTGGGTAATAATTGGAGCTGAAACCGTATCTTTTGATACTTTTTTACAAACGTCAATTATTGCCTCTCCAAACTTTGCAGTTCTTTCCTCAAGATCATATGTTTTATTATTGCTTGTCATTTTGATTTGTATTTTGATTTGATTTAAAATTTAAAATTGAAAATTTAAAATTAAACTTACTGT
>Ga0210044_10008373_pt1 | contig 12911 bp, 13 predicted proteins | sample CryGey13umfilter_2_FD_183959 | JGI IMG/M metagenome (GOLD analysis project Ga0210044, IMG submission 183959) | Groundwater microbial communities from aquifer in Utah, USA - Crystal Geyser 4/9/14 3 um filter (SPAdes) (version 2) | ecosystem: Environmental > Aquatic > Deep subsurface >... | reverse complement strand
CTTCTCGAGACGGAGTACACTGCTAAGATCCTCTGAAATACCATGCTCTGAACCGCGGTGAATACAGTATCGGTTGCGTCCCATTTCTTTGGCATGATACATCGCATCATCAGCCAGCCGCATAAAGGTCTCCGCATCGCTGAACTCTTCCGACTCCAGATAGATGCCGATGCTGATGCCAAGCACATAGGGGCAGCCTTTCAATATCAGTGGTTTTTTGATGCATGCGATGACCTTGTCGGCCACATGGCAGGCAGCCTCTTCCGATGCAACGTCTCCGAGTATGATGCTGAATTCATCGCCGCCGATTCGGGCCACGGTATCGGCTTCCCGGATGCAGCCTTGTAATCGGCTGCCGACTTCGATCAGCGCCTTGTCACCCCATTCATGCCCCAGTTCATCATTGATCGGTTTGAAGAAGTCGAGATCCATAAACAGTACGGCCATTGCCGTCTGGTTACGCCTGGATTGGGCTATAGCCTGCTTCAGGCGGTCATAATAGAGGCTGCGATTGGGTAGTCCGGTCAACAGATCGCTATAGGCCATTTGCCTTATTTTTTCTTCATCCTGCTTGTTGCGTGTAATATCCGACATAAAGCCCAGGAACTCGAGCTCTCCTTTTCCGTTTTCCTCTAACCTGATTTCATCACCTACCCATAAGTAGTGGCCATCGCGATGTTGAAAACGGTACTCGAAACGATTATGCCCGTGTTCAAGTCCGCGTTGCAGTTCATTTTGCACCAGTTCGAGATCGTCCGGGTGCACACAGCCCATGCGGAAACCGGGCTCGTTTGTGAAAATTGCTGCGTCATAACCGCACAGACGTTCAATATTGTCGCTGATAAACGTGGTATTAAAACCAGGCGAAACTTCTGATGCATAGATAACAGCGGCAGTGGACGTGAGCAGAAAATTCAGCCGTTCATTGGCCATGCGGATCTGGGCTTCATTACTTTGCAGTTTTTCATGCATGGCCCGAAAATCCTGCAGTCGCTGATTTTCCAGCTGCAGGGCTTTGAACGTCAGCCAGTGCCTGACACTGTGAAGCAGTTCATGCGGATGGATCGGTTTTTCGAGGTATTCAACTGCACCTTCTCGCAGCGCTTTGATGGTATTTTCCTTGTCGGCATAACCGGACATCATGATGACCGGGCAAGAAGGCTGCTCTTTTCTGATGTATGAGAGAATTTCAAGGCCGGATTGACCTACCAGATTGATATCGAGCAAGGCCAGATCAATGGAAGCATCAATCAGTTCGATGGCCTGAACATAGCTGGCCGCACCGCTGACTTTGTAACCGGCCTGCTGCAAAAACTGGCTATAGATATCCCTGAGAGACGACTGGTCTTCAACAACAAGGATGTTTGATCCACTCAAATCAGACTCCTGAATTCAATCGTTTAAACAACGTCATCATCGAAGACTACTGCGTAGCACTGGGCAGTGCAGAAGCCCATCCCCCTGTTTTGTGGATGGGTGTTCGCGCATCGCTATTGCGCGGAAAAATCAGTGAACGGCACTTCGATCCCGCCATTCACACTGATAGTGAGTTTGCTCTCTCCGGCTGAAAGCGATGGTGGACTACTCTCTTCGCTTGCTCTGGCGGCCATGGCCATTTCAGCCCGATACAGCACAGGTTGTGGCGCATGCGAGCTGGTATTGAGACTGATAATACGAAAACTTTTGGCACTCAGCCCGCGGGTGATTTCTTTGGCTTTATCGCGGAATTCGGCAATTGCTCCAAGGCGCAAACGCTCCTGTTCTTTTCTGGAAGTGTTTTCATTGATGCGAAATTGCAGGCTGGAAAGGTGTGCTCCTTCAGCTTCAATGGCATCAAGCCATTTCGGCAAGCCATCCAGATCCATGCTGGTGACCTGTTCACTCTGCACCATACGCCAGCCGGTACGCGCGCGCGGGCTATTTTTCGGGTATTTCCACACCGGCTGCATGTTCCTGCTCAGCGTTTTCAGCTTTACGCCTTTCTCCATTCCCAGTCGTTTGTGGATGGCTGCACTTACCTTGTTGATATGCTGGCGCACAGCATTGGCATCAGCAGCCTCTTTGTCGACCTGAAAGTGGATCACCACCTCGTCGTTGGCCAGTTCTGTTTCTGCCGTTGCAGACAGATTGATGCGGGTGCCTTGAGGCAGGACTCCCTCGGCATGGGCTTGAAGTGGCGATAATACCAGCATGGTGATGAGGAACAGGCTTCGCATGACCCCAGTATGGAACTGAGCCATTCGATCTGCAAGATTTGGTGTTTTGGGAACATGTGGTAATGAGAATCTAATATGAACGGGATCGTGAGCTTATGATGGCAGCAAAGGCATATGAGTGGGTCAGATCGCTGGGGTTACAGAAGCACCCTGAAGGCGGTTGGTACAAGGAGGTATACCGTTCGGCTGAATGCATCCCTGTCGCAGCATTGCCGGAGCGATTTGAAGGTGAACGCTCGTTTTGCACCAGTATCTACTTTCTGCTCAATGGTGATGCATTCTCCGCATTTCACCGCATCAAACAGGATGAAATATGGCATTTTTACGATGGTGACGGACTGACTGTGCATGTGATCGACAGGGACGGGAATCATGTCGAGAAGCAGTTGGGCAGAAACCTGCAGAACGGGGCGTCATTTCAGCATGTGGTTCATGCAGGCGACTGGTTCGGCGCCAGTGTACCGTCCGGCGGCTACGCACTGGTTGGCTGCACGGTTGCTCCCGGATTCGACTTTGCCGATTTTGAAATGCCTGAGCCCGATGAACTGCTTGAACTGTTCCCTCAACACCGGGCTCTGATCACCCGACTGACACGTTAGATGAACAGGGTGACACCAGCACTTTCCAGCGTTGAACGTTTTGTTTTTCAGGGCCGCGACTATTATGTCAAACGCGATGAGCTGATCGACCCGCTGCTCTCCGGCAATAAATACCGTAAACTGTATAACCTGCTCCGGACACCTGCAGATCAATACAAGACCATTGTCTCCTATGGCGGCACGCAATCCAACGCCATGCTCTCTATTGCCGCGCTCTGCCGGCAAAAGGGGTGGCGCTTTCACTACACGTCAAAGCCTGTGCCGCAGCGACTGAAAGATCATCCGACCGGCAACCTGAAAATGGCACTGGAACTGGGTATGCAACTACATGAAGTGGCGGTTGCAGATTATGAGCAGGAAACCCTGCAGCTGAAGTTGCTGACGGATGATTCAACGCTGTTCGTACCACAGGGCGGAGCTGATCCTCTGGCACAGTCAGGTGTCGAACAGCTGGCACAGGAGATACACCAGTGGCAGCTGGAAACCGGCATTGCGAAACTTCATGTGGTCACACCCTCCGGCACCGGCACAACGGCTTTTTACCTCGCAACGGCTCTGCCCGAAGTATCAGTACTGACCACGCCCGCAGTCGGTGGCAGGGATTATCTTATGCGGCAAATGGCAGCATTGGGCGCTGTGCCGGAAAACCTGCACATGCTTGAAAACAAACAGCAACATCACTTTGCCAAACCGTATCCGGAGCTTCTGGAAATATACAACGACCTCAAAGATGCAGGCATTGAATTTGACCTGATCTATGGCGCACACATGTGGCATACCCTGCTGCAGCATATCGATGAACTCGAAGGCCCTATCCTTTATGTCCACAGCGGCGGCCTGATCGGCAATGCAACCATGCTCGATCGCTATCACCATAAAGGTCTGTGCTGACCCGATCTATAAGCTAGGGTGCAGCGAAATCAGTTCGGGAGTTTTGCCGTGAAATATGTTGGAGCACACACCAGTGCCGCCGGTGGCGTTGAGCAGGCGCCGCTCAGGGCGATGGAGATCGGAGCGCGGGCCTTTGCCCTGTTCACCAAGAATCAGCGTCAGTGGAACGCCAGACCGCTGACCGATGAGAGTATCGAAGCCTTTAAAGCCAACCTGAAAAAAGCCGACATCAAGGCCGAACATGTGCTGCCCCATGACAGCTACCTGATCAATCTCGGCCATCCCGAAGAGGAAGCCTTAAGCAAATCCCGCGAAGCTTTTCTCGATGAGATGCAACGCTGCGAGCAGCTGGGGCTGAAGCTGCTGAACTTTCATCCGGGTTCGCACCTGAAGAAGATCGATGAGGCCGACTGTCTGAAACGGGTTGCCGAATCGATCAATTGGGCGCTGGATCAGACAACGGGCGTAACCGCCGTGATCGAGAATACCAGTGGTCAGGGTAGCAACCTGGGTTACTGCTTTGAACACCTGGCTGCCATTATTGACGCGGTGGAAGATAAGTCGCGTGTCGGCGTTTGCCTCGATACCTGCCACACCTTTACTGCCGGATACGACCTGCGCACCCCTGCCGACTGCGCAGCGACCTTCGGCGAGTTCGATGCGGTGGTCGGCTTCCAGTACCTGCGCGCCATGCACCTGAACGGCTCCAAGGCGGCCTTCGCCTCGCGCGTGGATCGTCACCATTCACTGACGCAGGGAGAGCTGGGGCTGGATGTGTTCCGCTTTATTATGAACCATGATGCCTTCAACGATATCCCGATGGTGCTGGAGACGATTGATGAAACGATCTGGCCTGAGGAAATTCAATTGTTATATAGCCTGGCAGAGAGCTAGATTCGCGGCATGAACGATCTCACATCCACCACACAAACGGTTACTATTATCGGAGCGGGACTGGCCGGTTCCGAAGCTGCCTGGCAGCTGGCCAAACGCGGGGTTCCGGTGCGCCTGCATGAAATGCGCCCGCTCAAGATGACAGCCGCCCACAATACGGGCAAATGCGCCGAGCTGGTCTGCTCCAACACTTTCCGTGCCGACCACCTGGAAAATGCAGTAGGCCTGTTGCACGAAGAGATGCGCCGCATGGATTCACTGATTATGGCCTGCGGCGACCAGGCACGTATTCCGGCCGGCACCGCACTGGCTGTAGATCGCGAGCAGTTTGCCGAACTGGTCACGGCAGCGCTTAAGGCTGAGCCGCTGATCGAGTTTATCGAAGGCGAAGTCACTGAAATCCCGACAGAGGGACTGGTACTGATTGCTTCAGGCCCGCTGACCTCCGATGCGCTGTATACGCAGATTCAGCAACTGACCGGTGAAGACAGACTCTGTTTCTTTGATGCCATTGCCCCCGTTCTGGACGCCGAATCGATCAACATGGATGTCTGCTACTGGAAAAACCGCTACGACAAGAATGTCGAAGAGGGGGAAGCCGGCGACTATCTCAACTGTCCGATGGATGCCGAGCAGTACAAGGCTTTTATCAAGGAGCTGGTGGCTGCCGAAAAGGTCGCATTCAAGGATTTCGAGGATATCCCCTTCTTTGAAGGCTGCATGCCGATCGAGGAGATGGCTGAACGCGGCGAAGACACACCGCGTTTCGGACCGATGAAACCTGTAGGGCTCGATCATCCGGTCACCGGTGCCAAGGCTTATGCCGTGGTGCAGCTGCGTCGCGACAATCGCATGGGCTCGCTGATGAACATGGTCGGCTTCCAGACCAAGATGACGTATGGCGAACAGAAACGCGTATTCACCATGATCCCGGGGCTGGAAAATGCCGAGTTTTTCAGGCTCGGCTCCCTGCACCGCAACACCTTCATCAAATCGCCCGACCTGCTTGATGGCACACTGCGCCTGAAATCCAATCCGCGCATCCTGTTTGCCGGCCAGATTACCGGCGTGGAAGGTTATGTCGAATCCGCTTCCATGGGGCTGATGGCAGGACGATTCCTTGCCGCCCTGGCACAGGGTGAAGAACCTCAGGCGCCGCCTGAAATTACCGCCCACGGCGCCCTTCTGGCGCATATCTCGCAGACCAGAACGGCAGATTTTCAGCCCATGAATATCAACTTCGGACTATTGCCTGCAGGTAAGAAACGCGAAGGTAAACGCCGTTTTTCAAGGGCAGAACGTCGTCGCTCTGTTTCAGACAGGGCACTGGAAGTATTGGATGAATGGTTAAAGGGCTGAACTTGTACGGCGCGGCTGACTTCAGCCGCGCCGATTAAATCAAGCCGGGCTGCAGTTCACCGGCAATACGGGTCAACTGCTGTTTAACCCAGGCAGGCCCCGGTTTGTGTTTCTGTTCAAAAGAGAGCCGCTCCAGCTCCTTGAGTGCAGGCATCAGAATATCCAGCTCTCGCGGCAGATAGGTCAGCATCGACTGCAACACCTGCTCACGGATATCCCACTGCAGCGTGCTCACGCCACTACCCAGAATCATCAATAACTCATCATCTCTGGCCGGTGTATGCAATAAAACCTGATCCATGGCACGCAGCCGGGAGGAGAGTTCGGGTGGCAGTGTTTCAATATCACCGCGCCAGGCAATAACCACCGGGCGCTGCAGGTCGCGGGCGCGCTCAAGCGTATGAAACAGTGCATGAGCCACGGGCAGCGGCATGGGGCCGGCCGGGACATCAAGCATCCACATGGCCTGATTTTCCAGTTGAATCATCCACTGCTGCACCAGTTGCCAGCTGGAATCGCCCACATCCGCAGCCTGAACATCGAGCAGGGCAATCGCACTCTGCTCACTGGCCAGACTGCGCAACAGATGCGTTTTACCTGCCGCACTGTCAGAACTCAGCCATAAATTGCCGCCATGCACCGACCACAGGGCCAGACGATTGCATGCCGATTCAACACCGGCATGGCGCACCCATGTGCCGTAATCATAGGTTACAGGCAGATCCATCTGCAGCCTTAACTGTTTTTTTGCGTTCATCAGTTGCCTTCGTCTGTAACGGCTTTACGCATCCAGACAATCATATACTGGGCACCGGAAATACAGGTGAAGGCGAAGGTAGCCCAGAGCATGCATTGCATCAGCAGGTCGGGAACACCCCAGGCCATATCGGCCAGCACGGCAAGCACCAGCATGATCTGCAGAAACGTGGTGATTTTTGAGGAAATCGTCGGCGTCATCTCCAGCTTGCGCGTGACCAGTTCATAGGCCAGAGCGCCGACTAAAATCACCATATCGCGAAAGACGACGGCGAGAAACACAAAGGCTGGAATCTCTTCGACAAAATAGAGTGTGACGATGGTGCTGATCAGCATCAGCTTGTCTGCCAGCGGATCCATGAATGCGCCGACCCTGCTGCGCTGGTTAAAATAACGCGCAATGGCGCCATCGAGCATATCCGTCAGGCCGGCAATCCCCATCAGAATAAGCGCCAGAACCGCCTGATGTTCGATAATGGCATAGACAATGAACGGCGTAATAAAGATACGCGCCAGCGTCAGGATATTGGGAATACTGAGGATGCGATCGTTCATGTCAGGACTAGCGTGCGACCCAGCCTTCAATGGTCGGAGACAGTGTCATGCCACGCCGTTTGAACCACTGAACCAGCCACTGATCATCCGTACCGTTAAGGCGCAGGCGATACTGCTGACCGTCACGGTTTACCTGCCTGAGTGTGAGATCGAGAATGCGTGGTTCGCGGCGCAGATCCTCTTCAAACAGCACCTGTTCAGGCAGCGATGCCCGATGTTCAACTCTCAGCACCAGATAAAGACCTCCTGATGCTGCTGACTGAGTCTGCGTTGATAATGCGGTCGCAGCACTCGGGACGGCAACGACAGGCTGCCCCCCGATGCGGGGGATATTATTGGATTTCAACCAGGCAAATACCCGGCTCTCCTGAAACGTGATGGTCACACCTTCCGGTGTTGGTGTGGCTCGCTGCAGAAAACTGAGCGCATTCACATTGCGCGGAATTTTATGCTGTGCCGATGGTGGAACGACGCGGTTCCAGAGCTGTGGCAAGGCCATATTGGCGGCAAGCCGCACATCACTATGCAACTGCTGCACAGTCATGCCTGTGTTCGGGGTGACGTTGAACACCAGAGGATCATCTTCCGAATGGGCGGCATTGACCGTGAGGCAGAGCAGCACAAGCAACATGGAGAAACGCGGGAACAGTTTGGCGACCATTATTTCACCACCCGCAGATGGCTGGTTTTGCGCGGCGCAGCGTCTGCCTTTTTTTTGTCTTTGCCGCCGCCCTTAATCACAGTGATCGCGGATACAACCGCCGAATCACTTTCTACAGGCACTTTGGGCGCTTTTATATCATGCAGCTCTTCGATCTCTTCATCAGTCACATTGCTGCGCACACCCTGCACAATGGCCTTGATCATCTCCGGCACACTGTCATCCCAGATAATGCCGTGCTCCAGTTCACCTTCCGGCAGATAGGCCGCCCAGATCGTATGCATGGGGATCTGGCAGGGGTAAATCCGGCCTGAGAATGAAAAATCAGAGTCGATGCGGTCATCAGCGATATGAATACGTTGCGGCATGCGCACATTCAGCACCAGGCGCAGAGCCGGATCACCCTTGAGATTGTCGGGCAACTGCACATCGTCACCGGTTGCATCAATCACAATATAAATGCGTCCGTGACGGTTAAAATATTCCCGCAGCTGTTTGGCTTTGGCCGCATTCGTGAAACTCAAGCTCATGCATATCCCCCAAGTGTCACCCAACGCTAACGATAAACAGGACCGGATGAAATACGGAGTGGCCCTGTAAGCCGGGTTCTGTATCCCCGAAGGGATGATGGTCATTCATCTAGGCCTGCCGTTACCAGCAGGCTCGAGCAGCCTACCCGGAAGCAAACGTGGACCACGCTTGGCGCTTCCCTATTTGGCCTTGCTGCAGACGGGGTTTACCTGGCCCCGGTCTGTTACCAGTCCGGGCGGTGCGCTCTTACCGCACCTTTTCACCCTTACCAGCGGCCTCCGAAGAGTCGGCTGGCGGTTATTCTCTGTGGCACTTTCCCAGGGTCACCCCTACCGGCCGTTAGCCGGCGTCTTGTCCTGTGCAGCCCGGACTTTCCTCGGCAGAAATAAATCTGACGCGACCACCCGGACCACTCCGCGCCGCGTAGTGTAACCGTGAAGCCCGTATAGTCACGAAACAGGGCGAGAGGAATCGGCAGTGGAGCTTTTAGAGGTGAATAAATGATCCGGCAAAAGCTCCCGGTGCGTGGCGCATGGATAAACCAGTCATCCCCGATACAGATGCCAATAATGGGGCCTCAGCAATACCTGCCCGGAAAAAATATTCAGCAACATCGCCATGACCATCATAGTTAATCCAATAGATTCCACGCCGCTAATGCCGGAATAATTTTGTACTGGCTTGCTATCCAGCAAAGCTGCGAGTCTGTAACAGCAGTGAATTTCATCACAATCATGAATTACTCAAGAGCCTCCCCAACTGATCAGGGGTTAATTTGGCGCCTCTATCGCTCAATATCCTTATGCTTGCGTCTGGGGTGGCCTGATTTAGCCTGTCGGCATGACTGAGACAACCTCCCTACAAGACAACCCCCTTCTTGAAAGTATCACGGCACCTTTGCCGCTGTTTGACCGAATCAAACCGGAGCATGTGCTGCCCGCCATTGATGCTGAGGTTGAACGCGCCCGTAAAATTGTGGCCAGGCTGACCGAATTACCCGATCCCGACTGGAATTCGCTGATGATTCCGCTGGAAGAGATTGATGAACGTATCGGGCGCGTATGGGGGCCGGTGGGCCACCTCAACTCGGTCTGTGATTCCGAAGATTTGCGGCCTGTTTATCAGCAGGGTGTGGCGAAGATGACCGAGTGGTCGAGCGAGTTGGGGCAGAATGAAGCGCTCTATGCTGCAATCAGGAAAGTCTCCGAACGGGATGATTTCGCCAAGCTTTCCGACCAGCGCAAAAAGGTCATTGAACATGCGCTGCGTGACTTCAAACTTTCCGGCGCAGAGCTGGAAGGCCCTGCCAAAGAACGTTTCACGGCCATCAACATGCGTCTTTCCGAACTTTCGACGGCTTTCGGTGAGCATGTGCTCGATGCCACGCACGCTTTTGAGATGCATCTGGTTCATGCGAGCGATGTGGCGGGTTTGCCTGCTTCGGTGCTGGCCTCTGCCCAGCAGCGCGCCAGTCAGTCCGACAGAGAGGGAGGCTGGTTGATTACCCTTGATGCCCCCTCCTATATCCCGTTTATGCAGTTTGCCGATAACCGTGCCCTGCGCGAAACCATGTACCGTGAATATGTGACCCGTGCCTCAACGGGTAGGTTGGATAACGGCCCGGTGATCGATGAAATACTGGCGCTGCGTGCAGAGGCAGCGACACTGCTCGGATTCGAGCATTACGCGGCTTCATCGCTGGCCAGTAAAATGGCAAATGATGTAGCCGAAGTGACCGGTTTCCTGCGTGAGTTGGCAGCAAAAAGTAAACCGCAGGCCGAAGCAGAATTTGACGAACTGCAAAGCTTTGCCGCAACAGAGCTGGGCATTGATACGCTGCAGGCCTGGGATGTGGCTTATGCGGCCGAAAAACTGCGCCTGAAAACCTATGCCATCTCCCAGGAAGAACTGAAGCCCTACTTCCCTGAGAAGAGCGTTGTAAGCGGCATGTTCGGACTGGTGGAGAAGCTCTACGGCATCGCCATCAAAGAGAACGAAGATGTGCCAAAATGGCATGAAAGCGTACGTTTCTTTGAAGTCTTCGACAGCAGTGGCGAGCAGATCGCCGCGTTTTATCTCGACCCCTATGCGCGCGCCCATAAACGCGGCGGCGCCTGGATGGATGAATGTATTGTGCGCTGGCAGCGGCCCGATGGCCGACTGCAACTGCCGGTGGCTTACCTGGTATGCAATTTCGATGCGCCTGTCGGTGATCGCCCTGCCCTGTGGACGCATGATGAAGTCACCACGCTGTTCCATGAATTCGGGCACGGCCTGCACCACATGCTGACCAAAGTGGACGAGCTGAGTGTGTCCGGTATCCGTGGCGTACCATGGGATGCGGTGGAACTGCCCAGCCAGTTTATGGAAAACTTCTGCTGGGAGCGTCAGGTCGTTGACCTGTTTGCCCGCCATTTTGAAACCGGCGAAACGCTGCCGGATAACCTGTTCGACAAAATGCTGGCCGCGAAAAACTTCCAGTCGGCGATGATCATGCTGCGCCAGATCGAGTTTGCCCTGTTCGACACGCTGCTGCACAGCGAACATCAACCCGACACATCGGTGCAACAGCTGCTGGATCAGGTCAGGGACGAGGTCGCTGTGCTCAAGCCCCCTGCCTTTAACCGGTTCCAGAATAGCTTCTCGCATATTTTTGCCGGCGGTTATGCGGCGGGTTACTATTCCTACAAATGGGCCGAAGTGTTATCGGCTGATGTTTATGCCACCTTTGAAGAAGAGGGCATTTTGAATGCAGTGACTGCCAACCGCCTGCGTGAGGAGCTGCTCTCCATCGGCGGCAGCAAAGAAATTATGGATGCCTTCGTGGCTTTCCGCGGCCGCAAGCCAAGCGTGGATGCGCTGCTGCGCCATTCCGGCCTGAGCGCCGAACAGGGAGTTAAAAAATGAGTGATCAGGTCACGATTGTTGATATCAAGATGCCGTTCATGTCGATGGTGATATTTATGGTGAAGATGGCCATCGCATCGATTCCGGCATTTATTATCCTCTCCATCATCGGCTCGATTACCTTTGCCCTGCTCGGCGCAACATTCGGTTCCGTGCAGACATATTTTGGCCCGACGCAATACTAGTGTCCTGTATCACAGCAGCCCCCCATCATTTCATTAACCTTTTTGCCTTCAAAGTTCCGGGGTAGGTGGTAATGATTGATTTTGATATGGATCTGCAAAACATGATTCTGACCATTCGGCCCAGTGGCCCGTTGTCCGCACACGATTTCAGGCTGATAGCCAGACGGGTGGATTCAGTGATTACAAAAATGGGTGAACTGCCCGGCCTGATTGTTTATGGCAAGTCGTTCCCCGGCTGGGCCAATTTCGCATCCATGCTCAGCCACTTCCGTTTTATCCGCGATCATCACCGCTTGATTAAAAAAGTGGCCGTGGTCTCCGATGCTGCAGCCCTGAATATCTTTCCGCAGATCACGGCCCACTTCATCCGTGCCAAGCTCAAGCACTTCCATTATAGTGACTATGATGCAGCGTTGGACTGGATCGCAGAACCTGAAGAAAGTCATGGGTGAGCGCCGTGAATCATCACGGCTAGTCATTGAAGTTTTCCCCCCAGAATATGCGCTCACCGGGCCGTGAGTTCGCAGGCAAACAATTGCGTGAACGTACAGAAAAGGAGATGACATGGGCAGCTCAAACGAGAGTTACAGAGAGCAGGCATTAAAACTCTACCCCTGGGTTTGCGGTCGCTGCGGCCGCGATTTTGCAGGCAAGCAATTAAAAGAACTTACTGTGCATCATAAAGACCACAACCATAGCAACAATCCCCCCGATGGCAGTAACTGGGAACTGCTCTGCATCTACTGCCACGACAATGAACACCAGCGTTATCTGGAAGCCGATGCCCATGGCGATCTCAAGCGGGACCATGATACAGGCACCACCTTCAAAGGTTTTGCCGGTCTGGACAAGCTGTTAAACGGTGACAAATAAGCAGCGTAGCCGTCGGGACAGGCTTTTGCCCCCCTCCTTTTTATAACAACCTGAAAGTCACAGCATATCCTGATTGCTATTTTTCCAGCCTGCCCGGGTAAAACTGCCTGCGGCAATTTGTCATATTATTAAAATTTCCTCCGTCACTATCTTTCGCCCCCACTTACATATTCGAATATGTCTTATGACATAGCAGTGGGAGAAATTAACCATGAATCACACACACTACAGGCAGGTTTTTCTGGCAGCGCTGGTTGCAACCTGCACCCACGGTGTTGCTCTGGCCGAAGATGCCGGGGGACCGGTCATTGATGTCACCGGCTCGGCCATAACCGATACGCAGGCACCGCATTGCGAGATCATTGCCCAGGAGCAACTGAAGTCCATGGCTCCGGCGACCAGTGATACGGCAAGCCTTCTGCAAAACACTCCGGGCCTCAACCTTCAGGGCGGCGGCGGTGTTTCAAGCCTGCCTGTTGTGCAT
>Ga0210044_10008368_pt1 | contig 12918 bp, 12 predicted proteins | sample CryGey13umfilter_2_FD_183959 | JGI IMG/M metagenome (GOLD analysis project Ga0210044, IMG submission 183959) | Groundwater microbial communities from aquifer in Utah, USA - Crystal Geyser 4/9/14 3 um filter (SPAdes) (version 2) | ecosystem: Environmental > Aquatic > Deep subsurface >... | reverse complement strand
GTTCTTGGATCCCTCACCCTCGACGATTCAGGCAGTTATGGCAGAGTAGTGCAACAGCCTCTAGTCTAGTGCATTGGAGCCGTGAGGTTCGTGCTGGTTGCAGGGCTGGAAATGCCCAGCGATCTCGCTACCAGATCACCACGAGCCACACGATCAGCAGCAGCAGCAACACACCGACGGCCAGTATCGAGTAGGGCGCCAGCCGTCTTGTGGCGGATGTGCGTTGTGGCAGCATCGCGGGCTCGACGTCGGACAGGTCCTCCCCCAGGTGGAGCTCGAGCGGATCCGGCGGCGGTGCGGCCCCGGCCCCCGGGCGCCCCAGGATCTCGGTCAGCTCGTTCTCCAGATCGAAGAGCGCCGCGCCAACGGAGGTATCCACGCTCGCGGGAGCGTCCACGGGGCTCGCGGGTGCATCCACGGGGCTCGCGTCCACCTGGGTCGTCTCCTCGACCTCGGGATAGACAGGCGGCACATCCTTCGGCGGCGCCGCGGCGGTGGCGCGCTTCCGCGGTGTCTCCACCTGGGTCGTCTCGTCCTGCGCGACGAACGATGCATCATCCCCTTCGAGGACCCTGGAGGCTCCCTTGTGGAACGGATCGAGGACATCCGTGGTCACGTCGTCCGGCCTGGGTCCCTTGTGGAAGTGATCGAGGACGAGGGTGCTCCGCTCGCGCTCCCCGTCGTTCCGGTCCGTTCGCGTGGGTGCAGACTGCTGCGTGATCTGCCGTTGCAGGTATTCGCCCAGACGGTTGGGGGGCAGGCGGTAGCGATGGGCCAGCTCCATCAGCTCCGTCTGCAGCTCGTGGCACTGGGAGAACCGACGATCGGGGTCCGGCTCCAGCGCCCGCAGCAGCACCCGTTCGAGATCCCGGGGGTAGCTGGGCAGAAACGCCGCGGGGGGGGTGATGGCGCAGTGGGCCGCGGCGGCCAGCACGTCAGCGTCGGCCATGGCATAAGCCCGACGTCCGGTGGTCATCTCGTACAGCACGAGGCCGAGGGAGAAGATGTCCGAGCGCCGGTCCACCGACTGGCCCAGGGCCTGCTCCGGCGACAGGTAGTGGTGCTTGCCGACGACCCGGCCCCGGTCCTCGATCGAGCCGCGCACCTTGGCGATGCCGAAGTCGGCGACCTTCACCGCGCCGCCGGTGGAGAGCAGGATGTTGGAGGGGGAGACATCGCGGTGCACCAGGTTCATCGAGGCCCGGTTGACGGTCAGGCGGTGAGCGAACTGCAGCCCCTCCGCCACGTCGCACGCGATCTGCAGCGCGACGTCGATGGGCAGCGGACCACCCACGCCGTGCATCAGGCGCGACAGGCTCAGGCCGTCGACATACTCCATCACGATGAAGTAGCTCGCGCCCTGTCGCCCGAGCTCGAAGATCTGGACGATGTTCGGGTGATCCAGCAGCGCGGCGACGCGGGCCTCCTGCAGGAACATCCGCACCCGCTCTGGATCCTGGGCCAGGCCGGGGTGCATCTTCTTGATCACCACCTCGCGGCTGAAGCCCTCGATCCCCTGCTGCAGGGCGAGGAACACCTCTCCCATCCCACCGGCGGCGATGCGCCGGAGCACTTCATACTGGCCGATGGCCCCGCTCATCGATCCGCATGGTGTCACAGGTCGGACCGGTTCGGATCATGTTCGTGAGCGAATGGCGGTGGCCGCGGCCTCGAAGTGTTCGTTGGGTACGGACGCCAGCACATCGTCGCGGTGACCCGGGCTCAGGTTCCAGCGTCGACCGACCTTCCACATCAGGCAGTACCCCGGCTCCTGCTCCGTGCCCGCCAGCCACAGGTGTCTTCTTGCGGGTGGCCATCACCAAGCTCCTGATCGTACCGGCCAGGATAGTGCAGTCGACCCCGTCGGATCCAACCCCTTGCGAGCCTACAGGCCGGTGCTATGTTCGCGCCGAAGACCACTCTCCCGAGGTGATTCGATGAAACGCAAGCTCAAGATCCTGCTGCCCCTGGTTGTTGTCGTGATACTCGCCTTCCCCCTGCTCAATCTGGTTGTCGCCCCGGACAACGCGGCGGCGTTGCCCCGGCACGCCGTCGACCTGCCCGGGTGGAACACGGTGGCTCCGGTGTTCACCGAAAAGTGCGTGCACTGCCACGTGCCCGGGGCCAAGCTGCCGTTCTACGCCAGCTTCCCCGTGGCCCACGGCATGATGCAGAAGGATGTGGCCGCCGGCCTGACCATGCTGGACATGACCGACGAGTTCTACCGCAAGGGCGCCGCGCCGCTGTCGGAGGCGGCCCTGGCCAAGACCGAGTTCTCCGTCGCCAGCGGTGAGATGCCGCCGGGGCTGTATCTGCTGATGCACTGGAACCATCGCCTGGGGAAGGACGACAAGGAGCACATCCTGGCCTGGGTCCGGGAGAGCCGGCGTCGCTTCTTCGCCGGCGAGAAGGTCGCCGCGTCGCACGCCGACTCGATGCTGCAGCCGCTGCCCGAGAAGGTCGCCGCGGACCCGGCCAAGGTCGCGCTGGGCGACCGGCTGTTCCACGACAAGCGGCTGTCCGGCGACGACAGCGTCTCCTGCGCCTCGTGCCACGGCCTGGACAAGGGCGGCACCGACCGGCTCCAGTTCTCCAGGGGGATCAAGGGCCAGGTGGGCGGGATCAACTCTCCGACGGTGTTCAACGCCGGGCTGCAGTACAAGCAGTTCTGGGACGGGCGCGCCGCCGACCTGTTCGAGCAGGCCGACGGGCCGGTGAACAACCCGATCGAGATGGGCTCCAACTGGAAGGCGGCCGTGGCCAAGCTGTCCGGGGATCCGGAGCTGGTGACGGCGTTCACCGCGGTCTACCCCCAGGGGCTGTCGGGTGAGCGGATCCGCGACGCCATCGCGGCGTTCGAGAGCACGCTGGTCACGCCCTCCCGCTTCGACCGCTACCTGCGCGGGGAGGATGGGGCGCTGAAGCCCGAGGAGAAGAAGGGCCTCGCGCTGTTCCAGAGCAAGGGCTGCGCCATGTGTCACGTGGGCAAGGTCCTCGGTGGCCAGTCGTTCGAGAAGATCGGGCTGCGGAAGGACTACTTCGCCACCCGCGGCGGGGCGCAGACCGAGGGCGACCGCGGACGGTTCAACGTGACCAAGCGCGACCTCGATCACCACAAGTTCAAGGTGCCGATGCTGCGCAACGTGGCGGTGACCCAGCCCTACTTCCACGACGGGACGGTCAAGACGCTGCCCGAGGCGGTGAAGCTGATGGGTGGCCACCAGCTGGAGGACGGGTTGACCGCGGACGAGGTGAAGAGCCTCGTCGCCTTCCTGGTCAGCCTGACCGGCGAGTTTCGGGGCAAGCTGCTGCAGTAGCGCTCCGGCGTTCCGCGCCGACGCTCACCTCCGCCGTCGCCGGCGTCGCATGTGGAGCGCCCAGCCGAGGGCCAGCAACACGGCCAGGGGCGACAGCATCCCGTTGGCGGCCGTGGCACAGCCACAGCCGGCGTCTGGACGTCACGTGTTGACCGTCGGCCCATCGGCCGCGGGCCCATCCCCCGGCGCCCCGTCACCCGGCGCCCCGATGTCCACGGCGAGGTCGCCCACAGCGGCGACGTCCGGCGCGCCGCCGTCGGCGCTTTTGGTGCCGGTCGCGCGATAGATCTTCAGGAAGCTCGAGTGATCGATGACCCCCCGCATCTTGCCGGAGATGTGGATCGCGGCCTCGCCGAAGCGACGGAAGGTGCACCGCGTGATGCGAAAATCGGTGCAGTCCTTGGTGAGCCGGATGCCCTTGTCCATGATGTTCGTGCTCTCGTTGTCGATGCCCACGAGCGTGAGATCCGAGATGACAAACGGCTCGCCGTTGGAGCAATCCACGGTGATCAGGGCCTCGGTGGCGGTGCCGGTCTTGGTGAGGATCGTGGCGCTCTGGCCCGCGCCCCTGAGCGTCACGCCGGCCTTCATCTTGAGGGTCCCGCCGAAGGGGAAGGTCCCGGCCGGCACCGCGACGACGTCGTCCGTGTTGGCCGAGTCGACGGCCAGCTGAAGATCGGCCGTGGAACCGCTCTGCGCGGTGATCGTCTTCGCCGCGGCGGCGGCCGGCATGAGCAGCAGGGCCAGCGCGAGGCCGCTGGCGCCGGTGCGGCGGGAGAAGCATCCTTCACCTCTGGTGGGGCACAGGCGCGCGAGGCTGTCTCTGCTCTGCATGATGTCTCCTTGGTTCCATGATCGTGCCAGACAACGATCCCCGCTGGCCAGGTAACAACTTCGAGCCCAGGCTTGTGGCAGGAGGATGCGATGGCGCTCTTGCGGCTGTACTCCGACTTCGTCTGACCGTTCTGCTTCATCGCGGAGCGAGGCAGCCTGGTCAGGCTGCAGCAGACCCATGCGATCGAGCTGGACTGGCGCGGGTTCGAGCTGCACCCGGAGACCCCGGTGGGCGGCATGCCGCTCGCCGAGCTGTTTCCCACGGCTCGCCTGGAGTCCATGCGGACCTACCTGCGGGAGTTCGCCGCGGGCTTCGGTATCGACCACCTCGCGTCACCCGATCGGCTGCCCAACACCCGGCGCGCGCGTAGCGGGGTAGCCGCGGCCAGAAGAGCTCGACCGTCCACGTTCTTGGCCACGATCTGGGACACCCTGGTGCCGTCTTGAGGAGAGACAAAAGCTCGTGTCCTGATCCGCGGCCGGCCGGCTTCGTCTCGGCGCGGCAGATCAACACGTGTCGGGCTCGGCGAGGCTCGCCGGCCGCGGGTTGTTCCAATCCTTCCCTCGAACGCCCATCGGCGTTTACTCGGGGGGCGCGGCCCGTGGTACGCTGGCGCATGATCTCGTAGGAGTGGTGATGGCTCGACTTCTTGGAATCCGGATTCGGAACTATCGTGCCCTGGCCGACGTTGGTGTCGGCCAGGTGCGGTACGCTGCAGGCCAGCCTCTGCCGCCGTTCGCATGCTTCATCGGGCCCAATGGGTCCGGCAAGTCGACGCTCCTCGATGCGTTCGGGTTCGTGGCCGATTGTTTGCTCGAGGGCGTGGAGGCCGCCTGCGACAAGCCTCACCGAGGGGGCTTCCAGCGGCTCCACACCCAGGGGACCGACGGCCCCGTCGAATTTGAGATCTTCTTCGAAGACGACGACCCCCTACGACCGATCGTCTACACAGTCAGAATCGACATTGAGAGAGGCATGCCGATCGTCACCCGGGAGTGGCTGCGCCAGCGACAAAAGGGCCAGACCCTCGGCAAGCCCTACTACTTCCTGAAGCTCGAGAGGGGGCGGGGCAAGGTGTGGGCGGGCGAGCTGGTCTCAGGCGGGGGAGCACGCGACGAACGCGTCAAGCTTGCCGATCAGACAAAGCTCGGCATCACCACTTTGGGAAACCTAGAGCAGCACCCGCGAATTGTGCGCCTGCGGGAGTACATCGAAGGGTGGTATCTTTCGTATTTCGTGCCCGACGCGGCTCGCAGGCTCCCGCCGTCAGGCGCACAGCGCTGGCTCGACCGGGAGGGAAGCAACGTTGGCAACGTGCTGCAGTACTTCCAGCGCCAGTATGCTGGGCAGTTCAAGTCCATCCTCGAGCGATTGAAAGAGGCCATCCCGGGGCTGCGGCAGATCCGGCCGGAGACAAGCAAGGACGGCCGTCTGCTCCTCCGCTTCGACGAACAAGGCTACCACGATCCCTTCTACCAGCACAGCATGTCGGACGGCACGTTGAAGATGCTCGCCTACGCAGTCCTGCTCGCTGATCCCGAGCCGCGCCCCTTCATCGGCATCGAGGAGCCGGAGAACGGGCTCTACGTCCAGCTCGTCGAGCAGCTGGCCCGTCAGCTCGACCGCCATGCCAGCGCGAGGACGCAGATCCTGGTCACCACGCACTCGCCCTATTTCGTGGATGCGCTCCAGCCCCAACAGGTCTGGGTGATGGAGAAGGGCGACGATGGGCACGTCCGGGTTCCGCGCGCCAGCGACTTCAAGGGAGTCAACGACCTCGTTACCGAGGGGCTGCCGCTTGGCTCGCTCTGGTACAGCGACCACCTGCGAGGTGAGCGGTGATCCTCCACGTCCTCGTCGAGGGCCCCTCGGAGAAGGTGCTACTTGAGGGTTGGGGCCGGCGGTTCGTGGCGGGTCACACCCTCCGGGTCTACCCACACCAGGGCAAGGGGACGCTGCGCGACAACTTGAACGTTCCTCCTGACTCGCGGCGCCGCGGACTCCTCGACCAACTCCCGTCCAAGCTGCGCGCCTTCGGGCGAGCGCTCGATTCGCGGACCGACCGGGTGCTCGTGCTGGTCGACGCCGACGACGAGGATTGCGAGACGCTGAAGGCCCGGCTGATGGCGCTGGGGCGGCACATCCAGCCATTCCCCGAGGTGATGTTTCGGATCGCCGTCGAGGAAACGGAGGCCTTCTACCTGGGCGACCGCAATGCCATCCGCAAGGCGTTCTCTACGGTGAAGCTCTCAGCAATGAAGCACTACCAGCAGGACGCGCCAGGCGTGGGCACCTGGGAGATCTTCCGCGACGTGATTGGTGCGTCGCGTGACGACAAGGTGGAGTGGGCGACCCGGATCGCGCCACACCTCAGCAGAGATCCACGTCGCAACAAGTCGTCATCATTCCGGCAGCTCTGCAGTGCCATGAGGAAGCTCACCGGCGAGGGAGCACGCGCTGGCGCGACGGGCAAGGCGCATGGCCGGCGCAAGGGGAGATACTGAACGACAACACCTCTTCAGTCCAACGTTGCAGTCAGGCTCGGCGGTACGAGGCCATGCTCAATCTCGGCCGAGGCCCCGGCGTCTGGTCCGAGAAGACCGAGACGTTGCGCGCACCGAGCTCAAACAGCACGTGGGCCCAGGCAAAGCTCACCTCGTTTGAGTTCCTCCAGCGCTTTGGTGGCGGTGTTTTCCTCTCGCCGCCAGCAGATCGCTGTGATATCTCTAACATGGGAGACAACAGGCCCATTGGCCCGACCTGATCTGGTGTGATTCGGATCCTGGTGCTGTACAACAGCGACTACCGGCCGCAGACCCCGACACTCCAGAACTCCGGAGACGACGACGGCGAGACTGCGCGCGCCCTGGGGGAGCCTCGCTCGAGAGCGGAGGGGCGTGTGCAAGATGAAGCTGCGCGCGCCGACGTGGCGAACGTGGCCCTGGCCGTGGCGCAGGCTTTGGCCCGCCGGCCGCAGTGCACGGTGCAGCTGTTCCCCGTGCGCCGCGTGTCGGACGTGCTGCGCGCCCTGCGCAGCTTCGTCCCCGACGTGGTGTTCAACCTGTGCGAGTCCCTGCTGAGCGACGCGCGCTACGAGCCCGTGGTGGCCGCGGTGCAGGAGCGGCTGGGGGCCGTCTTCACCGGCAACGGGCCGCGGGTGCTGCGCCTGTGTCTGGACAAGTACGCCTGCAACCAGGCCCTGCAGCGCGCGGGGCTGATGGTGCCGCGATCGGCGCTGGTGGACAGCGGGCGCGACCTGCCGTCCCAGGTGGTGTTCCCCGCCATCGTCAAGCCCAACCGCGAAGACGGCTCCACCGGGATCCACAGCGGCTCCGTGGTCCAGGATCGGGATCAGTCGCTGGCCCAGATCGAGCACCTGCGGCATACGGTGGGGGGACCGATCATCGTTCAGGAGTACATCGACGGGCGGGAGCTCAACGTCGCGGTGCTGGGCAACCAGCCGGTGCAGATGCTGCCCCTGGCGGAGATTGACTTCGGCTCCATGCCGACGGGGCTGCCGCACATCGTGAGCTACGCCGCCAAGTGGGATCTCGACAGCCCGGAGTGCAGCGGGACCCGGGTCGTGGCGGCGGCCCTGGAGCCCGACGTGGAGCGCCGGGTGCGTCGCCTGGTGCGCGGTGTGGCGGACGCGCTGGATCTGCAGGGCTACGCCCGCGTCGATCTGCGGCTGGACCACCTGGGTCGGCCGTTCGTGGTGGACGTGAACCCCAACTGCGACATCGGTCCCACCGGCGGGATGGCTCTGGCCGCGGCGCGGGCCGACCTGCCCTACCCCGAGCTGATCTGGACCGTGGTCCAGCTCGCGCTGCAGCGGCAGGATCTGTCGTCCCTGGCCGTGGGCCGCGGCCGCACCGCGCGCGGGTCCTGCGCCGTCGACCGGGCGCATCCGTGAGCGTCGAGGTCACGTTGGGTCTGCGCCCGGAGCATCGGGAGTTGTTGCAGCGCCTGCTGCAGGACCACCCGGCGTTCGACGACGCCGAGGTCCAGGTCGCGCTGGAGCTGGTGGACGCGGCGCTGGCGCATCGGTCCCGGGGTGACGCCGCCCGGAGCGACTACCGCTTTCTGCTGGCCCACGACGGCCCGCGCCTGACGGGCTATGTCTGCTTCGGTCCGACGCCCATGACCCGCGGGACGTTCGACATCTACTGGCTCGTGACGCGCGGCAAGGACAGCGGTGTGGCGCCTGCGCTGCTCTCGGCGATGGAGCAGGAGCTCCAGGGCGAGCCGGCGCGGCTGGTGCGCGTGGAGACCTCGGGCCGTCGGGATCGGGGGGCGACGCGCCAGCTGTATCTCGGCGCGGGGTACGAGGACACGGCCCGGCTGGAGGACTTCTATGGTCCGGGGGACGATCTGGTGATCTTCACCCGGCGGCTGGATGGCACCCGCTCTCCCCAACCGTCCCGCTGGGACTTCGAGTCGCTGCACGACATGGCGTTCAGCTACCGCGATTTCACGCGGGAGCGGGATTTCCTGCGGCAGTGCGCCCGCCGCTTCGGCGACGGGGAGCCAGCCCGGGTGCTGGAGTGGGCCTGCGGCCGCAGCCGCTACCTGGAGTCCTTCGCGCAGCTCGCGGACGTGGAGTGCGTCGGGGTGGACCGGTCCCCGGACAGCATCGAGCGCGCACGACGCCTGCTGGGGGATCTGCCGGGGCTCACGCTGGTGGTGGGGGAGCTGCGAGATCATGTGGTGGCACCCCCGGTGGACCTGGCCTTCACGATGCTCTCGTCGATCCACACGCTGGGAACGGAGGCCGAGGTCGTGGCACACCTGACCTGCTGCGCCCGGTCGCTGCGGCCGGGCGGGGTCTACGTCGTCGAGGCGACGCACCCGCGGGACCTGACGGTGGAGGGGGCGAACGAGACGAGCTGGCAGCATCAGGAGGGCGACGTGCAGGTGGAGGGGCACTTCCGGCTGCAGCTCGAGCGCCGCGATGGACAGCGCGTGCCGGCCGTCCTGAACCTGACGTGCGAGCTGGAGCAGACGGGCGAGCGCCGGCAGTACAGCGTGGAGTCCAGCTGGCTCGTGCTGGACCTCGAGGCCTGGCAGCGGGTCATCGACCAGGTGCCGGAGCTGGAGCTGGTGGCGCGGCTGGGGGATCTCGACGTCACGAGCCACGCGGAGCAGCCCACGGCCTGGCGCCTGGTGCTGGTGCTGCGCCGGCGGGGGTGAGGGGCGGCTGCCGCCGTTTTGGGCCTCGATCCCCATTTGACGACTGCCAGAACCGCCCCGGTAACGATCCCCCCGCCGGCCCGTCGGTGCTATGATGCCGCCCCTGGAGAGGAGCAGATGAACAAGGGAACGAAAGTAAACATCATCGGTGGCCGCAAGGCCGTGGGCGCCAGCGGCGTGATCGTCTGGTACGGCCCCAACAAGTACGGGTCCGGGATGCGGATCGGCGTCAAGACCGACGACGGCACCACCGAGTGGGTCAACGAGGAGCACGTGGAGCGCGTGGAAGGCGCCGCGGATGCAGAGGCCGGCGCCGCTGGGCCGCGCGCGGAGGGGCCGCGCGTCGCGGGGCCGGGGCCCGTGGCCCCGAGCGGTCCGGAGCCGCCACCGCTGGAGAAGGGGACGCGCGTGCAGTTCGAGGACCGAGGCCAGAGCGGCGTCGGCCAGGTGTTCTGGTACGGGCCCAACAAGTTCGGAGCCGGCATGCGGGTCGGTGTACGGGACGACGCCGGTGAGAAACACTGGCTGGCCGCGACCCAGGTGCAGCTGCTGGAGCCATCCGCGGGCGCCGCGCCGGCCCGACAGCGGCGCGACGAGCCGCCCCCGCTCGACGACGACGCCTACCGCGGAGCCTCCCCGGAAAGCGGAGCGGAGCATGCCTTCGACGACGCACCGTTGCCCGAGGACGAGGAAGGCGTCGAGACCGACATCGAGCTCTGAGCCATGTCCGACAGGCCAGCAACCGTCGACGAGTACCTCGCGACCGTCGAGGATGCCCAGCGGGGGGCGCTCCAGGCGCTGAGAGAACAGATCTGCACGGCCGCGCCCGATGCCGAGGAGTGCATCAGCTACGGCCAACCGGCCTTCCGGCAGGGTCGAATCGTCTGTGGCTTCGGCGCGACCAGGAACCACTGCGCCCTGTACATGTTCAGCAACACGTCCCTGGAGCCATTCGTCCAGGAGCTGAAGGGTTTCGACACCAGCAAGGGCACCATTCGCTTCCAGCCGGACAGGCCACTGCCGGCCGCGCTCGTTCGTCGACTGGTGAAATCGCGCCTCGCCGAGAACGCGGCGTCGAAAAACAAGACCGGCCGCTGAGCTGATCCCGACTCTGGGGATCGCCGTGCTGACGACGCGGGTTCAGCCCGGCTGAACGCCCACGATGCATCCGTGTGTTGCGTAACGCGGGTTCAGCCCGGCTGAACGCCCACGATGCATCCGTGTGTTGCGTAACGCGGGTTCAGCCCGGCTGAACGCCCACAATGCACCCGTGTGTTGCGTAACGCGGGTTCAGCCCGGCTGAACGCCCACAATGCACCCGTGGAGCGCGGAGTGGAGCGCCCCAGTCATGACACTCACCGCCTCGGCCCAGGCTCAGAAGCCGAGGTACGAGCCGCTCTCCGTGTGCCAGATCAAGCTGAGCCGGTTCGACGCCGCGGCCCTCGCCGGACCCTTCGCCAGGGCCAATCTTCGCCAGGGCCAATCGGGCGCGGGCCCGGTACGGACTCCTGCGCGCCAAGGACGGCAAGCGCAGTTATCCCCGTCGCACTGGCCTCGCAGCCTGTCATACATTGCGCCACGTACGGCATCGGGGTCTTTCATGCGCCGCGCGCATTGCACCAGATCGACGGAATCGCCTCTGGAGGACAGCTCCCCCCGGGTCATGGCCCACTGACCGCCGTGCTTTTCGAGGCTCACCGACAGGGTCCCGCGGGCCCGCGAGCCGGAGACCGGCAGGTTCCACGAGGCCGTGCCGGTGCCGCCCCCCGACTTGGTGCTGCCGCAGGCCAGGCCGACGTGGGACAACGCGGGGTCATCGCCGAGCAGCTTCTTCACCGCGGGGCAGGTGGCGAGGGACTCGTCGAGCGTCTGCCGGTAGCCCTCGCAGGACGCGGCGCACAGGCCGCACGAGGGGCCGCCGACCGAGCACACCAGCATCAGCGCCGCGAGTAGCCCGACGCGTCGCGGCCAGAAGTACCACGGGCGCTTTCGCTCCGGGGTCGAAGGGCTCCGGTCCGACGGAGCCGCCCCCACCAGCTGGGCCCGCAGCTGCTCCAGCTCCCCCTGGAGATCCGCGTTGGCGGTCTCCTCCTCGCCGAGGCGGCGTTCCAGGGCCGCCACACGGCGGTGCGCTGCCTCCAGATCGTCTCGGTAACCGGATGCCATGGGTCTGAGCTTCGGCGAGTATCCACCGAATCCCGCGCGATGTCTGTCGCAAAGGTCAACAAGTCAACTGCGTGACCAATGAGTCAACAAGTCAACTGCGTGACCAAAGGTCAACCAACAAGTCAACAAGTCAACTGCGTGACCAGCAAGTCAACCAACAAGTCAACAAGTCAACTGCGTGACCAGGTGGCAACAACCAGGTGGCAACAACCAGGTGTCAACCAGGTGGCACCAGGTGGCCCAACCAGGTGGCCCAACCAGGTGGCCCAACCAGGTGGCCCACCAGGTGGCCCGCGTGACCAGGTGGCGGGATGTCCTCTAGTGTGCCCGGAGCTCGTAGACCTTGATCAGCTTGAACAGCTCACCCTCGGGAAGGCTGGCGTATATCGGGGTCTTCATCGTGACGACGAGCAGGCGCCAGCCGGCCGACGGCATCCACACCAGCTGCGTGGGGGACTCGTCCAGGGCCCAGGTCAGGATTCCGTCCTTGCGGGTGAAATCGGGTGGACGCAGCTCGTCGGGTTTGACCGGTACACCAGGCTTCTTCTTGTATGCCATGAATCTCTCCGTCAGCGCCCTTGTACCACAGGAGGCGCCCGACGCACATGGACCGACTGCGGGCCCCAAAAAAAGGCCAGGGGCTTGTGGGCCCCTGGCCGGTTCAGAGTCTCGGACCGCGGACGGCTAGTAGTCCATGCCGCCCATGCCGCCCATGCCGCCCATGCCGCCCATGCCGCCGCCGCCGCCAGCCGGTGGCATGTCCTTCTTCTCCTCGGGCTTTTCGGCGATCATCGCCTCGGTGGTCAGCATCAGCCCGGCCACGCTGGCCGCGTTCTGTAGCGCGATGCGCACGACCTTGGTCGGGTCCATCACACCGGCCTTCACCAGGTCCTCGTACTCCTCGGTGGCCGCGTTGAAGCCGAAGGCGCCCTTGCCGTTGCGCACCTTGTCCACCACGATCGCCCCGTCCACGCCCGCGTTGGCCGCGATCTGACGCAGCGGCTCCTCCAGCGCCCGGCGCAGGATCTCCACCCCGGTCTTCTGGTCCAGCTCCTTGACCTTCAGCCCGGCCAGCATCTCCTGGGCCCTGAGCAGCGCCACGCCGCCGCCGGGGACGATGCCCTCCTCCACCGCAGCCCGCGTTGCGTTCATCGCGTCCTCCACCCGCGCTTTCTTCTCCTTCATCGCGGTCTCGGTCGCCGCTCCGACCTTGATCACCGCCACACCGCCCACCAGCTTGGCCAGCCGCTCCTGCAGCTTCTCCCGGTCGTAGTCGCTGGTGCTGTCCTCGGCCTGGCGCCGGATCTGCTCCACCCGGCCCTGGATCTCCTTCTTCGCCCCCGCGCCGTCCACCAGCGTGGTGTTATCCTTGTCCACGGTGATGCGCTTGGCCCGGCCCAGATCCTTGAG
>Ga0210044_10008364_pt1 | contig 12921 bp, 10 predicted proteins | sample CryGey13umfilter_2_FD_183959 | JGI IMG/M metagenome (GOLD analysis project Ga0210044, IMG submission 183959) | Groundwater microbial communities from aquifer in Utah, USA - Crystal Geyser 4/9/14 3 um filter (SPAdes) (version 2) | ecosystem: Environmental > Aquatic > Deep subsurface >... | reverse complement strand
CAAAGGCGCGGACAAGGTCAAGGACGCGTACGGAAACCTTTTCGACATGTACTATCAGATTACCGACGAGAACGCCTACGAAACCCCTATGCGCATCTACCCGGCCCCGCACTATTCCATGGGCGGCCTGTGGGTGGACTATAACCTGATGACCACCGTGCCCGGGTTGTTCGCCCTGGGCGAAGCCAACTTCTCCGACCACGGGGCTAACCGGCTTGGGGCCTCCGCCCTGATGCAGGGCCTGGCCGACGGCTTCTTTATAGCGCCGTCCACCGTAAGCGGCTATCTCGGAGCCGCCAAGTTCGAGGCCGCAACCACTCTGGATAAAGAATTCTCCGATTCTGCCAAGCAGACGCAGGAGAAAGTAAACCGCCTGCTCTCCATAAAGGGCCAGAAGACGCCCTCGGAACTGCACAGGCAGCTAGGGAACGTGATGTGGAGCGACGTGGGCATGAGCCGCACGGAGGCCTCGCTTAAGAAGGCCCTGAAGAAGATCCCCGAGATCCGCGAGGAATTCTGGAAGAACGTGATGATCCCGGGCGCGGACAAGGATATGAACCAGTCACTGGAGAAAGCAATGAAAGTAGCCGACTTCCTGGAGTTCTCTGAACTCCTGGTAAAAGACGCCCTGGAGAGGAAAGAGTCCTGCGGCGGGCATTTCCGCGAGGAGTCCTGCACCCCCGAAGGCGAAGCGAAGCGGGACGACGCCAACTTCTCGCACGCTTCCGTATGGGAATACCAGGGCGAAGGCAAAGAAGCGGTTATCCACAAAGAAGCGCTTACATTCGAACACATAAAAGTGGCCGAACGCAGCTACAAATAACAGGCGCGGACCCGGCGAAACCAGAGCCGAAACAAGAGCTCTTACTCTCACCGGCGCTCCGCTGCAGCAGTCACAATAAATTCCGGAGAAATTATTATGAATAAATCCAAGCATTTCAACATCACTGTCCGCGCATGGCGGCAGGCCGGCCCGTCCGAACCAGGAAAGATGGTTTCATACGGGGTAAAGGACATTTCCCCCGATATCTCTTTCCTTGAGATGCTCGATATTCTTAACGACAGCCTGCTAAAAAAGGGAGAAAATCCCATAACTTTCGAAAGCGACTGCCGCGAGGGGATCTGCGGGTCCTGCGGGCTGGTGGTCAACGGAGACGTGCACGGCCCGGACGAGCACTCAACCGTCTGCCAGCTGCATATGCGCAGGTTCAAGGACGGTGACGTTGTGACGGTGGAGCCCTGGCGCTTAAAAGCTTTTCCAATCATCAAGGACCTGGCGGTTGACCGCTCGGCTCTGGACCGCGTGATGGCTTCCGGCGGTTTTATTTCCATTAACACCGGGGCCGCCTCGGACGCCAACTCCACCCCGGTTGCCAGGGACAAATCCGAAGAAGCGATGGACGCCGCCGCCTGCATAGGCTGCGGGGCCTGCGTGGCCTCCTGCCCCAACGGGGCGGCTATGCTTTTCGTTGGCGCAAAAATTTCCCAGCTGGCCCTGCTCCCGCAGGGCGCTCCCGAGCGCGCCAGCCGGGCGCTCAACATGGTTAAAGCTATGGACAAGGAAGGATTCGGCAACTGCACCAATGAATACGAGTGCGAGGCCGTCTGCCCTAAAGAAATTAAAGCCGCGAACATAGCCCGCATGAACCGCGAGTTCCTGCTGGCGAACCTGTTTTCTAAGCACTAAGGGGACAACGCAGGGACCAGAACGCAAAAACAGCGTCGCGCACACCGTGCGCGCGCTTCCCGGTCTCGGCATCGCGCTTACGCAGGCGCCGGCCTCCGACGGGGTTTTGCTACCCTGGCCCCTGCGTTGTCAGTTAGACTTCTTAATTAAACGTCCGAAGCAGCGGAGGAGCGAACCATGCCTGAATTCAAATACAACGAGCTTTTTGAGCTGACCAAGTCGGCGGCCAAATTTCGCCTGCTTTCCAAAGAAGGGGTGAAGCTTATAAAGGCCGGGGAAAGAGAAATCCTGGAAATAGCCCCTGAGGCCCTTGTCCGGCTGGCCCGCGAGGCCGTTAAAGAAGTCTCCTTCCTCCTGCGCCCGGCGCATAATGCCCAGGTAGCCTCTATTTTCTCGGACCCGGAAGCCTCCGATAACGACAAATTCGTAGCTTTCTGCATGCTGGACAACGCCGCTATCTCCGCCCGCTTTGAACTGCCTTTCTGCCAGGACACCGGAACGGCTACCGTAGTAGCTAAAAAGGGCGAGCAGGTCTGGACCCGTTCGAACGACGAAGAACTGCTTTCCAAAGGCATTTGGGAAACTTATACGGGCGAGAATTTTCGCTATTCCCAGACCCTGGCCGTAGATATGTACAAAGAAAAAAATTCCGGGAATAATTTACCGGCCCAGATAGACATCATCTCCAGGCCCGGAGCGGCTTACGACTTTCTTTTTGTAACCAAGGGCGGCGGCTCCGCCAACAAGACCATGCTTTACCAGGAAACCAAGGCCACCCTCACGCCCGAGAAGCTCAAGCCTTTCCTGGTGGAAAAAATGAAATCGCTGGGCACCGCGGCCTGCCCCCCCTACCATATAGCTTTCGTCATCGGCGGGACCTCAGCCGAGATGTGCCTGAAGACGGTAAAACTGGCCTCGACCGGCTATCTCGACAGCCTGCCCGGAGACCCCGGAGAAACCGGGCGCGCTTTCCGGGACAAAGAACTGGAAACAGAACTGCTTGAAGCCTCCAGGAAGCTCGGCTACGGCGCGCAGTTCGGCGGAAAATATTTCGCCCATGACGTCCGCGTAATAAGGCTTCCCCGCCACGGGGCCTCAGCCCCGATAGGGATGGGGCTTTCCTGCTCCGCCGACCGCAATGTGCTGGCGCGTATAGACAAAGACGGGATCTGGCTGGAAGAACTGGACCGCGACCCGGGCCGCCTTATTCCCGCCGAGATCCGCGCAAAGTATTCATCGTGCTCCGGCTGCGTCAGCATCGACCTCAACGCGCCTATGAAAAAAATACTGGCAGAGCTCTCCAAACACCCGATAGGCTCGAGGCTTTCGCTCAACGGCCGCATAGTGGTAGCCCGCGACCTCGCCCACGCCAAATTCAAGGAACTGCTCGACTCCGGCAAAGACCTGCCGGACTACCTGAAGAAGCACCCCGTATATTACGCCGGCCCCGCCAAACAACCCAAGGGAAAACCCTCGGGCTCCTTCGGGCCCACCACCGCCGGCAGGATGGATTCCTACGTAGACCTGCTCCAGTCCGGCGGAGCGTCTATGGTAATGATAGCCAAGGGAAACCGCTCCCAGGCCGTTACCGACGCCTGCAAAAAGCACGGCGGGTTCTACCTTGGATCGCCCGGCGGCCCCGCCGCGCTCCTGGCCGACCGGAATATCAAAAAAGTTGAACCGCTGGATTACCCCGAACTGGGGATGGAGGCCGTTTGGGCCATAGATGTGGAGGACTTCCCGGCCTTCATTCTGGTAGACGACAAGGGCGGGGATTTTTTCAAGACGATAAAATGACCCGATGTATCGATTAAGATACTTTTTCGCCTTTGCGCTTTTTTCGGCAGCCGCGGCTTTTATGACGGGCTGCGACATCCCCCTGGGGACGCCGGAAGAGCGCATGTTCAAAGCCGCAAAACACGACTATGAGCGCAATATGCTCAAACTGCTGGACAAGGGGATAAACCCGGACATAACGGACTCCGCCGGCTGGACGCCCCTGATGTGGGCGGCGGCCAAAGACAATGTAGATACGCTAAAGCTCCTGCACCTCAGGGGCGGAAACATAAACCACCGCAATAAGAAAGGCGAAACGGCGCTGCACGTAGCCGCCCGCTGGAGCCGGCTTGATACTATTGAGTACCTTCTCTCCATCGGGGCGCGTCCTGAAGCGCTGGACCGCCTGGGCTGGCCTCCCCTGATGTGGGCGGCTATGCAGGGCAGAACGGACGTAGTGATCGCCCTGTCCCAGGGCGGCGCCAGAATGAATTTCAAAGATACCAACGGGAATACCGCGCTTATGATGGCCGCCAACCGCGGCAGAACCGAAACGGTAAAAGCCATGCTGGAGCTGGGGGTTAACCCTCTATTGACCAATAAGGCCGGACAGACCGCGGCCGACGTAGCGAGGCAGAGCAAATACACGGAGCTCGCCGGCCTGATAGAGCAGACCATCAAGAAAGCTCCCCCCCGCAAGACTACCGGCAAATAACTCTCATATTTCCAAAATACCGCCGGGCCGGCGCGGAATTAGCCAGGTTCGAACCCCTTACAATCATAAAAGCATAGTTTCCTTCTTCTGCTGCCTCACGAGGAGAGTGACCCAGTAAGCGCCGGCAAGAGCCAGGCCCAGGCCTATTACCTGGTAGGCCTGTATTTTTTCTATTCCTAAAGCCGCGGAGAGCAGCGCGGTCAGGACAGGGTAGGAGAGAACGATGGCCGTGGCCTTTGAAAGGTCCATATTCAGTATCGCCTTGTACCAGAGGATATTGTTAAGTGCCGTAAGTGCCACCCCCCAGACCAGGATTATCCACAGAAGTTCGAAACTGGGAGCAAAAGAAGCCACCGGCGTCACAGAACTCAGGGCGAAAACCGGCAGTATGCCGAGCGCAGCGAAGAGGGTGCGCGCCGAAGCCACAAAGACGTGAGACAGGTCTTTGGGCAGTTTTTTGCTGAATAAATGCGACACCTGGTAGGAAAGCGGAACCGCAAGCACTATCAAGTCCCCCGTCCAGCGGATAGTGAACCTTTCCTTGAAAGCTATAAGCATGGTCCCGGCCAGGACCAGAGCTGTGCCGAAAAGCTGGCTGACGGATATTTTTTCCTTCAGGAAGAGGCGCGACAGTATAATGGTATAAACAGCCTCTATCTGCCCGAGTATAGCCGCATTGGCCGGAGTTGTATACTTGAGCGCCATAACCAGAGCGGCTATGGGCAGCGCGCTGCCGAAAAAACCCACCGCGAAAAGCCGCGGCCAGAGGTCACCCCTGAAATAAAGCGGGAACTTGTTATTGCGCAGCGCCCAGGGCAGGAAACAGGCAAAACCGACTGCCGACCCGGCCAGCGCGAAAAGCGGAGGCGAGATCCTGCCTGCCGCGAGATAGCCCAGTATAGGGATGAAAGAGTTTATGCAGACTGTAAGCCAGATAGCGCCCAGCGGAGTAATGATCATCGGCTAAATTATATAATTAACAGGGCACGGACTTAACGGCAGAAGACAATATGAAAACCTATCACTTCCTCCCTGTATTTTTAGTCCTGATCTTCTCCTATATCGGAATGCATTTCTATGCCGCCCGCTGGCTGGCCAGGTGTTTCTCGCTCCCGCCCGACTCCGCCTATTGGCTGAGGGTCTCTCTGCTGGCCGCCGCTTTCGCTTCTCCTTTTACGATGTTCCTCAAGCGCTTCCCCCACGGCTACGTCCTGGAAGGCCTCTACGGCGCTGGCTACGCCTGGATGGGAATAATACTGATAGCTGCTTTCCTCTTCTGGGTTTCCGACCTTGCGGCTCTCGCACTGCGCCGGGCGGCCTGGTTCAGGCCGCAGCTGTTCGCCTGGGCCGTTTTGGCCGTAACTGCCGCCATAGCCGGCTGGCGAATATACGGCGGGCAGAAGCTTCCGGACATAAAAGAGGTAAGCGTCGCTTTTAAAGGCCTCCCCGCAGAGCTGGAAGGGTTCACGATAGCGCAGATCTCGGATATGCACATTGATTCCAACTGGAAACTGCGCCAGTTCTCCGGCATAGTGAACAAGATCAACTCAGCCAAACCTGATTTGGTCCTCGTCACCGGCGACCTGATAGACCCCGGTATAGACTGCGCCGCCGGGATGGGAGAGCTGACCCGTAAAATACAAAGCCGCCTCGGTCTTTTCGGATCCATGGGCAACCACGAGTACTATTACGGCATTGAAAAATCCATGAATTGCTACAAAGACTTCGGAATAAAGCTGCTTAAGAACCAAGCCTTTGAACTTAAGGACCTGCAGCTCATAGGCCTGGGAGATATCCATACCGAGCACCTTACCAAGCCGGACGTAACAGGCATACTTACCAAGCTTAAAAACGGGAAGTTTACCGTCCTGATGTCGCACCAGCCGGTATTTTACCCCGAGATAGCGGCGACCGGGGATTATATGGTGTTTTCAGGGCATACCCATAAAGGCCAGATCTTCCCTTTCCATATCTTTACAAAACTTTTCTACAGATATTTTTACGGTTTATACCGCATCAATAACAGCGCCTTTTATGTTACCTCCGGCTCCGGGAGCTGGGGCCCCCCTCTGCGCTGGCTGGCTCCCGCCGAAATACCGGTAATTACGCTGACCGCCGCCAGGCAAGCGCAAATCACGCAGAAATAAAAAACGCCCGGTTGCCGGGGCGTTTTAGCTGTCATGAACTGGCTGTCCGGGCTTAAGCCGCGGTTATTATCTGTATTTCACCTTGTAAACGTCGAAGGGGACGCTGCCGATAGTCACATGCTTTGAATACTCGGTCCGGTATTTCTTTTTAATAATCCCGTTAACCTGGCCTGTGATCAGCAGTTCGCCCTTGCCGGCCACGTCTTCTCCGAGCTTGAAGGCTACGTTCACTGCGGGCCCGTAGGCGTCTTCTTTAAAGCGGAGCAGGTGCCCGTGGTGGATGCCCACGCAGATATTGTATTGCTTGTGCTCAGGCAGGCTCTTATTGCGCTTTTTAAGCCACCGGTGCATTTCTATGCTGCAGGCGGTGGCCATAAGGGGGCCGTCAAAAAGAAGCATCAGATTATCTGCTTTATCGCAGAGAGTTACCCCCCCGTGCCTGGCCACTATTTTTTCAAGCGCATGGTGGCACTTGACCATAGTGTCCATGAACTCTATTATCCCGTGCTCATGAGTCTTCTTGGAGAAACCCGAAGAGTCGCAGGAAACCACGGTAAGCTCGGTGCCGCAAAGGTTGTTTATCCTGGCGTCCAGCGCCGCGGCGTTGCGGGCATTGCGCTTAAACATAAGTTTAAAAAAAGTTTTTGTTGTCATTCCGTTATTCTTTTTCTTCATTTAAAAAGTATAACAAATCAAAAAGCCCTCCCAAAAGCATTAAGGAGGGCCCGTTAACAGGCACCGGCGGGTTTAAATCTTACGTGCCGACGAAGTCAATCCGCGAGATGTAAACCATAACGGTTTATCGGTCCGGCTGACATCCCGGCCAGAAGGGATATTGCCCAGACCTTGCCGGCGGCGGCCGCGCGCAGAACTTTTAGCATCGGGATAGGAGCCAGGGCAAGTATGAAAACCCCGGAATGGAAAACGAATTTAGCCGAATCCGCGGTTATAACGCGGGAACCGGAATTATTCTTAATGTCCCAGCGCAGCCTGGCGGCCGCTATCTCCACGTCCGGCAGATTACTGAGCGAGAGCAGCCCGCCCAGACCGGCCGCGGAGGCCGCCTTAAGAAGGGCTTTGGCTTTAGCGGCCCCGGTCAGGCCGCCTTTCCTGTAAGCTGTCCAGTTCTCTCTGCGCATAGCGGACCAGAAGGCCACCGCGGAATTAACGCGGCCATCCCTGCCTATATCGACAGGCCGCCCCGCGGTTCCGGCCTCCGGGGGATTATCTGAACGCGGAACTGGAACCTCTGAGGAAAGTGATTTTACCGCGGGGATACTGACAGCCGCAGCGCGGGTCTGCCGCAGAGGGGCGCCGGCCGCCGGGCTTATAACAGCCTGCTCTCCCTTTGAAGAAGAACCGTCAAAGAACCTTGCCGAACCGCCGGCAGTTCCGAGCGCTCCTGAAGCCGATAAATTCTCAAGAACAGAAAGAGAAGCAGCCCGCGGGGCCGCGGAAAGGCCCGCGGAAGATTCCCTGAAGACCGCGCAGCCCGCTCCCGCAAAGTACCTGACTTCGGCCCCGAATTTTTTATCCAGGTATTTATCCGCGGTCTTCTTGTCCGCTCCGCCAAGCGAACAGTCTTTAAATTTATTCAGCAGCGCGGAAACTTTTTCCCTCTTCTCCACCAGGCCGGAAGCGGCGGCCGCACCGTAATCTTTTTTAACGGCTTTTATAAAATCGGCAGTGATAGCGGGCGGCAGGCTTACGGCCTGCTCCGCGGACCAGGGAGCCGCGGCCTCGCTATAGGACAAAGCCCCGGCATAAATAGGCGCCGCCCCGGTAAGGGCCAGCGCCGCGGCGATCACTAGTTTTTTGGGTAGAATCATTTACAGATATAGTCTAGCCTCCGCAACGCTGCTGCGCAAAAGCCGTTGGGCCTATACCAGGCAGAAAAAAGGCCCACGCTAGCGTAGGCCCTTTTAACAAATATTAGTAGACAGTTTATTCCTTAGGCAACTCTCCGCCTGAATTCAGCAGCAAACCGCCGAAATTTCCCAACGCCTTTAGAGAAACCGAAACTGCCCCTTTAAAAGGATAGCCGGGTTTAGCGTCCGAGATCTTCTCTATGACATTAAGGCCATTGCCTATCCCCTCCAGGAGTATAGGGTCCATAGCGCCTCCGTAAGCGGAATGCCAGGCTCTGCCATAGCCCTTCTCCATATTCTCGCGGTTAGCGTCATCCATAACTATATAGCCGCCGGGAGCCACCGCGTTGAAAACATCGTAAAGCCCGGACTCCCGGCAATAATCGTGCTTCGGGGCGTCTATAAGGGCTAGATCGAAAGGGCCCAAAGCTTCCAATAATCCTTTCGGCAAATTGTAAGAAAGCAGCAAGCGGGGCCCATAAAATCTGGGCCGGAGCGGCGCTACGCGGAATTCAACTTTGGCCTGGCAGCCTGAATTTTCAAAAGCTTCTTTAGCCTGCGCTGAAAAAAGAGGAGAATCACCTATTGACAGGAGATAATTATCTTCAAGACCCGCTATCTGCCTGGCCATCATAAGCGTGGAGAAGCCTGAACCGAACTCAATTATACGCCGGGCGCCCAAGGCGCTCACGAAAGCGGCCAGGAAGCGGCAGGAAGCCGGCTCCAGAGAGCCGGAGCCTGGATATTCGTATCTAGAGAGCGGGACCTTGTCCATCGCGGCAAGCGCTTCAGCTATATATGGGTTCATAAATAATCACCTGCGGCGGGGCCGCAATTTAAGATCAGGTCCAGCGCCGACATATCCGGCTCAAAGCCCGGGAAAGCCTGAGGGTATTCGCGCGGCTTAAATTCCTGCCAAGAGAGTTTTATCCCGGCAAAGCTGAAAACGCCCGGGTCCAGATAGGCTTTTGCCCCTGCCCCGGAAAGATATTCATTTCCTCCCGCGGCTACGCAAAGCCGGGCCAGCCTGGCGCTGGAAGTTTCATCCACACCGAATTCCGAGGAGAACTTTACGGGGGTCTTAATACCGAAAGCGTCCTTAAGAAAATCCATGGTAGCCACCGCCAGGTCCGCAAGGAGGCGGTAGTCCCGGGAATAGAGTTCCTCCAGGCCGGGAAGATGCTCCTTAAAAAAAGGCGCCCGCGCGTAATTAATCTTTATCGTGCGCAAATGTTCTTCCCTCCAGGCGGAAGTATTATCCAGCTCCACTTCGTTTATCTTCTGGGAGAAGCGCCCTTTGGAAATGACCGGGGCGGTCAGGTACTGCCAGCCGCGCGCTGTCCGGATGCGGTTCCGGTTCTGGAATTCCCGCTTTTCAAACTGCACGTCGTCCAGGTAGATAAACAGCTCCGCCAGGCGCATCTTGGAGAAGAAGCGGAGCCCGGGCCAGTACTGGAGTTGGTGTATAGCGGTTTTCATTACTTTGCAGATGTCGCGGAACTTAATGAGCAGACCCGTGCGCTATTTTCTAGCGGTCACAATCAGCGCGGAGCCGGCAAAAACGCGGCCTAAAGTCAGGCCCCGCAGGGCCTGCGCCAGCCAATAGTATAGAACTTTAAGGGCGCCGGGAAGAAATCCGCCCAGCCGCCCGCCGGTCCGGTAGGGATCTCCCGCGGTGGGCCTTGAATTACGTATCCTTATGTCCCGGAAGCCGGCCCGCTCAAGAAGGACCTTCAGCGTTTTAGCCCTGAAGTTGAAATTATGGATTACTGAGGGGCTGGCACCCAGGAAAGCGAACAAACCTAGTTCTTCCATCCGGTAAAGCGGCAGGTGGAAAGCGGCGTTAAAATCCCGTATGTATATAAAGCCGCCTGGCTTAAGCAAGTGAAACAATTCTGCGGCCGCCGCCGCGGGCTTGTCCATCAGGCAGAAAACCTCAAAAACCGTAACCGCACCGAAAGACGAACGCTCCAGCCCCGCCTTTTCCACTGGCAGCCGGTGAACTTTTAACCCGCCGGCGACCGCTTTAGCAGCCAGCTGCGGGTCAAGTTCTACTCCCTCCCCGCTCCAACCGCGAGCAGCCGCCGCCTGAAGCAGTTCCCCCCCGGCGCAGCCTATATCGAGCAGCCTGCCCTTATCCGGAACAACAGTGCTCAGGAAATCCAGGGCTCCGGAAAAAAGTGCCGCCTTGGCCGATACGTAAATTCCATCGGCCAGGCCCGGAGAGTAGGCCGGCGTTCCAAAATATTTCTCTGCTCTAAAAGCAAGTCCGCAGCCTCCGCATTCCAGCAAGTCCATAGCGGTTGTAACGGCCGCAGCGCCGCAGACGGGGCAGGTTTGCTTTGTCAACCGCGCCTCCCTGCTGATACCGCCTCGAACAAAGCACGCTCTACACCGTCGGCGTATTTAGCCCAGGAATAATTCTTTTCCACGAATTTTCTACAGGCCTCACGCATCGCGACCTGGTTTTTCAGGTACCGAGGAATAAAGCCGAGTATTCCGGCCGCTATTCCCGCCGGGGAACAGTCCATGAGCAGCATTCCTTCGTCCAGTCTCCCCAGTATTTCCGGATTCGCCGCCACAGGAGTGGCCAGCACCGGGGTTCCGCAGGAAAGAGCTTCCAGTGTTACCAGCCCGAACCCTTCCAGCAGCCTCGTTGGCAAAATAAAAAGATCGGCGCTCTGGTAATAGGCCGGAAGGTCCCCCTCCGGTATATACCCGGCCAGGCGGACGCTGGCGGACAGCCCGGCCTCTTTTATCATTGCTTCCAGTTTACCCCGGAGATAGCCGCTGCCGCCTATCACAAAAAAAGCTTCAGGCCTATCCCTGACCACGGCCGAGGCAGCCGCCACCAGGTTTTCAAGCCCCATCCGGCTGACCAGGTTCCTGACGGTAAAGATCATGAACCCGCCCGCCGGGAGCCCGAGCCTCTTGCGCAGCGCAGCAGGGTCTTTTGCGGGCTGGAACCTGTCCTGGTCCACACCCAGCGGGATTATTCGGGATTCCTTCCCATGAGCGATTCTGAGTTTTGAAGCCATGAACTGGCTGGCGTTCAAAATAACTCCGGCAGATTTAAGAGCGCGTCGTTCCACCAATTTCCGAAATCCCGCCCCGAAAAACCTGCGCAGAGCATTAATCCCCAGGTCTTTGCCCCTTATGCAATACTCTTCAGCCCAGGAAGAATGGAAATTATAAACAACAGGAACCTTTTTAAGCGCCGCAAGAGCAAGAACAGCAGTGTAGGGATGATGAAGAACCATCACATCTATCCTGCCGTGCCGGGAGAGTATGGCCTTCACCTGAGCGCGCAGTTTAAGCGGGTTCCCCCGATAACGGTAAACCTCTATACCTTCCGAAATCTCAAAATCATTTTTATTCGGACAACCTTTAGTAATCACTACAGGCCGGTGGCCCATCGCCGCCAGGCGCTTTGCGGTTTCCCAGGCCACGCGGCCCGAGCCGCCGGCGTCGTCTTCCTGGATAATATCCGTACAGACCAGCACGTTCAGCGGCCCGGCTGCCGGCCGGATGCCGAAGCTTACCCCGCCCGCGGCTATTTTCCTGTTCCTGGCCTGCCAGAGCTCGAACATGACTACAGCGTGTATCTGGTCGCTTAAATTTTCCCGGCCGCTTTCATGTTCCTTCAGCATCGCCTCTATATATCCGGGGGCGAGCCAGCCGTTTTTTTCCGAAAAGCCGCCTGCCAGCACCTCGCGGACAAAACCTTTAAGTTCTTCCCCGTACCACCTGGCCAGCGGAACCTGGAAACCGCGCTTAGGTCCTTTGAGCGTTTCGGGCGGCAAGCGCCTTTCCATGATCTTCTTGAGCATCGCCTTAAGAGTGTAACCCCGGGTTTTCAGCGCAAGCGGGGCCGAGGCCATAAGCTCCGCCAGCCGCACATCCAGGAAAGGGACCCTGAGTTCCAGGGAATTGGCCATAGAAACCCTGTCCGCCAGACAAAGCAGGTCGTCGGAAAGGTAGTTCCTGAGCTCATAGGCGAAAATATCGTCCGGAGAGGCCAGACGGCCCGGAAGGGCCGGAGCGGAACCGGCAGAGCCTGTATGCGAATGTGAATAAAGCAACGCTCTCTCTTCCCGGCTGAAATAGGAAAGCCAGGAATCGTATGCCCCGCGAAAATCTCCGCGCCCGCCGCGAATGAATCTTTTCAGCCGCCCGGGCAAATTCCTGGCCGAGCGGGATTCCCGCAGCAGCCTGGCCGCCGACCAGAAGCCCTCCCTGAGCTGCACCGGCAGCTTGAGATAAGCCGGCATAAACCTCGCTCCCATATGCCTGGGATAGCCGCCAAAGAATTCGTCGCCGCCTAATCCCGTCAGTGCGACCGTAACATTTTTACGGGCTTCAGACGTAACAAGAAAGCTTGGTATGGCGCAGGCATCGGCAAAAGGCTCGTCGAATATCGCGGCCAGCTTCTCCATTACATTGCGGGCATCCGGCTGCAATATACTCTCATAATGGTCTGAACGGAAATGCCTTGAAATCATGCGGGCCTGGGCCGTTTCGTTAAAGCTGGCGTCCTTTCTGCCGTATCCCGCGCTGAAAGTTTTAACAGGCGCGGCCTCTGAGCGGCTCATATAATAAAGCAGCGCAGAGGAATCTATTCCGCCGGAAAGAAGCAGCCCAAGCGGCACATCCGAAACCAGCTGCTCTTTGACGCTGCTGGAAAGCAGATTATCCGCAGCCTCCAGGTACTCCCCCCAGGTCTTAGCA
>Ga0210044_10008361_pt1 | contig 12923 bp, 13 predicted proteins | sample CryGey13umfilter_2_FD_183959 | JGI IMG/M metagenome (GOLD analysis project Ga0210044, IMG submission 183959) | Groundwater microbial communities from aquifer in Utah, USA - Crystal Geyser 4/9/14 3 um filter (SPAdes) (version 2) | ecosystem: Environmental > Aquatic > Deep subsurface >... | reverse complement strand
TCAATAAGAAAAGTTTATTTGCATAAAGCTCTAGTAAGTTTATTAGACCCTTTTCTCCTTCAAACCTAAAAGGAACAAGATTAAAAAGAATCGCATCTACTTCTTCAATCATATGATCAAAGTTATGTTTGACAAGAGAAAGTTTGATCTTGTCTCTATCTGACATATTGTTTGATTCTAATAATTCTTCTAGTTTTTCTGTTACAGCATTAATAGATCTGACTGTTTTTTCTTGGAACTCAAGCGCGATTTCTTCTAGATTACTTTCTTGATCCATAAAGAATTTTGAGCGCATATCGGTTAGGTTGTGACTGCCGATATCACCTTCCTTGCCTACTTTGATAAAAGGAGTAGATAAGCTTACAGTGCCGGTTTCAGACTCTTCTTGTGACTTAAATATATTCTTACTATTAATAGCAGCGAGGTTCAAGTCAAAAAGATTTGATAATAATAAGATTCCAGTTAATGCGATTAATAAAGGAATAGTCTCTATATCAATATTAAAAATGGTAAAAACTAACTGCCCGAAGATTATCACTCCAGCAGTAATGGTAAAGAAAGCAACTATTCTTGCCCAATAAATAAACGCAGCAAGTAATACCCCCGCTACTATTAATAGAGGGAACATCAAGATCGCTGGTATTCTAACAAAACTTATCCAGTTATCTTCTAGATAATTTACTAGTAAATTAATCCTTTCTTTTTCTATATCCGCACGAGGGCTAATTAATAGAACATTCTTTCCTTCATAAGCGTTTCTTCCTAAGACATCTGAAATTAGCTCAGTCACTGAATGAAACTGAATATCATTACTACCCCTATCAAGCAGTAAGGTATCACCCCTGTCATTCTTTTTTCTAGTATCTATATCATTAACTGAGATGGTTTCTAGATTAATCCCAAAGTCTCCTCCCGCCATTTCAAGATCAAGATCTTCAATGTTATAAGGGTTCTCTTTATTAATTACTAGATCAATAGTTCGTGCACCTTTTGCAGAAAGTTCTGTGACAAGGTTTAGTAAAATTTCTCTTTGCTCTAAGCTGGTTTTTTCTTGGAAGTTTAATTTATTATCAGTATCAAACTCAAAAACAGTATAGTTAGAATTTTTAAAAGGACTAAAAAACCTTAGAGCAGTTCTTCCTTGTAAAAGCTGATCCTCTAAAGCCGCCCAAGTGCTAGTACTAATCCAAGTTAGGATAGTAAAAGATAAAATACCAATCATTGCTCCGATTAATATGCGTCTTTGGTTCATGTTTAGATTATAGTAGTGTTTTGTAACTACTCAATTGTTATTCTGCTGATTGAGTAATTGCAAAAATCTTAAGGAAATTTAAGATTTTGAACTTGACTTTTAAGTAAGCTAGCTTGTATTGTTTAAACCCGTATTAAGTATTTACGTAGTGTGTAAATAAAAAACAGGAGGAAATTATATGTTTGGAATAAATTTAAAAGCAGTACCTTTAGCTGGAGAAGCCCTAGGAGCTTATAGGGACTTGAAAAGTAGTGTTACTGCTGCTTTTAGAACTTTTGAGAATCAAGTTAAAGTTTCAGCTCGAGATGATAATAGAAGATTGGCTCAAGCAGATCTTGGTGAAGCTACTGTAGTAGCCGATGCTGTTCATAATCTTGTTCCATATGCGAATCCTGATAATATGTATGAAAACATTGATAATATAACTTTTGATACTATGTTAAGTCGTGATTTAATCGAGCCTGATATCAGCCTTGTAAGAGATTATGTTTCTCAGCGTTCAGGTATTTCAAGAAAAAACGTAAACAAAGCTTTCCAAAGCGATAATATTGCAAGCTTTGTACGGGGGCTTCCAGAAAAGCTTGCTAATTTTGAGGATAGAAGATTAGCTCAGGAACTCACTGATTCATCTCATTCTGTTTTAGCAAGACTCGGTGCTGTTGAGGAAGCAGCTTATAGCACCTTGTTAACTGGTAATTATCTTTCTGTTAGTGATTCTATTACGACTAATCCAAATAAAGGTCAACAGAGAACAGAAAGAAATGTTGCTGAATTAAGAAGTGACTTAAAGCATATGGCAGGCTTAATAGAGAGGGCTCAGGAGGCTAGTATCCCAGAAGCAACGGATATTAAAGATCAGTTTTTAGAGAGCTTGAGACCTTATACTCAAGCAGCAGTGAAATTATTAGCTAAGACTAATGGTGTTCAAGCAAGTGTAGCGATTTAATAGAGTTCTCCCTTAGCTCATCACGGGAGTTTACTCCCGTGATTTTCGCTTCTGTTTGAATAAAGGATATAATCGGTTTATGTCCGATAAAATCATTTTTGGAGAAATAAATATTCAGCCTTTATTAGATGCCAAGGCTAATTTTGATGATAATTTGGATAAAGTAGAGGATGATCTTGATAGAGCAGGAATGATTCAATATTTTGAGTTTTGTTTTGAATTAAGCTGGAAAACTTTAAAAAAAATCCTTAGATATAAAGGAGAGCAAGTTTCGAATTTGGGTCCTAGAGATATTTTTAGAGCTGCTGCTAGGTATGATTTGTTAAGTGACCCAGAAAAATGGTTCCAATTCTTAGAAGATAGAAACATGACTTCACACACTTATAAAGAAGAGACTGCTCAATATGTTTTTTCTCAGTTAAGTTCTTTTAAAGTAGAGTTGAATGATACAGTGGAAAGAATATTGGCTTTATGATTCAGATTGAACAAAAACATCTTAAGTTAATAAAGACTATTCTCCAAGAAGAAAGTGATCAGGATTTCTTTGTTTTTGGTTCTAGATCTAAACAAATGGCAGAGAAGTTTTCTGATTTAGATCTCGCTTATAAAAAAGAAATATCAAGGGAAGCTTTGACAAGAATCAAAACCAAACTAGCTGAATCTAGCTTACCCTTTACTGTAGATTTGGTTTTTTTAGATGATTGTGATGAGAGTTTTAAAGAACTGATACAAGATGACTTACAGATTTTTTAAATATTCAATCCCTTTCTCTGTAACCATGCGTCCACGCTGAGTTTTAATTAAAAAGCCAGATTGAATTAAAAAAGGTTCATAGTAATCTTCGATAGTAGTTTTGTCTTCACTAGTTAGAGCTGCGATAGTCTCTAGACCAGCCGGACCACCGCCGTACTTATCAATCAAGACTTGTAATATTTTTCTATCCATCGCATCAAGCCCGTGTTCATCGATCTTATAAAGCTTCATCGCTGCTTTTACTAGTTCGGGTTTTATACTATCTTCATTGTGATGATGAGCAAAGTCCCTTACTAATCTAAGTAATCTATTAACTATTCTTGGGGTGCCGCGTGCGGATTCAGCTAGAAATTCTGCCGCTGGTCTTTCTATGCTTATATTCAGCGTCTTACTATTCTGAAGAACTATCTGTGCAAGCTCGTCTTTAGAATAAAATTCCATTCTATGCACATGAATAAATCGGTCTCTAAGTGGAGCTGAGATAAAACCAAGCTTAGTAGTCGCACCTACTAAAATAAACTTATTAATATTTAGTCGCATTACGCGTGAGCTAGAACCCTTACCACTACTGAGATCTACTTGATAATCTTCAAGAGCTGGGTAGAGTAATTCTTCTGTGATCTTGTTAAGCCTGTGTATCTCATCAATAAAGACTATGTCTCCTTCACCAATTGACATCAAAATTCCTAGTATGTCTTTTGGTCTTTCAAGAGCAGGAGCTGAGAAGACATGAGCGTTAGTGCCAAGTTCTCTAGCTAGTAAATAAGCACAGCTAGTTTTTCCAAGTCCTGGTGGTCCATAAAGAAGAATATGACCAAGGCTTGCTAGGTCTTCTCGCTTCTTCGCTGCGTTGATAGAGATCTTTAGTATCTCTCTTAATTTACTCTGCCCTATATAAGTTTCAAAACTATCTGGTCTGAGCTTGTTAAGTTCTGTGTTAAAAGTTTCTTGTTTTAGATCAGAAGGAGTTGCTTCAGCTCCAAGTATTGAGCTTGGCGTAGGTTCTTTTTCTTGGTTATAAGAGCTTACTATTGCCATGGCATTGTGTCATTGCGAGGACCCTGAGTGAAACGAAGGGGACGTGGCAATCAAGTCCTCAAAATTATTATACCTTACATTTATAAGAAGTAACTGCCCTTTTGTTAACATGAGACTTATCTTAACTATAATCCCTAAGATAATCAAGCTCTCTAATTTTTACTATCAGTTCGTTTACCTTTTCTTGATCACCTTGTTTTAAGTAGTAATTTAATCTTGCAACATGGCTTAGGCAAGAATGAGAATCTAGAGTTAGTAGTTTATCTAAGATCATTTTTTGTAGTTCTTTAGAGTGTGGTGAAATGATACTCAAAGAACATTGTCTGAGATCGGCATAAATATCTGTAAGACTAGTGTCAATAAAAAATTCTTTTAGAACAGGATCTAGATGCTTGAGTGTTTCTTGATTCTTAAAATAGAACATTTTAATTAGTAGCGCATCTTGACTAATTAAACTTGAGTAGTTTAATTTATGCATTAATTTTGTGATAAGAGGTTCATTTATAAAGTGAGTGACTATATTTCCATAAACTTGAAAGCTCATCTTAAAACTCTCATGGTGAGGTATATCTGTGGCATAAATAAAGCCGTCTTTGCTTAGTAATTTGCCGAGTTCTTCAGTTACTGCAAGTGAAGCATAGTTATAAAATATTTGGCCCATATGATTTGTTTTTCCGGGTTCTAGTAGCTCATAGTATTTTTTTTGAAGAGCGTTACTTGGCTCGTAAGCTTGCCACCTATCTTCTATCAGAAGAGAACCAAGATCTAAATAAAAAGGACTGGATTGCCACGCGTCTTCGATGCTCGCAATGACACCATCCTTCAAGAGTTTAAATTGAAGTTTCTCATAAGTAGCTGGACTGTCAAGGCTGGGTCTTAGGACTAGCATTGGTAATGAGTCGTAAACATAGTTTAGGACTATTAAGCTAAGTTCTTCTAGCTTAAATGGAGCACCTTTAATGTCCTTAGTGTTTTCTAGGTTTAATAAATCTAATTCGAGTAATTTATAATTTTTGTTTTCTTTAAACTCTTTGAGGATTTGTTTTTCTTGGATATCTTCAAGTACAGTTTTGGAATAATCTCCAAGTAAAAGCTGAATATCATTTAAGATTCCCTCTTCTCTCGCTGCGATTAAAAAATGTCTCGCAAAGATTCCAGAACCGCAACCCGCATCTAGAACTTGGATAGGGTCAGTGCCCTTATAAGTTTTAAGGAATTCTTTAAGGACCTTTATTAATGAGAAAGCGTGAGCATAACTATTGCTTATTTCGTTGGGGATAGCTGGTCCGTTGTGACTTGAGTAAAGTTCTATACCTTTGTCTTTGTAATGGTTCTCAGCATTGGTAGAAACCAGTGATTCATCGTAATCAGACCAGTCTTGGATAATAGTTAAGCCGTCCTGCTGCATGATAGTATTATTACATGTCTTGTCATTGCAAGCACTAAATGACAATTTATGAAGAGCATGATATCAACCCAAAAAATAAACACAGAATCAGCGCTATTCACAGAAGAGCTTGCTAATTCTTCTCATGAGTTTTCTGAAATAGCAAAAAAGATTCTTAATCATGAACGTGTATCTGTTGATGATGGATATAAGCTTATAAACACAACAGAAATTTTTGTTCTGGGTCATATGGCAAACTTTGTACGTCAACGTAAAGCTTATGAAGTAGCGATTAAACGTGGATTCTCAGAAGGAACAGCGACTCAAAGAATGACTCAGGTTTGGTGGAATACAAATGTTCACCTTAATCCGACTAATGTCTGTATAGGGACTTGTGATTTTTGTGCTTTTGCAAAACAGCCTGGTGAAGAAGGTGCATATACTATGTCTATCCCAGAAGCCCTTGATAGAGTGGTTCTTGCTCGAGATGAAGGAGCAACAGAGGTTCATATAGTGGGTGGACTGAATCCTAAAACTCTTATTGGATACTATTCTGACTTGATCAGAGCTATTAAAAAAGAAATACCTGCGATTCACGTTAAAGCTTTTACTGCTGTGGAGATAGATTTTTTCCAGCAATTTGCTCGGTCCCAAAGGGACTCATTAAATGGTTCTTCAGAGAGAGCCGGGAAAATGACTTACGAAGAAATTTTTGATGCCTTGATAGCTGCTGGACTGGATTCTATGCCCGGAGGTGGTGCTGAAATTTTTTCAAGACAAGTTCGTGATGAGATGTGCCCAGATAAAATTGACGCGGAGACTTGGGTAAAGATTCATCAGACTGCTCATAGAAAAGGTATCAAGACTAACGCTACAATGCTTGCAGGGATTGGGGAAGAAGCTGAAGAACGAGTACAGCATATGGATGTTCTACGACAGGCTCAAGATGGAAGTTTAAGTGACGCACTTGCAATAAAAAAGGGTGGAAGTTTTCAAACTTTTATTCCACTGTCTTGTCATTATGAAGGTAATGATTTACTTGAACGTGGAGTGAAACCACTTACTGGTTATGACCAGCTGCGCAATGTTGCAGTTTCTAGAATCATGCTTGATAACTTTGATAACATCAAGGCATATTGGATTCAGCTTGGAGAGAAGATGGCGCAGCTTGCATTATCTTTTGGTGCTAATGATTTAGATGGAACTGTTAAAACAGAGAGTATAACTAGAGCAGCTGGAGCGAAGAAGCGTTGTCTTACAGAGAATACTCTTACGGATCTTATCAAAGGCGCTCGTCTAGAGCCTCTTGAGCGAGATACTATTTATAATCCAATAGATTTGAGTAGCCATAGGATTTAGTTCTTAACCAAATCTATACGTATAGTGGTATATAATTATACGTATGGCAAAAAAATTAACATTAAGCATTCATGATGATGAATTAGTTGATTTAGCAAAAGATTATGCCGCAAATTCTGGCCGAACTCTTTCTGGTTTGGTAGAAGAGTTTTTTAGCCAGATTACTACTAAGTCTAAACAAAAAAACAAGACAGTTACCCTAAAGAGTGGAAAAGTTGTTAAATTAACTGGACCTGTTGCTGAGTTGGCTGGTTTCTTGAATGGTTTAGATCCTGATCTGGATTATAAAAAAGAATATAGAGAAGCAAGAGCGCATAAATACTACGAGTTGGATTCATAAATGAAAAAGTTGTTCGTCGATAGTGATGTAGTTCTTGATTATTTTCTTGGTAGAAAAGATTATGACGCAGCTGCGTCGCTCTTTCAGTTTTCTTATGAAAAGAAATGTAAACTTGTAACTAGTTCTTTGGTTATGGCAAATGTGTTTTATATTGCGAGTAAAGTTTTAAGACGTGGCTTAGTTGTAAAGCAAATGAAACTTTTAAGAAAGTTTTGTGGTGTTATTCCAGTGTCTGAGAAAGCTTTTGATAAGGCTCTTAATTCTCATATTCATGATTTTGAAGATGCAATGCAGTATTTTGCAGCTTTAGAAATTAAGGTGAATGCTATAATCACGCGTAATAAAAAAGATTTTAAAAATGCTAAAATACCAGTCTTAACAGCTAAAGAATTTTTATCAAATGAAGATTACTAGACCAGTTTTTATAATAGGTTCGTATCGTGGTGGTACTAGTCTATTATTCCGACTACTCTCTGAAAGTAAAGAGCTTTGGTCTATGTATCGTGAATCTAATCATCTCTGGAAAGATTATTATAGAAATCCAGAAGAAAGATCCGACACAATTATTCTTGAAAGAAAAACTGATGGAAGTTTTATAAATAAAGTGACTAGTCAGAGTATTTTTGATCTAGAAAAAGTAAAAGAAAGCTTTGATAAGCATTATCATTATTCTACTTATAATAGTTATAAGCTTGGTTATTTAGGGCGTGTAAAGACTCTTAGAGAGAGCTTTTCATGGATTTTTGATCTAATAAATATTTTTAATTTTATTTCAAAAGCTATCTTTACTCATGGCTATAGGATTATCGATAAAACACCACCAAATATGTACAGGGTAGAGTTTTTAAAAGCTCTCTATCCAGACGCGCAGTTTATTTATTTAGTGCGTGATAAAAAAGATAATGTTGATTCTTTAGTGAGTGCTTGGTGTCATCCTGAAAAGTTTAAATACTTATACAGAAAATATTTAGGCGAAGTTTCTATAGAAAACTACTTAGGAAAAGTTTGGAAGTTTTTTATTCCAGCTGATTATAAGAACTGGATGACAGGAAAAACTATAGAAGAAGTTTGTACTCATCAGTATGAAGATGCGCATCAAGCAGCTGAAAGGGCTTTTCGCTTAATGAAATCAGAAGACTATATTAGAGTGGAGTTTGAGGCTTTACTTTTCAATCCAGAACAGGAGATTAAGAAGATCTGTGAGTTTATTGGGGTGAAATATACTGTAAAAATGCAGTATATAGTTAAGGAAATGCCGGCAGTTAATACTGATAAAGTAGTGCCTGCTTGAGCAAAAACCCTAAGAAATATGGAAGCAAATCAATAGTGAATCCGTAAAGTGTTAATATAATACTTGCGTGGATACTAGTCAATTAGCTCAAAGAAATCAAGATGGCCCTTCTGTTCAAGGAAGTCAGGGGCTGTCAGGTCCTTCAAAACCCCCAATGCATCCATTAAAAAGAGCGGGACTTATAGCTTCACCTTTATGGCTTTTTGCTGGAGGCTGGTTAGCACATGATTATGTTCATCCTAGAGATTCGCAGCAAGTTATAGAACTGCATCAACCTGTCGAATCATCTACTCCTAGAACTTTTGCTGATGAAAGCTTTGCTGATCCTTTCTTGTTAGATCCAGCATATGCACCGCCAGTGGAAGAACATGGAACTTTACCTAGACCATTCCTAGATGATTTTAAAACGCAGCCAGTTGATGGGAATGCACCACCAGTAAGACTTTTAGATCCAATATTTCAACCTTATCCTGATACAACACCAAGTTTTGATAATTTTGCTCCAAAATTAAAAGTGGAACATCCAGCAGAAGCGAGACTGATTCTCTCACCAGCTTATAGTAGATCACGAGAGATAGAAAATGAAGACGATAAAACGATCAGACCAAATCCTTCTTTCCAGATTGAGAGAATAGGAAATCATAATCTTGTTTTCCCAGATTTTTTAGTGAAGCAGTTTTACTTCCCTAACCCGAAGCTCGATAAGTATAGACCCCTACATGAATCAGCAAGACCCATAGCTTTAGGACCGGAGTATTTTCATAATTACTCGCCTGTACCACAGTTTCAAGTTAGGATTCCGGGTGTAAAACTTTCTGAATCCATAGCTTTGACTGAGGATTCTGGTATTAAAATAGGAGATCCGGTAACTTTCCCAGAATCTTTGGATTATGTAGTCGTTGGTGCTCCAGGATTTGAACAGGATTTTGATAAAGTTTTTCGAGCAATAAGAGATATCCCCCCAACAGAAGATGTGGTTTTCAAACTTGCCCTTAGGCGGGGTAATGAATATTTTAAACTTAATATTCCTGATGAAAGTAATGATTCTAGACAATTTAATTTTAATGAACAAGAACTTAGATTAAGAGAATTAGTTAAACAAAATAAAGACAATCCTGAAAAGATTCAAGAATTAATCAGAAAATTTATTGCTGGAATCCTGCCTAATGCTCAGGGCTGGGAGCCTGTTGACAAAGAAGATGCTTTTATTTATATACAGCCATTAAATGAAGATTCAAATATCAGTAATTTAATAAGAGGCTTAAGTCTTGATGAAATGCGGGAGCTTGGTCTAGGTCAGTGTGAATTAGGAAGCTCTTTTTTATATTTTATTTTAAAAGATATTTTGCCTAGTGCAGTGGCAGCTGGTTATGTGAATACTTCTGCTCAAGGTGGATTAGAGTTTGTTCCAGGTGGGCATGCTCGTTTTGTGTTTGAATCAAATGGTGAAGTTCATCAAGCTGAATCAGTACCAAGCTCTGCACTGAGAGCTAGTTTTACTGGGAGAGATATTCATAATGACCATTATCAGAAACTGGTAAATGGTATAGAGAGATGGAGGAGTACTCAGGATGCTAGTCTTAGAACTAAGCTCAAGGAATGGATCAGGAAAGCTTTGGTTTATGCCTTAGAGCATGGACTAGATGAACCTCGTAAAGTTAATTAAGCTAGAATTATATTAATGACCGAGCTTCACATAAATATTGATCACATTGCCACTCTTCGTAACGCTCGTAGAACAGTTGAACCTAGTCCACTTGAAGCTGTAAAGTTACTTGAAGCATCTAAGGCTTCTGGGATAACTACTCACTTGCGTGAAGATAGGAGACAATTAATGATAGGGTTCAAATGCCCCTTTGGGCATTTGAGACGCTCTAGAACAAGACTTAGATCAAAAGCTTATTGAATCTGGAGAGTTTCGTTCCTCGCAATTACATCAGCGTAATTACCCACCATTTTATTTAAGCCATAGTATATTGCATTAGCCACGATCGAATGACCAATATGCAGTTCTCTAATATTTTGCATATCCCCCATTAATGCTGGAAGGTTCGGTACAGTTAATCCATGACCAAGATTTGTCTTGAGTCCAATAGACTGAGCAAATTTTACAGCTTTCACTAATCTATCTACTTCCTCTTTAACGGGATCGACTAAAAGATCATAAGAAATTTCTTCTGTTGACCCTGTATAGAAAGTTCCTATTGCTGCAAGCTCAGAATGATATTTTATAAATAAATTTGCATAAGTCCCAGTATGTAATTCAATAAACTCTGCCCCTATCTCTTTACTCGCTTCTATTTGTTTACCATCAGGATCTATAAACATTGATATTTTAGTTTGATTATCCTTAATTGGTTTAATGAATTCTGCTAAAAAATCTTTTCTAGAAACCACATCAAGCCCACCTTCGGTAGTAAGTTCTTCTCGTTTTTCTGGTACTATAGTTGCTAACTGGGCTTGGGTACTAAGGCAGATAGATCGTATCTCTTCAGTAGCTCCCATCTCAAAAGTAAATCCTAGACGAGAGTTACGTAGATAAGCATCTATCTTTTTTATATCATCATCATTAATATGGCGCCTATCTTCTCTAAGATGAGTAGTAATCCCAGAAGCCTTAGATGCTTCAAGTAACTTTACAGCTTCGAGTGGACTCGGTTCAACAGTTTTACGAGCATTACGTAGAGTAGCTATATGATCAATATTTATATGAAGCTCAGTCATTAGGTTTTATTATACTGGATTGCTTCGCTAAGCGCTCGCAATGACAGCTCAAACACCACACTCGGCGCATTTGAAATCTTTTAATCTATCAAGCATCTCATCTGAAGCGAGATGTTCAGGGTAGATACTGACTCCAGCATTGATTCCTAGCTCTTTTGCGGCTTCTAGGCTGAGTTTAACTTCATTATGGTGAGTACGGTCACCATCAGTGATTAGGTGAATATTTAGATCTTCTTTTCCTGTTAGTCTTCGCAGATCAGCAATACTGTCTTTCACAAAGTTATAAACACCTGTTTCAGATCTATCTTTTGTACCATGCCAGTAAACCATTGGCATCATCACATCCCAATTCTCACCAATATATTTCCAAGGATAATCTTGTTTTATTTTTGGAGAGAAAGTAATAGCTATTAGTGGATAGTCTTTTGGAAGTTCAGCTTTTATTCTTTCAGTATAAGTTTTTACTGCCCATAGAGAAATATTTTCTTCTATATCAGCCGCCATCGCATCAAGTCTATGACCATCAGGACTTGTATATAGAGCAGGTTTGACGAATTTTCTTACATCGGTATCTATGTCCTTTAAATAGCAATAAGACCAGCCGATTACTTTTATGTCAGCTTCGTGAGCTTTTTTTAAGAGCTCATCAAAAGCATCTTTATTCTTAAAAACTTCTGTTGTTGATCTATTAACTTGTAGGTAAATAGTATCTATGTCATATTTTTTCAGACGGGTTGTAAACTTATCTATGTCAGTTGGGTAGTTCCAGAGATTTACCCAAGTGCCCTTACCTGAAGTAATAAGTTTTGATATTTTTTCTTCTTTTTTGCTTTCTTTTTTTTCTACAACTTTTTCTTGTTTGTCTTCAAGTTTTTCTAGGTCTTCGAACTCAATTCTTTTTAAGCCTTTAATTCTATCTTGTAAGCTCTCTTGTTCAAGCGAAGCAGGTCTTTTAAAAGGGTTTCTAAAAGGTGTATTAATTGCTGAAGCAGCTAGTACACTGAAGAGAGACAATGAAAGTAGAGCTTTGATTTTCACTATGTTTACTATATACCACTAAACCAACTCAGTTATAAACTTAGTGATTAAAGTTAAATAAACAAAGAAAGAAATCATATCTATTACTGTAGTTATCAGTGGACCACTAGCTATAGCGGGGTCTATGTTCATCTTCTTAAAAAGAATAGGAGTGAGAGTACCTAAACCAACTGCAAGCATCATAGAGAGAACGAGGGATAGGGCTATGAGTGTAGATAAGACTTGGTTCTGATAAAAATAAAAAGAAACTAGTCCCGTTATTAGTGCACAGGTAATTCCTATGCAGATACTTATGATTAATTCATGTATAAATATTTTTGCACTTCTATCAGTATCAACTTCACCAAGTGAAATACCACGAATAATAATCGTTGAACTTTGGTTTCCAATATTTCCAGAGAGTCCAGAGAGTAAAGGCATAAAAGAAATTGCAATAGGAACTGCCGCAATAGTCATATCGTACTTGGCGATTATTGTAGCTGCTAAGTACTGACCCACTAGAGTAACTATCAGCCAAGGAGTCCTTGCTTTATAGGCACCAAAATACTGTCTCAGCAGGGAAGTATCCCCAGAAATAGTTTCGTCTATATTAATACCACTGGATTGATAGATATCCTCAGTTGCTTCTTCTTCAATTACATCTACAACATCATCAATAGTAATAATCCCTACTAGCTGATCGTTCCTGTTAGTAACAGGGATAGCAAGGAATCTATACTTAGAGATTAAATCAGCTGCAAGTTCTTGATCATCATCTACTTTTACTGAGATAGCTTCATCTGACATGTAATCAGC
>Ga0210044_10008359_pt1 | contig 12925 bp, 9 predicted proteins | sample CryGey13umfilter_2_FD_183959 | JGI IMG/M metagenome (GOLD analysis project Ga0210044, IMG submission 183959) | Groundwater microbial communities from aquifer in Utah, USA - Crystal Geyser 4/9/14 3 um filter (SPAdes) (version 2) | ecosystem: Environmental > Aquatic > Deep subsurface > Groundwater... | reverse complement strand
CGTCGTGCGAGAGTCATTGGCAGCCGCCCATTGAGGCGTCATCCCCTTCTCAGCATCATTTCGCATACTACGAAACTTCAACACCATAAAAGAATGGCCATCCATGCCAACTCGTTCTTGTTGATAAAAGATTGGGGTTCGGTCTTCGAAATAGATACATACCGCTGTAAGCAACATCACCGGTAACGAAAAAACCAAAATGATGGTGCTGGCGAATAAATCGAACAATCTTTTTATAAAAGACCGCAGAAAACTCTGGTCAAACCCGCCACCAAAAACCAACCAGCTTGGTTGAAGAGAATCCACCCTGATCTGGCATGCTTCACGCTCAAAAAAAGACGCTGCATCGGTCACTTTAATTCCATTTAATTTGCACTCTAACAACTCCTGGATAGGAAAGCTTTCACCTCGTCGATTATTTGTCGCAACTATGATCTCATTCGCGCTAAATTTACTTGTCAAGCTGATTAATGAAGTTCCAGACGGAAAAATAGTAGACGATAAAATATGGTTTTCTTCACCTGGTAACTGGACAAAGCCAACAATATTATATTTATGGTAGCTAATATTATTCATGGCCAGATCGCTACATTCTTTTGCTAGAGAACCGCACCCTATAAAAATAATACGTGACTCTAGATACTTCAATTTGAATACTTGAAAAAAAATAACCCTCACCAATAAAATGAGAAATGCAGCGATAACAATTACGAGACCTAAAATACCGCGGCCAATATAAATATCCGGCACTATATAAAATACCAGAGTTAGGACGCCGAAGCCCAAGGCAAAGGAAGGCATGAGCCGGAGAAAAGTATTTCTTATGCTCTCTCTGTAATTATGTTTATACATGCCGAAAGCACTCATGCTGAAAGCCATCACTATTGCAAATGCACAGGCCGTAAGGAAAAAATTCTCCATTTTGACAAATGATGGAAAGCTGCTATCAAAGAAATTGCTATCAAAGAACCGAATAGTCGCTCCAAGATAGACTGAAGCTATAAAAACAAGAGTTTCAACAACAAGCAGGATGGACACTATTTTGGAGACATAGTGATTGGAAATTTTAAACAGCATTAATTTACTCCAAAAAGTTAGCTCATATTATTAAGCCACGCTCACATCATATCGACTTTTTCGGCAAGAACATTAGGGATGTTAATCAACCGAAAATATGAGAATAAGATTGATGCTTTCCAGCATATCTGCTAGATTCAAAGAATAATGATAATAGCAAAGTGAGTTTAGTATGGACGTTGTTGCCGTAGTTGGCCTTGGATATGTGGGTTTACCGCTGGCTGTAGAGTTTGGAAAAAAACAGCGAACTATCGGGTTCGATCTCTCTGTCACCAAAATCGAGAGCTACCAACGGCACATTGATCCAACCGGAGAGCTGTCAACTGAAGACCTGCAGGGTGCCATCCATCTTATAGCCAGCTCCGACTCATCCAAGTTATCTCTTGCCGACTATATTGTAATCGCAGTTCCAACGCCTGTAGATAGTGCCCATCAACCCGATTTTTCTCCTCTTGTAGGCGCCAGCGAAACAGTTGGAAAGAATATGAAGCGTGGCGCGATCATTATCTATGAATCTACAGTTTACCCTGGCGCTACTGAGGAAGTATGCATTCCAGTTCTGGAGAAATGTTCCGGTATGAAATGGAAAAAAGATTTTCATATTGGGTATTCTCCTGAAAGAATCAATCCTGGCGATAAAGAACGTACCCTTACTTCCATTATAAAAATTGTATCAGGAGATGATGAAGATACTTTGGAAAAAGTAGCTAAGCTTTACGAAACCATCATCAATGCTGGTGTACACAGAGCATCCAGCATTAAGGTCGCAGAAGCAGCAAAAGTAATCGAAAATACCCAACGTGATCTGAATATTGCATTAATCAACGAATTGGCCATCATTTTCGATAAACTTGACATTGACACACTACAGGTACTGCAGGCCGCCGGCACAAAATGGAATTTTCTCCCATTCCGTCCTGGACTGGTTGGCGGACATTGCATTGGCGTAGACCCCTATTACCTTACCCATAAAGCAGATATGATCGGCTATCATCCCCAAGTAATATTGGCGGGGCGCCGAATAAATGATGGTATGGCAAAATTTATTGCGGAAAAAACCGTGAAGGAAATGATCAGGGCCGGCCTCAATGTAAAAGGCTCAAAAGTAAATATACTCGGATTGACGTTCAAGGAAAACTGTCCTGACTTGAGGAATTCGAAGGTAATGGACATCATTCACGAACTCCGTTCCTACGGTGTAGAAGTTCATATCCATGATCCTGTTGCAACCACTAAAGATGCGCTTCACGAGTATGGTCTGGAACTAGTAACTTGGGAAAAATTGCCACGCGCAGATGCACTTATTGCGGCAGTTTCACACCGTGAATTTCTTGCCAGACCTCTTGCAGATTTCCAGGAAAAAATTGTTTCAAATGGGTGTTTTATTGATGTTAAATCTCATTTTGATCAGACCGCTCTGCGCGCCGCTGGGCTTAACGTATGGAGACTCTAGATTAAAGTGATTTGGCTCTAGCAACCTGTCGGACTTAGAGGAAATCTGCTGCAAATTGAGCTGAACGTTAGTATATGTCGCCATTTTTTTGGGCAATAGAACAACTGTTGCCCTGCAAAATTGACAAGCGGGGTAAGCAGGCATTTCGGCGCAAGGTGAAAGCTCGCAAAATCTACCCTCGCTCAGCTCAAGTTTTGCTACGATTCTTTGTGTCCGACAGACTGCTAGGTAATTCGCAGTGTGTAACACTTCGATAAGTGCAAGATGCACAACAAAAACTAGCCAACTAAAAATACATTGGCCCTGAGTTTGTCGATGGATGGGTGGATTGTTAACAAGGGCAGATGAAATGTTTAGGGTCGTCATTCTTCTCTGCGCTGACGATAGATTTTACACCGGCCATATCGATGGTCGGCCACGATGTAAACCACAAAGCTTGAGTCGCAATAAATGTTGACTCTATTATGCGCAACGACTGGACGGAGAATTTTTCGCTTGGCGAAATTGATTCACTCATCCTTTGTCTGGCTCAGGACGAACGCATATACTTCTTCATGCGAAAGGTTGAAAAGTTGATTACCCTCTGTGTTCATATAGCGTCGATAAATTCCAGTAATTTAAAACCTTGGAAGCATCTGTTCACTGTACTTCCAGATTAACATTGCTAACTTATAAAGTTACAGCCACCACGAAATTCAAAGGAAAAAAGTTATGCCAAACATAAACAGGAAAAAATTGACCGTTGTTATGATTTCCGGAACGATCCTGTTCATGGGAGGCATGACCGCCTGCGGTAAAACACAGACTTCTGAGACACTGGTTACTGAAGCCAAGCAGTATCAACAGAAGGGCGACACCAAGGCCGCTATCATCCAACTAAAGAATGCGTTACAGAAAAACCCGGATGATGTCGAAGCCCGTTATCTCTTGGGCACTATTTACAATGAAATAGCAGATTTCCCATCAGCAGAGAAGGAACTCCGCAAGGCTTTGACCTTGGGCATGAACCCCGCCAAGGTATCTCCTGACTTGGGTAAAACCTTGCTCATGCAAGGGAAATTTCAGATGGCTTTGGATGAACTAAAGCAGAACGCAGGAGAAAAAGAATCTGCTGAACTATCAAGCTTGCGCGGTAATGCTTACCTGGCCCTAGGAAAAAGCAAAGAAGCCAAGGAATCGTTTGAGCAGGCACTGAAGGTAAAGCCTGATTTTCCGGACGCGCTAATTGGGCTAGCCAGGCTTTCTATTACGGAGAAAAGTATTGATTCTGCAACCCATTTCTCCGAGCAAGCTGTAGCCAAAAATCCACAAAACACGGACGTATTGCTCTTTAATGGCGATCTACTACGTGCCCAAGGAAAAATCGACCTCGCTCTTGCCGCCTACGACCAAGCTTTGAAAATTCAGCCAGACAATAACGCTGCTCATATCAACAAGGCCTTCCTGGAAATTGGCACTGGGAAATTCGATGCAGCCAAAGCAGATATTGACGCGGCACGCAAAACATCGCCAAACAATCTAATTATTACCTATGCGCAAGCACTGCTTGATTTCCGCCAAGGGAAACACGCTGCAGCATTGGAATCTCTGCAAAAAGTTCTGAGCGTAGCACCAGAACACATGCCCAGTACTCTGCTGGCAGGAGCAGTGCAGCTCGCGCTTGGATCAATGCCGCAAGCCGAACAACACTTGAAAAAATACCTGGAGAATAACCCCGGTAATCTTTACGCTAGTAAATTGATGATATCCGCGTTGTTGAAAAGTAGCCGGACAAAAGACGCTATCGATATATTGTCGAAAGCGCTTAAAGATGCGCAACAAGATGATGTCCAGCTGTTTGCCCTCGCGGGTGAATCATATATGCAGGCCGGAGACTACACAAAAGCGACGGAATATTTTACAAAGGCTAGCGCGCTTGCTCCCAAAGCAGCAGAATTACACACCGCTCTAGGCTTGAGCAAACTGGCGTTAGGTGAAAATGACCGCGCAGTGGCCGAAATGGAAAGAGCTGCAGCATTGGATACCAAATCACCCAAGGCAGGCATCATGCTTGCGATGACTCACCTTCGACTTAAAGAATACGATAAGGCACTCGCAGCAGCAAAAACCCTTGAGAAAGAACAGCCAGACAACCCCCTTGTTTACAACCTGAAAGGCGCTGCCTACCTGGGCAAAAATGATAGCGTTGCCGCACGCGCTAGCTTTGAAAAAACACTTTCTATCCAACCCACCAATTTCCCTGCTGTGATGAATCTTGTGCAACTTGACCAGCGGGACAAGAAACCAGCAGTGGCCAAAAAGCGCCTTGAGGCTATCCTTGAAAAAGATAAGAAAAATTCTCAAATCATGACTGCGCTAGCCGGTCTTGCGACCTCCCAAGAACAGACCAAAGAAGCCACTACCTGGCTAGAGAAGTCCAGCAAAGAAAACCCGAATGAATTGCAGCCAGCCATGCTGCTGATATCTCATTATTTACGCATAGGTGAAAAACAGAAAGCACTTAAACTCGCCCAAACACTTCAAGGCTCCAACTCAAGCAACCCAGATGTCCTGAATATCCTGGGACAAGCCCAATTCGCCAGCGACGATAAGCCAGCTGCTTTGGAAACCTACAACAGACTTGCCGCCATGAAGCCGGACTCCGCCCCCGCCCAATTCCTTCTCGCTGCCGTTCACATGGCAATGCAGAACCAATCGGCAGCGTCGGATGCCCTCAAAAAAGCACTAACATTGCAGCCAGATTATCTGGAAGCGCAATTGGCTCTTGCCTCTTTGGAGTCCAACAAAGGCAATCATGAGGAAGCCCTCACAATTGCCCGACAGATCCAAAAAAAGAACAATAAATCGCCCGTCGGCTTTGAACTGGAGGGTAATCTGATGATGGCGCAAAAAAAACCGGATCTCGCGGCTAAGGCCTATGAACAGGCATTCTCTATTAGCAAGAATGGCCCGCTCATGATGAAATTGCACGCCTCCCTAAGTCAAGCCGGTAAAAGCAAGGCAGCAGACACCCGTCTGACCCAATGGCTAAAAGCTCATCCTGCCGACGCACCTACCCGCATGTATCAGGCAGAAATTTTTCTTGCAAACAAGCAGAACAAAGCTGCCATCGAACAATATCAGGCTGCCTTGCAACAGAACGCAAAAAATATTCCGGCGTTGAACAATCTTGCCTGGCTCTATCAGCAGGAAAAAGATCCCCGCGCCTTGGAGTATGCCGAGAAAGCTAACCAACTTGCACCCGACGATCCGGCGATACTTGACACCTTGGGTTGGATGCTGGTCGAGCAGGGCAACACAACGCGCGGCCTGCCACTTTTGCAAAAGGCCGCCAGCGTGGCGCCGGAAATAACAGCTATCCGTTACCATTACGTGCTGGGCTTGGTTAAATCTGGGGACAAAGCTAAGGCGCGTAAAGAGTTGGAGCAGATTCTGGCCACTGGAAAAGCCTTTCCCCAGATTGAAGAAGCAAAAACTTTGCTGAAGCAGTTGTAGCTGACAACGTCCTGTGGCGCGCACCGCCGCAGGACGTTGCCCCGCAACGCCAAGGCAATCATGATTCAATTTTTTCGTTCTATGCGATTTTAGTGAGTAACCCTTCGATGAGTGCAGGATGAACAACAAGAAATAGTCAGCTTAAAATCCGCTTGACCTAAGCTTGTCGAAAGATGGACGGATTGCTAGAAAGAATAAACGAAATATTTGGGGTGGTTATTCTCCTCTGTATCGACGATGCTGTTACTCCTGTTATATCGACAATCTTGAAGTGCGCATCAGCAAGCATCCGGCTGGGAGAATGCGATGGGTACACCGCAACGTGCCGTCCGGTGGAATTTACATGGTCGCAGGAGAGCGACTGGATGGAAGTTTCTCGCTTGGCGATAATAAATCCGCTCATCCTTCGATAGGTTCAGGGCAAACGAATTTACTTCTTCTGTAGGAGATTGAAGGTTGGTTACCCACTCTTTCTTATCGAGCTTCATTTTTCAAGGCCAAATAAAGCAGTCTAATCAACACTGCCGGTTAGGCGCTGAGCAATAAAACGTCATACTTCAGCGCAGTGGAACACCGCCAAGACATAGGTTGTTGACAAATGTGCATTTTTCGTTTCAATAAATAGGTGCTGGCCATAAATGGATAGACGAGAATGCTTGAATATTCTCTGAAGTCTATAAGGGGAATAGATTTCCGGAATAATAAATTGACTATTAATTATCAAAATATCAATAACTTAGATAATTGTAATAGCGTTAAAGTTATCCTGTTTTTTGCCGATAAATATATATCCGCAAGCAAACATGGAACTTGCCAACGTTGCATACATACGATTTTTCTATTCATAAAGATGTTTAATTTCCTCAACAATTTTTTTTCTATTTTTGACTTTACGGAACGCCACAGAACAGTCGGCGATCGTGGGATATCAGGCAGCCAAAGAAAAACAGACGAAGGGAATCAAAGTTACCAAAGGGAGGGTGACTCAGAGGACAAGACCATAGTTTACTTTTCCCCCCATGCATTCAAGAATGTTGTGTCGACACAAGACTCAGAAAGTCACATGGCCGAGTCGCCAGCACTTGTGCAACAGAAAAATTACAAAATTCGTCTTGCACAGTCCAAAAGGAGCTTCAAGAGCGCCTGCTTGCTGGTGCAGCATATGTACCTTCAAAAAGGCTATGTCATCCCGAGCATACAAAAACTGCCTGATCATATCACCCTGACAGCCTCCCAAGATGGCGCTGAGGCTGGAACTATCACTTTAGGCATTGATACGGGTAATGGTTTGCAGGCAGACGTTAATTACAAACAGGAAGTTGATAGTCTTAGGGCAGAAGGTCGCCATATATGCGAGTTAACAAAATTTGCCGTAGAACAGACACTAGGCTCAAAGCCTATCCTGGCCGCGTTGTTCCATATTGCCTACATTTATGCAGGCGTCCTGCAGAAACAGACGGATGTGGTCATTGAGGTTACGCCCAGGCATGCCCAGTTTTATAAACGCATGCTTGGGTTTGAGCAGTTAGGCTCAGAGCGCCTAAACAGTCGGGTCAACACAACTGGCGTTCTGCTACGGCTTGAAATTGAATATGTTGATCGCCAAATCGAACGCTGGGGTGGTAAAGCGGATCAGGCTCTGAAGGAGCGATCGTTATACCCCTATTTTTTCTCCAAGGAAGATGGAGCAGGCATTACCCAGCGTTTGCTACATAGTGAATGACCGCCCCTTATAATTATGCAACCTTTCAATTACACCACTGCTTTTTCTCGCAATATTGGCTGGTTGACACAGGCCGAACAGGATCGTCTTCGAAATGCCCGGATTGCAATCGCGGGCATGGGCGGAGTGGGGGGGATCCATCTTGTTACCCTCGCACGACTCGGTTTCGGAAAATTTAACATTGCAGACTTTGATACGTTTGACCTTGTAAATTTCAATCGTCAAGCGGGTGCAAGTATGCGCACCTTGGGATTAGAGAAGGTCAATGTCATGCTCGAACAGGCGCTTGACATCAATCCTGAGCTGGATATCCGGGTTTTCCCAAAAGGGGTCAACGAACAGAATCTCGATGACTTCCTGAGCGGAGTGGATGTCTATGTTGATGGCTTAGATTTTTTCGTGTTTGAAGCCCGCGAAGCCATGTATCGGGCATGCGAGCGGCTCCGAGTACCTGCCGTAATTGCAGCCCCGCTTGGCATGGGCGCGGCTGTCGTCAATATCCTGCCAGGGCATATGAGCTTTGAGGATTTTTTCTGTTTGAATGGCGTGTCAGACGAAGAAAAGGCGCTGCGTTTTCTGCTGGGGCTCTCTCCCGCCATGCTCCAGCGCGGCTATCTGGTTGACCCATCTACCGTGGATCTCGCTTCCAGTCGCGGCCCCTCTACAGTCATGGCCTGTCAATTATGTGCTGGTGTGGCTGCCACCGAGGCACTGAAGATACTCCTTCAACGTGGCCCAGTCCGTGCGGCGCCGCATGGTTACCAATTTGATGCCTACCGCAACAAGCTGGTTCACACTTGGCGGCCTGGTGGTAACCGCAATCCCATACAGAGGATTGGGTTGGCCATCGCCCGCCATCAACTCGGCTTAAGCTGATATGGCTCGTTTCAATCAGGATACGCTACACTTTATTCTGGAAAACGCCATTATGGCTCCCTCAGCGGACAACCAGCATCGAATTCGCTTCAAGTTTGACGAAGACATCATCCATATCCGCTATACCGAAGCTGAACTTCCGCCTCAAGGGGGCTACAGGCGAGTGCTCGCACTGCTGTCCCTGGGGGCAGTGTCAGAAAACATTACTATTGCTGCCAGCCGTTTTGGCATAGGTACGAAAACGGTTCTATTGCCTGACCCGACCCAGCCCAATCTCATTATGCAAATCCATTTGCAAGCGGATCAAGCAGAAGTCGATCCTCTATGGCGGCAAATCCCTCTACGCCACACCAACCGTCGTGTGCGCTTTCGCGGTCCTAAGATGACTGACGCAGAGCGAAGTGAACTAGATGCCGCCGCACATACCTCAGCCGCCTGCCAGTTGGTCTGGTTGGACGAACCCGCTCAGCGTAGGCAAGCCCTCCGCCTCATGCGTCAAGCAGAGACCGCGCGCTTTCATAACCGCATCTTGCACGCAGAACTTTTTTCCGCCATCCGCTTTGACGCAGGTTGGCGCAGTGCCTGTTCGGAAGGTCTGCCACCGGGTGCTTTGGGAGTGGAACCGCCGTTGCGCGCTTTCTTCGCCCTGTTGCGCCATTGGCCGGTTATGCGACTGGCTAACCTGCTGGGAGCACACCACATGCTGGGTTGGCGCTCCTGTGACTTACCCTGTCGGCTGGCGCCCCACTTGGGTGTACTGACTGTAAGAAATTTCGACAATGAGGCTGTTTTTGTTGCCGGACGGATTTTTCAGCGCCTCTGGCTGACAGTCACAAGCCAGGGCCGTGTTTTGCAGCCCATGCCGGCTTCGGCTCTTTTTGCCTTGGACGGCGCACAAGCGGAGGGTATCCCGACAGACTTGCAGCACAACTTGGCGGAAAGTTGGAAAGCCAACTTGGGTGAGGTTACTCCATTGATGTTGTTCAGAATTGGGTTTGCGCTGCCGCCGTCGATCGTGGCGGAACGGCGGAGTATAGGGGATTATTTGGAGGGGAAATAGGTAGGAAGAGTGACACTCAACTGTGGTCATCGTATTACATTGTCCAAAAACCCCTATGAGCCTGTCGAATAACTTTACATATATGGATATATAACGTTCATGATAATTCGTAACAATATAATTATAAATAGTAAATATATTATGGCACGCATCCTGCTTAATACATTGCATAGAAATGGGACTGCCTCTTTCTTGGAGTTACATTAAGAATATATACGAAATTTATAAGGAGACTCATGATGAAAACACTACTACCAAGTAAAAAATTAATGGCAATTGCTGCTGGAACCTTTTTTGCACTGGGAATAACTGCCAATGCTATGGCAATACCACAATTTCAGGTTGATCCCGATTCAAATGCAGCAACACTCAACAATTTCTATGCAACCGCAATAAATGGTGCCTCGTCAGAACGCTTAGTCAAAAATGTCCCCGCTGGGACATTGACTGCCACGTTTGGTTATATGGACTTTACAGGTTTCACTAACGCCGGCCCGCTTGGATCACCTATTGGTACCGTAGCTGCAATTGATAGTCGTCTCGGGATAGATTACGGACTTTACCTCACTTTCAACTTAGTGGCGCAATGGGATGGCACCGGTACTTTTGGGGGGTTGGGGAGTGGTTACACTTTGACAAGCTTGAATTTCAACGTGTACAAAGATGCTGACTTTGCAGTTGCAGCTACTCGCACAACCTTCACAGCGGCTACTTTAGCTTCAGAGGCAGCGGTAGCGAATACTGCTGGTGACATACTGTTAGGTTCCGGAAGCTTAATAACAGGTGTCGCAGGAATCAACGCGCAAGGCGGTGCATTCCTGAACTCGACCACTACATACTCGAACAACGCTAACGGCAATCTTTTTTTCGTAGATCCTAACCCGTTCTACAATATTGCATTCAACAACTTCAACAATACTAGTCAAGGTGTTGCCATTGGCGCAAATGCAGTAGCGATCTCAGCAAATGGTGGCGTCGACTTTAATCGCGTCCCTGAGCCTGCTACACTGGGTTTGTTGGGTCTAGGCCTGTTGGGTATGGGTGCCTCCTCATTGCGTAAGCGCAAAGCTGCGTAGCTGAGTGGGGAATATTGGGGGCAACCCCAATATGTGCACTACATAGCCACCGCCTACTTGTTAGGCGGTGGCTTTTCATTTGTGTAAACATTTGTGTAAATAAGAAACCTAAAAATAAAAACAAGAGCTCGCTCTCTCCGACTTGAGTTTCAAGATGCAATCTACCACGTCACTTCCCGCTGTAACGCACGAAATGAAGTATTTCTAGATGATGAAGATCGAGAGTTGTTTTTTGTTGGCCTCGGTGAAGTGGTAGTGCGTTTTGGCTGGATGTGACACGCGTATTGCCTGATGGACAACCACTGTCACTTGCTTATCGAGACTCCGGAGGGCACCTGTCGCTGGGCATGCGGCAGTTGAATGGCGTCTATACCCAGCGTCAATCAGTCGTCACGGGCGCGTAGGACATCTGTTACAAGGCGATTCAAGGCGATTGTGGTGGATCGTGACAGTTACCTGCTGGAGTTGTGCCGTTAAGTTGTGCTGAACCCAATACGCGCCGCCATGGTGAAGTATATTGAGCACTACCCGTGGAGCAGTTACCCGGGCAACGATGGGGTTGGTCAATTGCCCGGGCTGGCTCTACACAGAATGGCTGCTGAGCCACTTTGGCAACTGCCATGATGAAGCTCGCCAACATTACGCCAATTTTGTTGCAGAGGGTGTTGGTCTATTGTCTCCGTGGTCTGCGGTGAGAGGTCAGTCACTACTGGGTTCAGAAGCTTTTGTAGAGAAAATGCGCCCGTTGCTTAAACAGAAGAATGAGTTTAAGGAAATTCCACGTACCCAGCGACTGTTAAATCGGCCAAGCCTAATTATATTGTTTTCGAAAGTTTTTCAAGGTGACAAGGTGTTGCGCGACGTGGCCATTCAGAAGGCGTATTCGGGCTACGGCTATAGCATGGCGGCGATTGCTCGACAAGCTGGGGTGCACTATTCTACGGTGAGCAAGGTTATTAAGGGTGAGAGGTGACAGCCGTTGTGTCAAGACTTGTCCCTTTGCTGATTCGATGGGTGGGTAAAAATTTCAGCGAATAAAGATTAAGTGTGAGTGTAAAGTTTTTCGACATCATTCCTATAACGCACCCCGTAGCAAGCCAACTTTCACCTCAAGGTAAGGAAAATTAAAATCGAAAAGATAAAACTAAAGTTAATGTGGCTGTCTTAAATTAAAGATTTATCTAGATGTTCCGAATATAAATTAGGCTGCTCACATAAAAATAAACAATCCGATGCAATAATAATGTCCCCAAAACTGGCTTAGTACTAAGCAGGCTGGTTTCAAGATTGCCAACTCATGAGTCATTTACGAACGTCTAATTAGCAAAAAAGGTAAGCATGCAGCGCTACATAGAATGGATTATTCGCTACCGATTCGTCGTTATTGCCATGACGTTGCTAATCACCATTGTGGCGGTCATTCAGGCGAAAAATTTAGAGATCATTATTGATCCTAATACCATGCTCCCCCAGTCTCACCCTTATGTGACGACGAGCAACCAAGTTGAAAAGATATTTGGGTCGAAATATATTGTTGTGGTTGGGGTTACTCCGAAAGAGGGCGATATCTATCAACCTGCCGTGTTGGAAAAGATTCAGCGTATGACGGCAGCTTTTCTTCAGACACCAGGCGTAGTGAAAGAAAATCTGCTGAGTCTTTCCTCGAAGCGAGTGAAAAATATTGTTGGTACCGCAGAAGGCATGGAAGTAAAGCAACTTATGTCAAGTATCCCAACCACAGTTGGGCAGCTTATGGCGCTGCGTGTGGCTGTTGAAAAGAACCCTGTCTACATTAATTCTATTGTATCTACAGACGGGAAAACAGCGGCTATTAACGTTGAGTTTAAAGACGAGCCTGGAGGTTTTCGGGCTATCATGAATAAAGTGGAGGCCATTGTTGAGCATGAGCGAGATCCACGGTTTGAAATTATCGTGGGTGGATTACCAAGTTTTCTCGCCAGCATAGAAATTTACTCAGAACGCATGGCATATCTTTTTCCAATTGCCATTCTGATTTTGGGTTTGGTTCTTTTTGAAGCTTTCCGGACGAAGCAAGGACTTATTTTGCCACTTGTTACAGCGAGTCTTGCTGTAGCTTGGGGGGTAGGCGTGATGGGGGCTTCAGGTATTCCGATGGATGTGTTTAACTCCGCCACTCCCATCTT
>Ga0210044_10008358_pt1 | contig 12925 bp, 8 predicted proteins | sample CryGey13umfilter_2_FD_183959 | JGI IMG/M metagenome (GOLD analysis project Ga0210044, IMG submission 183959) | Groundwater microbial communities from aquifer in Utah, USA - Crystal Geyser 4/9/14 3 um filter (SPAdes) (version 2) | ecosystem: Environmental > Aquatic > Deep subsurface > Groundwater... | reverse complement strand
GTGTTTCCGTTGGTGATTGTGGAGGTTCCAGATGAGAGTGTATAATCTGTTCCACTTCCTGTGGCGTCTCCTCCAGAAACAGCATAATCTACTGTTATGTCCCCTACTGCGGCAGCATTTAGGGAGACTTCGATGTTTACCGAGGTTACACTTTCTAAACCATTTAAAGATGTATCTGTGAATTGAATAGACAGAGCTCCAAAACTCCAATAGCTGTTGTTGGTTGAGTCTGTACAACCCACAGTACAAGAAGCTACAACTTGACTAGCACTGGTCATGTCTTTCACGTCTAGGTATTGTAGGCTTTGGGTGCCTTGAATATCTACTAGTGCTGGGGTGTTACTTACGCTGCTTCGTAGGAAAAGAGGAGTAGTTGTTGCAGATCCAGTTAGGGTAAGATTATTTGAAATTGTAGTTGTGGTACTAGCAGGAAAAGTTAGAGTACTAGAAGATGTATCTGTTTTTGTAAGGTTGTAGAAAGTATTTGTTCCGGAGATTGTTTGGTCAGTTCCTACTAGGTCTAGGGTACTGGAGTTAGCAGTAAAGGTTCCTCCGGTGTTTAGGAGGTTACCTGATAGATTTATTGTTCCATCTGCTGAATAGGTTCCGTTGGCGAGGGTTAGGTTGTTGGTGATGGTGGTTGTGGTGAAGGATGTGTTTAGGCCTGCGGCTAGGGCTGTTATTTCTGTTTGGGAGAGGGATTTGTTATATATGCGGGTGTCGTCTATTTTTCCATAAAATTCATATGTGGAAAATCCTATCAACCCAGATATAACTGGTTGATAGTTTGTTGTATTAATATTGTATCCTGGAGTTCCGGTTCCTATCAATACTCCGTCTATATAAATAGATATATTGTTTGTTCCTCCTTCTAAAGTTGCTGTAAAATAATGCCAGTTGTCTCTATAGCTATTTGGATATGCTACAAGATAACTATATCCAACAGTTTCTATTCCTATTTGTTCACTTGAACCATTATACCAAACCCCAAATCTTGAACCTACAGGACTATTTGCACCCCACCCTAAAATTTCCTGGGTAATATCAGCTGAAGTTAAGTATAACCAAGCTGATACAGTTCTAGCATTATTACTTGTCGGAATACTTGTATTACCGAATAATATATAATCAGAACCGCTCGCAAATGTATATGCACCTGTACTATTATAGCCACTTGTTGCACCCCAAGTTGCTCCGGTCACAATACCACTATTTCCAGTTCCTGAATAATCAGTAACTGTCGAAGTGCTTGACCCTTCTTCAAAAGTCCAATAACCTATTAAACCATTATTTAGAGTATTTGGAACTAAAGTATCACCAGAATCAGTAAAATTAATAGAAAGATCATAGAAATCTGCTATTGATGTGTAATATGTGTCTGGGTTAGAATCTCCATTTCCAATGAATTCTGTTATTCCTGAATTTGTGTCATTGGTAATTGATACGGATTCTCCTCCTTGGATTTGGAGAGTTCCGTCATTACTAAAAGTACCTGATATTGTTAGATTGTTTCCATTTGTTGAAAGTGTTCCAGAACTAAGTGTTAGGTCATTAGAGATACTTGTAGAAGTAGCAAGTGTGTATGTTCCACCACCGGTGAATGATAGGTTATAGAAAGTTGGTAAACTTGGGAGGGTGTATGAACCTGCTCCATATACAATAGCATTACTTGTTGCTGCAAAGGTAGGATAACCAGCTCTGGTTGTAATAGTTTCACCTCCTTGGATACGAAGGGTTCCTCCGTCTTGGACGGCCATTGTTCCGGAAGTACCATTTACTATTAGGGTGTTACCGTTTAGGTCTAGTGTTCCTTCTATTATTGTTAGGTCTTGACTAGCTGCGTCTAATGTTAGGCCAGAGTTTAGGGTTACTGTTCCTGATGTTTTGTTGATGTTTATGTCTGAGTTGATGGTTCCCTCTGCTCCTGTTAGGTCTAGGGTTTGATTTTGGGTTCCGGTTAGGTTGAAGGTCGAGTTACCCATTCCGTCCCAAGTACTAGCCATACTTAGGGTTGTTCCGGAGAATTCTAAGATTCCAGTTCCGCTTGTGGCTCCATTAGTTAGGGTTAAAGTTGAAGAAACCACCAGAGTGTCTCCTGACGCTATTGCGACTGAATTACCATTGGCATTTATAATAAGATTGGTAAAAGTAAAGGTTACAGGAAGATCCACAGCACTTCCATAAGGATTAACAAAATTTAAAGTTGTATTGTTTTCATTTATAGTGGCAACTGCTGCTAAAGTTAGGTCATCTGTTAAAGAAACAGTACCATTTGGGAATGTAAAATCTCCTCCAGTTATGAAGATGTCTCCATAATTACCTTGTGGATCATAAGATGACATATTACCTGTTCCTCCATCAAAAGTTCCACCTGATACTAGGATTGCAGCATAACTATTTAGACTTGCGGTTTGGAGATTAAAATTTCCACCTGATACTGTTGTACCATTAAAACTAACAGTATAACTAAGTACGGTAATAGTATTGCTACTTACACCAGCGTTAAAAGTTCCACCTGTTTGTGTAAAACTTTTATTAACTGTAATATCTGTGGAACTTGCGCTAAAAGTACCTGCATCTATATTTAAAAATCCTTCAAATGTTGTAGATGCTATTCCAGAAAATTCTACTGTTGTGTTTGGTGCGTTAAGTGTAAAGTTTGGGAATGTTACGTTTGCGTCAATTGTAAAATCTCTAATATCTGTTCCTGTGAAATGAAGGTTACCGTTGGATGTTGAGCTACCATTTCCACCATCAAAAGTGCTAGCAATAGAGAAACCACTTGCTGGGCCAGTGAATTCTACTTTTCCTGAACCGTCTATAGACCCGTTAGTTAGTGTTAAAGTTGAAGAAACTATTAGAGTATCTCCTGTGGAGATTGCAACCTGGTTACCATTACTATTAATAATAAGATTGGTAAAAGTAAAGGTTACAGGAAGATCCACAGCACTTCCATAAGGATTAACAAAATTTAAAGTTGTATTGTTTTCATTTATAGTGGCGGTTGCTGCTAAAGTTAGGTCATCTGTTAAAGAAACAGTACCATTTGGGAATGTAAAATCTCCTCCAGTTATGAAGATGTCTCCATAATTACCTTGTGGATCATAAGATGACATATTACCTGTTCCTCCATCAAAAGTTCCACCTGATACTAGGATTGCAGCATAACTATTTAGACTTGCGGTTTGGAGATTAAAATTTCCACCTGATACTGTTGTACCATTAAAACTAACAGTATAACTAAGTACGGTAATAGTATTGCTACTTACACCAGCGTTAAAAGTTCCACCTGTTTGTGTAAAACTTTTATTAACTGTAATATCTGTGGAACTTGCGCTAAAAGTACCTGCATCTATATTTAAAAATCCTTCAAATGTTGTAGATGCTATTCCAGAAAATTCTACTGTTGTGTTTGGTGCGTTAAGTGTAAAGTTTGGGAATGTTACGTTTGCGTCAATTGTAAAATCTCTAATATCTGTTCCTGTGAAATGAAGGTTACCGTTGGATGTTGAGCTACCATTTCCACCATCAAAAGTGCTAGCAATAGAGAAACCACTTGCTGGGCCAGTGAATTCTAGGATTCCAGAGCCAATTATAGCTCCATCGGTTAATGTTAGGGTTGAAGAAGCTGTAAGAGTATCTCCTGATGCTATAGAAGTTGAATAATTATTTGGGTGGTTAATAATAATATTTGAAAATGTAAAAGTAGTTGGAATATCTACAATACCAGACCCACTTATAGCAGATAATATTAATGTTGTGTTGTTTTCAGTTACCGAGGCAGCACTAGCACTAATAGTTAGGTCGTCTACAACAGTTACATTTCCATTTGGAAATGTAAAATCTCCTCCGTTTATAAAAAGATCTCCATAAGTACCATCAACTAAAGTTATATTTCCAGTTCCTCCGTTAAAAATACCGCCCGATACTGTAATAGCTCTTGTACTTTCTAATGTTGCAGATTGTAAATTAAACGTTCCGCCTGATATTGTTGTGGCGCCAGTTCCATTATTATCAAGAAGTGTGTCCCCTGAATTAAAAGTTCCATCTGCTTGAGTAAAAGCAGAAGTCATTGTGAAAGTGACGCCAGAAGCAACAGTAATAGTTCCCGTATATCCCGCACTAATTGTAAGTCCTTGGATTGTTGAGGTTATATCTATCGTAGAGCTATTCACACCACCACCATCAAAAATAGCAGTATCACTTGAACCCGGAACTGATGCACCGCCCAAACCTCCAGTTGAAGCAGACCAGTTTGCACTATCTGAAAAGTTTCCACCCGAAGAACCCACCCAATATCTGTTTGCTGCTTCCGATGCATTTGGAAGGAGAATAAAAAATAAAGACAAAAAACAGAAGAGTAGTATTCTATTCTTCAAAGAAATATTCTTTTGTGATGGTATCTTATACAGAAAAATATGGGTTATTTTTCTTAACTTATGAGTTTATTGTATCATCTTAGAAGTGCTGTATCAAATTGGGGGGTGTGTGGATAAAATAATAATTTAAAAAAAACAAAAATCCGTCTCTTGACGGATTTTTGTTTTTTAAATTTTTTATTCTGCAATTTTTTGATATTCGTTTACACTTCCAATTTCACTCAAAAGTATATTCTCTACAAAAATTCCACGGGGATAGAAAATTCTTTCTATTTCATTTTTTAGTTCATTTTCAACTTCGTCTCTTTTTGCGCCAATTATTTCTTCTTGTAAAAACTTACTAGCCACCATACGGATACGACTTCGTACAGTTGGACGGATAATTTTTATCACAAAGTCCTCTCCAATTGTTTGCCACAAAGAAGGGATTTGTTGGATATCTAAACGAAGTAAAATAGTTCCTTCAAAAGCAAGACGTTTAGAATCTTTTGTGACAGCCGATATAGGAATATCTCCCATTGCCTTTTCGTGTTCTGGGTTAAATTTACGAGAAACACTATATTCCAAGGTTTGAGTATTAAAAAGTTTAGCTTTTTGCCAAAAAGGTATTTTGAAATGTAATCCAGGTGTTAAAACCTTTTTTAGAACACCTCTTCCAAGATCATAAACACAGGCAACATATCCAGGTGGTACGTAAATAAAAAAGCCTTTTAAAACATCTTCCATTACAAACGAATACATTAACTTATCTAGAGACTCTTCTTGAGACATATTATTGTTTTAAACTGACGGTTCAATCTTTTTTGGTGTAAAAATTATTTTAGTAAACTGATGTATAATAACAGAAAATAGTAGAGAAGTCAAGACAAAAAGTGTTTTTACCATTGGCAAAAACCATAAAGCTAAAAATACTATCAAAGGAAATAAGAAAAAATAGGCTAAATCCTTTTTTCTAATTTTCAACTTTAATTTTTTATAATTCATATAAATTTCAAAAAACAAGAAGAATCCAACCAGAAAAGCCCAGAAAAAATTACGTGCGCCCAAATCAAAACCATAAAAATTTGTATTTATTGATCCGGGTAACTCTACAATTGGATATAGAAATTTTGCAATTTTGTCTCCTGTAATTCCTCGTAAAAATACTTGATAGAGCAATATCAAAACCAAAGCTTGCATTCCCAAAACAATTGCTTTTGCCCAAGGTTGAACTTTGCGAGACCTCATCATTTTTCTAATCTCTTGTTTTTTAGTAATTTCATCCATATGTACATTATTCTGTAGCGATTTTACATCTTTTATTAACACTTCATTTCTAACTCTGTTTCTCTCACTGATAAGTGAAAACGGCAAAAGAACCAAACGCAACAAAATAGTAATGTTTACAACAGCCCATCCCAAATTTTCATTTGTCCAATTGTTATAAATCCAAATCAACAAATTAAATAAAGGTTTGTACAACCATTCGTTCCAAATAGAAGTTAACATAAAAAAAATTATAAAGATACTAATTTAGTATAGTAAAAAATAAGCTTTAAATCAAGGTTTTTCTCTTTTTTCGACTCCCCAACATTCCTTACTTAATCTGCATAATCTGCTTTTCTCTAACGTCATCCTGAGCGAAACGGAACGGAGTGATTGTTTCGTTTGTCATCCTCAACTTGATTGGGGATCCAGGGTTTAAATCAACGTTTCTGGATTCCCGGTCAAGCTGGGAATGACAACACCAAAACATTCATTCATTTCTTTTCACCTTTCTTTTTATTTTTAATCAAGCGGAGCAATCCTTAGGCCTTTTCCCAATCTTCCGCATCTCTCAAATACTCATCTTTAATACTCAAAAAATACTCATAAGCTATGTCATGCTCGTTTGGAGTTTTACCATCTAAAATAGCCTCTTCAATTGCCACTTTTATTTTACCAACTGTTGGACCGGGTTTTAAACCGCAATTTTCCATAATTTCCTCGCCACGAACAGGAGACTGAAAAGCTCTTAACTTGTCTTTTTCAATTACATCTACAATTCTTTCTTCTAGAAAATCGTAATTTTTTAATCTTCGTTCTTTTTTTGTAGGATTTCCTGTTGTGATATCACTTCTACCAAGTTTTAATAATCCTTCTAGCTCTTCACCGGCATTCACAATAAGACGGCGTACAGCACTATCTGTAATAGCTTCATCCATAAGACTAATCGGATGTTGGTGCCAACGAACAAGTTTTGCAACATAAATAATGTCAGTTTTTTTCATTCTAAGACGTCTTCCAATATTCCAAACCATTTTTCTCCCTAACATTTCGTGCCCATCAAAAGTCCAACCTCTATCATGTGTGAACTTTTTTGTATTTGGTTTACCAATATCGTGCATAAGCGCAGCAAAACGCAACATTACATCATCTGTATATTGAGCAATATTATCTACAACTTTAAAAGTATGATCCAAATTATTTTTGTGTGTTTGTCCATAAACCTCTTCTACTCCATACAAATCATTTATTTCTGGAAGGAAGTAATCAAAAAGTTTTGTGTTGTAAAGTTCCCAAAGTCCAACTGATGGTTTTTTTGTTTTAAGAAGTTTAAAAAGTTCTTCACTGATTCTTTCTTTTGAAATTATATTTAATCTTTCTGCATTTTTTTCTATTGCTTTGTAAGTTTGTTCCTCAATTTCAAAATCTAATTGAGAAGAAAAACGAACCGCACGCATCATACGAAGTGGATCATCAAAAAAAGTCTTATTTGGATCTATCGGAGTTCTTAGAATTTTATTTCCCAAATCTTTTTTACCACTAAAAGGATCTTTTATATTTGTAATTTGTCCGTCCAACAAATCAGAAACACTCAAAGCCATTGCATTTACCGTAAAATCTCGTCTGGATAAATCGCTTTCCAAAGTTGTTGGTGACACAATTGGTTTACGTGTATTTTTTTCATATTCTTCACTGCGAGCACCGGCAAATTCTATTTCTAAACCATTTTCAAAAACATAACGAGCAGTATCAAAATCTTCAAACAAAACCAAAGATCCAATTTCTTTAAAAACTTTATCTAATTTTTTTGCAAATTCTATTCCACTTCCCAAAACCACAAAATCTACATCTTTAGTTTGTAATTTTGTAAATTCCCCTTTTGGGTTGTCTTTCAAAAAAATCAAAAAATCACGCACAAAACCACCAACAACATATACGCTTTTATTTTTATCTTCTTTTTTAATTGTTTGCAAAACTTTTTTTAATTCCATATTAAACCTTTTTCAAAAAACCATCTATCAACTTTTTTTGTTGTATTTTTCCTGTAGTTTTTATACACTTTGAAACTAATTCTGCCAAAGGTAACTCTATTTTCTTTTCTTTTCTTATAATCAAAAGTGCTTTTGTTGCAGAAATTCCTTCTACAGTTTGACCTACACTTTTTAAAGCATAGTTTGGTGATAAACCTTTTCCAAGCGCTTCGCCAAAACTTCTATTTCTTCCCTCTTTAGAAAAACCGGTTGTAATTAAATCTCCAATTCCGGAAAAACCATAAATACTTTCATTATTTCCACCAAAAACTTTATTTAATTTTGCCATTTCTTCTAACGCCAATGTTACAAAAATAGCTTTTATGTTTCCACCCAAATCAAGACCATCACAAACACCTAAAATTATTGAATAAACATTTTTTGTAAAACCACCCAATTCAACACCAACAATATCAGTCGTTGGATAAAGTTTTACATATTCATTTTGCAAAACAGCACAAACTTCTTCTATTGCTTTTTTATTGTTAGAAGCAATATTCATAAATGTGTAATTATTTTGGGCCATTTGCCCAGCCACTGCAGGTCCTGAAATTGTAACAATTTTACCTTTAAAATCTTTATTGCTTTCAATTAAATTTGGTATAAGTTTAAAAGTTTCCGGACAAACCCCTTTTGAGCTGTCAACAACAATAGAATTCTTATTTAAAAAAGGTAAAATCCTTGTAAAATTTTCTAAAATACAAAATGTTGGTAATGCTAAAATAACTATTTTTACACCACTCACAGCTTTTTCTAATTCTTTGTGAGCTGTTATATTTTTAGAAAGTTTTACTCCTTTTAAATACTTCTTATTTTCTTGGTAACTGGTAATTTGATTTAAGGGTTCTTGTTCGCCTTCCCAATTCCATATATTTACACTAAAACCATTACTCGCAATAACTTGTGCCAACGCTGTTCCCATATTTCCAGCTCCCATTACTGCTACTGTTTTATTTTTCATAATCAAAACCATTTTAAAATACTATATATAACTCCACCAGAAAGAGTTAAAAGAAGTATTATAAGCAAAAACAAGGTATGATGCAACCTAAATTGACCTTTTTTAAAATCTCCAAGCTGTTTTGCACGCCAATAAATCAATAATACCAACAGCATTTGAAAACTCAAAAATACTCCACCAATTATATCTATTGTTTTTATAAAACTTCTAACACCAAACAAAAACAAAACAACCGGAACCACAAATACAATAATAAAAGATCTAAGTTTAGAAATACCAAAATCCCAAATAAAAGAATCCTCTAGTGCAAGACCTGTTAAAATAAAACTATTACCCATAGCAATTACAGCAAAAACATTTCCCAAAATTAACATTAACGGTCCAACTTTATTTCCCAAACCAATCGTAGCTACTTCCGTTGTGTTTAATCCTGTGACTCCAACCACAACAAAAGTAAAAAGAAAATAAATAAAAATATTTATTAAACCTGCAAAAATAATAGCCTTCTTTAAAATTTTCTTATCTCCTTTTATAATACTTTTTGCTTCTGGAATTGTAGCCAACCCACTATAAGCAAAAAGTAAAACACCATAAGGTAAAAATATAAATTTCCAATCTACATAAAACAAATTTTGAACTTCAAAATGAGAAAAATTTAAAACCACTATTAAAATGACTACTAAAACCAAACCCAAGCTTGTAATTATTTCTATTTTTTTAATCAAGCTGATACCAACAAAAATTAAAAATGTTGCGATAATAAAAAATAAAATGCTCCACCAAAATGCTTCCCCACCAAACAAGATGGCTAAAGCCTGTCCTTCCCCAATCATATAAACAACTAAAACCCCAAATGCCATAAAATAAACCAGTGTCAACATTAAATACTCTCCGCCCCTGCCTAAATATTTTTTTGCTAATCCAACAAGCTGTAAATTTACTTTTAATTTAGACAATACTTCTCCAACCAAAAGATTTAGACCAATCATCAAAAAACCAAATAATACTACATAAATTAAACCGACAATAAGTCCGACTTTTGCCACTACAAAAGGTATCCCCAAAACTCCAGCGCCAACAGTACCACTAATTATAATGGCGGTGGCTTCATATAAACCTAATTGTTTTTTCTCTTTTATTTGTATACTCATTTTTAAATTATGGGACTGTCGTCAAATACGCTTTCGTTAGTAAAATTTCTAAATTTTGAGCGAGACGAAAAGAAAAAATATTTTCCATGCCTAGTCGCGGAAATATTTTTTCTTGAAGTCGTAGCCAAAATTTAGAAATTTTAATAGAAATGGTGTTTGGCGACAGTCCCATTATATCACAAACAAAAGCAAACGCTATTTACGTTTGCTTTTGTTTTTTAACTTTTTTTGCTCTATATAGCAAAATTCATTATCTAAATAATCTTAGAAACTCATTTCTGCAATACATTTATCTTGTTCTATTTTGTCTATTTCTACCTGATAAGCAGGAACAGTATACGTCTTTAATCCACCAGCAATATCTGCTAACTCAAGATAGCCAAAACTTTCCCAATCTTTCCAAATTGAAAAACAGGGGCCGGGAGAATTGTCTATCTTATCATACATTAAAACCAACTTAGAACCATCCATACCCATTGTTCTAAGTATTCTGTTTTCTAATTCTTCATAAAGTTTAACAAGTTCACCAGTTTTTAGATTATATGAATAAATTTTATTTGTACTTTTTATTTCTGGCCATTCTCCTACAGTAGCTCCGCTAGTTGAAATAAAAACAATATCAGAATTAGTAGGATTTTCCGGTGTATAAACACTTGTTATACTTTCTTCATTTTTATAAATAGTGGCCATTGCTTTTTTCTGCATAAAAATAACACTACCAAGATTAATTGATGTAAATTTTTCAGACTCACCATTTCTAAAATTGTAGTCTTGTTTAATTGGTGTACCGCTAATAACAGCATCAACAAGTTTAGTAGGAACAACAGTAAGCCCTTGTTCTTTTACAGTTTGTTTTTCCAAATCAGGAATAGTTTGTGTTTCAACAACTTCAGTAATAGTTTGTGTTTCAACAACTTTTGAATTTTCTTGTATTGGTACATTTTTAGAGCCCTGCCACCAGTAAACTCCGCCTCCTACTATAAAAGATGTTAAGAAAAAAGTTAGTAAAATAGGCCATAAACTACCCCAAACACTTTTAACCATATCAGAATTTTGATCCGATTCTGTATTTTCTGAGTTATCTTCTATTTGTTCTTCTTCCATATTTTTTAATTATAAAATTATATTTAACTATCTACTAAGTTTAATTTCCGAACTATTCTCGTGTTCACATGCACGAACTGTAATTAAATCTGCTGTTGATTTTTCTAAAGTGTAACCTGTAATAGTAGAAGACCAAGCCCCAACCCCATTTGGACTAATTGGAATAGAACCTAAATACCCTTGGTTTACAATATCTGCCAAATCAACACAAATAGATTGTGTTGGATCTGTTGTACAAAAACTTGTTACATTGGAAGCCGTAGCGCCAGTTACACAAGTTCCAATTAGATAAATTTCCCCTGAGGTTAAGTTTGCAATTGTGGTTAAATAAGGCCCTGTATTATCAATTTGGTCAACCTTAATAGCATTTAAAATATTATTTACATCGGAAAACCTACGAGCATCTCTTGCATCTTTAAAACGTTTTGTTGGGTTTAATGCCACCAAAATAAGAAGCGCCAAAATAGCAATTATTGCAATTACCAAAAGTAATTCTATTAAAGTAAAACCTCTTCTATTTCTAATAATATACTCCTTAATTTTCATAAAAAAATAACGAAATAATAATATCTAAATTATAACACAAACTTAAATATTAATGTAATTAGACAAAATAAAAATAGGCTTTTAAGCCTATTTTTATTTTTGTAATTACTATCTTGTTAAAGTAATTTCTGTGGTATTTTCACTTTCACAAGATCTAACTGTAACAGCCCCACTTGGGGTCTTAGCAATTGTATATCCTGTTGATGAAGCTGTCCATGTTGCAGCTCCGTTAGGACTTACAGGGACACTACCCAAATATCCATCTGTTACCAAACCTGCCAAACTTACACATGCATCTTGTGTTGGTGCTGTATCACAAGTAAAACCGGTTACAGTAGAAGTTGCGCCAGAAGTACAAACACCAATCATATAAATTTCAGAAGCTGTGGCACTAGTAATACTAGCCATATAAGGACCTTTATTGTCTACTTGGTCAACTTTGATAGCTGTCAAGATGTTATTTACATCTGAGAACCTTCTAGAGTCACGCGCATCTTCAAAACGAGTTGCAGGATCTAACGCCACAAAAATTAAAAGGGCCAAGATCGCAATAATTGCGATTACCAAAAGCAACTCGATTAAAGTAAAACCTTTGGAATTAAGAAGATCTTTTTTCATTTGCATATAACAATGAATTAATTAAAAAATAAATAAATAAAGAAATTTAAAGAAATTAGCTAACAAGCAAATTATACCATACTTTGTACAAACTTATTATCTTTTACCTGTGTATAACTTTTTAAAGAATATCTTTTACAAACAAAAAAATACTCTTTTCAGGTATTTTTTTGTACACACCAAGGGAATTTAATTATTTATTTCTTTGGATTGTGTTCCTAACTTGGCGCCTCTGAATTCATGGGATTGTCGCCAAATACGCTTTCGTTAGTAAAATTTCTAAATTTTGAGCGAGACGAAAAGTTTGTCATTCCCGACTTGATCGGGAATCCAGGGTCTTTAGTATCAATACTTTTTCTACTATTTCTAACTTTATTAAAAAATAGTGAATTATGATATAAATACTGGATCCCCAATCAAGTTGGGGATGACAGAAAATAATAGTCAAAACTCCTGTAAAGAATGTTTACCCTGCTTAAGCCACAGAAATATTTTTTCTTGAAGTCGCAGCCAAAATTTAGAAGTTTTAGTAGAAATGGTGTTTGGCGACAGTCCCATATAACGTTTATAGCTACTGAAAAATTTTTTTTAAGTGTGGTATAATAAATTGGAAAAAATAGAATTATGTTTGCACCAAATAAGCATTCTTTTTTGTTAGTAAGATCGGCAAATTTAAAGCCGAGTATTGAATCTGGCATTCAAGAACAACGTACAACAAGTTTTCAGTCATCTGCCTTGTTAGATTATGATAAAAGCATATTTTTACCAAATAAGCATTCTTTTTTGTTAGTAAGATCGGCAAATTTAAAGCCGAGTATTGAATCTGGCATTCAAGAACAACGTACAACAAGTTTTCAGTCATCTGCCTTGTTAGATTATGATAAAAGCATA
>Ga0210044_10008357_pt1 | contig 12926 bp, 8 predicted proteins | sample CryGey13umfilter_2_FD_183959 | JGI IMG/M metagenome (GOLD analysis project Ga0210044, IMG submission 183959) | Groundwater microbial communities from aquifer in Utah, USA - Crystal Geyser 4/9/14 3 um filter (SPAdes) (version 2) | ecosystem: Environmental > Aquatic > Deep subsurface > Groundwater... | reverse complement strand
ACCCCTCGCTGCAGGCCTTCTTGGGGCTCCCCAACCTGCGCGGAGACGAGATCATCGGCGTGGCGGGCGTCGCCAACCGACCCGGTGGCTTTGACACGCGCGTCGTGGAGCTGCTCGCGCCGCTGACCACCGCGTACGCCGGCCTCATCGAAGGGTACCGGCACAACGAAGCTCGGCGCACGGCGCTGGAGCGCGCCGAACGCAGCGAGAACTACGCCTGGACGTTGTTTCAGCGGACCCCTGTCGGCCTCGTCCTCACCGAGCTCGACGGGCACATCGTTCAAGTCAACGAAGCTTGTGCCGCCGTTGTCGGGCGGTCCGTCGCCGAGGCGCTCACGCTCACCGCCGACGCGCTGCTCATGCCCCCGAGCGCCACGCTCCTCGCGGTGGGCGTCGCGCAGCTCGGCGAGCTCGCCGCCTTTGCCCCGCTCGATCTCCACGCGCGGCACGTGGATGGCTCCGGCGTGCCCGTTCGTGTCACCGGCCGCTTGGTGGCGCAGGACGGGCGCAACCTCATCTGGTACACGGTGCAGGACCGCTCCGTGGAGGTGAAGCGCGCCGAGGTGGAGACGTCCCTCGCCAACGCCCAGCGCATCGCCCGCCTCGGGAGCTGGGATTGGGACATCGTTCGGGGCAGGCTGTGGTGGTCGGACGAGATCTACCGCATGTTCGGACTCGAGCCGCAGAGCTTCGGCGCGACCTACGAAGCGTTCTTACGTCACGTACACCCCGACGACCGCGCGCTGGTGCAGGCCGCCGTCGACACCTGCCTCAAGGACGGCGTCCCCTACGACCTCGACCACAGGATCCTGTTGCCGACGGGCGAGGAGCGCCACGTCCGCGAGCGGGGCGACGTGCAGCGCTCCGATGAAGGCGCGCCCGTGCGCATGCTCGGGACCGTGCAAGACGTGACCCAGCAGCGCCTCGTGGAGACACAGCTCCGCCACGCGCAGCGAATGGACGCCTTGGGCCAGCTCACGGGCGGGATCGCGCACGACTTCAACAACATCTTGGCGGTCATGACGGGCAACCTCGACCTGTTGTCGCTGTCGACGCTCACGCGCGAAGACCACGACCTCATCGACGCCTGCCTCGACTCGGCCCGGCGCGGCGCGAGCCTCATCAACCACCTGCTCGCGTACTCGCGCCAACAAGCGGCTCACCTCGAGCAGCTCGAGCTCAACACCCTCATCGCGGGGGTGGTTCGCTTGGCGCGGCGCACGATCGGCGGCACCATCGCCATCGAGCTCGCCAGCGACCCGACGCCCATGTACGCCAACTTGGACCGCGCGCTGTTCGAGAGCGCCCTGTTGAACTTGGCGATCAACGCGCGCGACGCGATGCCAGGCGGCGGCACGCTGCAGCTCGCGACTCGGCTCATCCCAGCCAGCCAGGTGCGCTCGCTTGACGCCGCCCCCGTTCCTCCAGGGTTGTACGCCGAGATCGCGGTCACGGACACCGGCTGCGGCATGACGCGCGACGTGCTAGAGCGCGTGTTCGACCCCTTCTTCACCACCAAGAGCCTCGGACACGGCACGGGCCTCGGACTCGCGATGGTGTACGGCTTCGTGCGCCAGAGCTCGGGGCACGTCTTCGCCGAGAGCGAGCCCGGCGTCGGATCGACCTTCCGCCTCGCGTTCCCGAGCGTTCACCCGCGACAAGTCGCCGCGCCGACCAGGGCTCGCGAGGTCGGTGTGCAAGGCGGCGGGCGCGTGGTGCTCGTGGTCGAGGACACCGAGGGCGTGCGCAAGCTCACGGTCGAGTGCTTGGAGCGCTTCGGCTTCCGGGTGCTCGCGGCGGCGACCTTCGGCGAGGCGCTCGCCCTCGCCAAGCAGCCCCTCGACCTGCTGCTGACCGACGTCATCCTCGGCGAGAGCCGAACGGGCCTCGACCTCGCGAACACCCTGCGCGAGGCGCGGCCTGCGCTCCCCGTGCTGTTCTTCTCTGGCTACGCCGAGTCCGCCACCATCAGCGCGCTCAAGGACAGGCGTGAGCACTTCTTGGGCAAGCCCTTCTTGGTCCGCGAGCTCGCCGAGGCGGTGCGTCAAGCGCTCGGCGACCCACCCCTCACAGCAAGCGACGCGCCTTGACCTCTAGGTAGGTGCCGATCAGCTCGGTGGTGAGCTGCTCGACGTGGCAGTCCACCGTCAGCACGCCGCGCTTGCGCAGCGCCGCGAGCGAGCGCTCGCGCTCCAGCGCGACCTCGGCCGCCGCGGCGCGTGCGTACAGCGCGAAGTCGTCCGCCGCAGGCGCGTCCACGAGGTGGTCGAGCTGCGGGTTGCGCAGCCACACGCACACCGGCAGGTGACGCCCCGCCAAGGCGCGCGCGAGGGACTCCGCAGCCGCGGCGCTCACCTCGTCCAAGGAGGTGGTGAGCAGCACGACCAGGCTGCGACGGCGGACGCGGTGCGAGAGCTCGCGAAAGGCCAGCGCGTAGTCCGGCTCTTCCAAGGATGGAACGAGGTCGTAGGTGGCGCGAATGAGGCGCGAGCCCGAGCGCGCGCCGCCCTTCGGGGGCAGCCACACGCGCACCTTGCTGTCGAAGGCGACGAAGCCGACGCGGTCGCCGTGCCGCAGCGCGACCTGCCCCATCATCAGCGCCGCCTCCAGCGCGCGATCGAAGGTGCTCACGCCCTCGCCTCGCCCGCTCATGGCGCGGCCACAGTCAAGCAAGAAGACCACGTTCTGATTGGCCTCTTGGCCGTACTCGCGGGTGATGAAGTCGCCCCGCCGCGCCGTCGCGCGCCAGTCGATGTTTCGGTAGGGGTCGCCGGCCACATAGGGCCTCAGGCGCTCGAACTCGCTCTCCCCGCCGGGGCGACGGCGCGAGCGCATCGGCGCGCGGCGCTCATCGGGCAGCGCGTTGAGCCCGTAGGACCGAAGCTGGCCAAACTTCGGGTAGACCTGGACGCTGCTCTCAATCGGAAGCGACACCTGCCGCTCAAAGAGGCCGATCGGCGAGCTCCACCGCACCACGACGGCCCCAAAGGGGTGCGCGCCGCGCTCGTCCACCTGCACCCGGTAGGTCAGGCGCGCCTCGGCGCCGCTGGGCACCCGCGCCCGCGCTGGCAAGCCGGTGCTCTGCCCAGGCGCGTCGTCCGTCACCCGCAGGGAGAGCGCGCGGCGCCCTGCGTTGCGCACCACCACCTCGACCTCGAAGGCGGCGCCCACCGATTGCAGGTGCTTGAAGCTGCGCGTGGCGCTCACCTGACCGCGATTGGCGAGGCCATCGACCAGCGCTATGGCGAGGAGCAGCAGGTCGGCCGCGAGCAAGAGCCAGCCGAGCGCAGGCACCCACACCGCCGCCGCTCCCAACGAGAGCAGCGCCGCCGCGACGCCTACGAGCCGTCCGGTAGGGATCACGCGCGCTCACCACCGGGAACGGGCACGTCCTGGAGCACCTCAGCGACGATGTCGTCCGCTCCGAGGCCCTCGAGCTCCGCGTCCGGCTGGAGCATGAAGCGGTGGCGCAGCACCGGCGCGGCGAGCTCCTTCACGTCGTCCGGCACCACAAAGTCGCGGCCCTCCGCGAGCGCGACCACCTGCGCGCACAGGAGCAGCGCGATGGAGGCGCGCGGAGACGCGCCGAGGTGCACAGCGTGGTGCTGGCGCGTGCGGCCGACCACCTGCGCGATGTAGCGGAGCAGCTCGGCGTCGACCCGCACCCGTCGCGCGAGGGCGCGCAGCGCGGCTATGCGGTCGGCGTCGACGAGCTGCACCAGCCCGACAGCGTCCAGGTTCGAGGCGTCAAAGCCGGCGACGTAGTGCTCCAGCAGCGTCACCTCGACGTCCTCGGTGGGGTGGGCCACGAGCACCTTGAGCAAGAAGCGATCGAGCTGCGCCTCGGGCAGCGGGTAGGTGCCCTCGCTCTCCACGGGGTTCTGCGTGGCGATCGTGAAGAAGGTGTCGGGCAGCGCCCGCGTGGCGCCGTCGACCGTCACCTGCCGATCGCCCATCGCCTCCAGCAGCGCCGCCTGCGTCTTGGCGGGGGCGCGGTTGATCTCGTCGGCGAGCAGGATGTGCGTGAACACCGGCCCGGCGTGAAACTCAAAGCGGTGCTCCGCCTGGTTGAAGATGTTGCCGCCGGTCACGTCGCTCGGCATGAGGTCGGGCGTGAACTGAATCCGCCGAAACGGCGCCCCGAGCACGCGCGCGAGCGAGCGGGCGAGCAGCGTCTTGCCGATGCCGGGCGGCCCCTCCAAGAGCACATGGCCGCTCGCGAAGAGCGACACCAGCACCTGGCGCACCAGCTCGTCTTGGCCGAGCAAGACCCGCCCGACCTGGGACTCGAGGCGCGCGAAGGTGCCCTGAAAGTCAGCGACCTCATCGGCGCTCAGCGCGCCTTTGTGCTTTGGATCAGCGTCCACAGTTCCTCCATGAGGGCGAAGTGCTCCGAAGCGGCGCCATCAGCGCCCTCGGTGGCGAGGTGTTCGATGCGGGCGACAAAGGCGCTGGCGGACGCGCGGTCGCGCCCCCCCTTCACCACCGCGGTGATGAGCCCCATGCGCCCGTAGCGCGCGAGCGCCCAAGCGGCATAGCGCGAGGCCGCGTGCCCAGAGGCGCCGAGGCGCGCGTAGCGCAGACCCATCGCCTCGGCGTGATCCGCGAAGCGGTCGCGACCGCGCTCGGAGGGATCGCGGAGCGGGGCGAAGGGGCTGCCCTTCCAGAGCGCAGCGAGGGCCATGGCGAGCATCAGCTGCAGCACAAAGGGCAAGACGTTCGCGTTGAGCATGCTCTGCAGCGGGGAGGAGGAGCTCGACGAGCTGTCGGAGCTCGCGGCGGAGAGCGTCGCCAGCTCGACGACCGGGCGCCGCTTGGGAGCGGTCACCCCCGCGTCGACGAGCTGCTCCCACAGCGCACCCCAAAAGCGCTCGTTCGCGGCCGAGACGAGGGAGCCGTTCCACATCAGCACCTCCTCGCCGACCACCAGCACAGCGCCCTCCCCCACCTTGAGCAGCACGATCGAGGGCTCTCCCGCCGCGGTGGCCAGCACGAGCACCGCTTCGTCGAGATCGCGGTAGACCAAGCTGGCGCCACCAGGAACGACGGGCAGGTCGACTGCGGCGAGCAGCGCGTCGCCCCGCTCCAGCGGCGCGGGCTCGTCCAGCAGCTCGCCAACGCCGAGCTCCGGCCACTCGTCCTCGGGATCGCCCCCGATCACCACGACGCCGCCCGCCTCGGCGAAGGCGTGCAGGCCCTCCCACGAAGCGTCGGAGGGGGCGAGCCCGGACAGGTCGACGAGCACGACGTCGGTGACGGTGGCGTCGAGCTCAGCGAGCGGCTTGGCGCGAAAGGTCGCTTCATACCCCGCGAGCTGAAAGGCGCGCAACAGCCCCGCGTCGTACTGCGCGCCGTAGCGCAGCGTCATGCCCCCGGCGCCCATGAGCACGAGCAGCGCCGCCAGCGGTCCGAGCGCGGCGAGCAGGCGACGGGCCGCGGCGAGCGCGGCGTCGGCGGCCTGGCGGTCTGCGGTCCACCCGCCCCAACGCAAGCGCTCTGCGGCTGAGAGCAAGGCGTGGAGCGGCTCGTAGAGGGGGAGCTCGCGACGGACCTGCCGGGCGTACTCGCGATCGGTGCGGGCGCGGTGCAGGCGAATCCGCCGCGTCTCCGCGAGGGCGCGGAGGGTGGCTGCGCGGCACAGCAGCACGACGTCCGCGTAGCGGGCCTCGGCCAAGGCCTGCGTCGCCGCGCTCAGCAGGTCGTGGCTCGGCACGTCGGGCACGTCATCATGGGCGACGGTCTGCGGCAGGACCGGCGGGCGCTCGACCAACACCTCGGCCTCTGGCTCGGAGGCCACGCCCATGAAGTGCACGGCGACGCGCAGGAAGACCAGCACGAGGATCGCGACAAACCCAGCCGCCAACCAGCGAAGCATGGCGCTGAGCCACTCAGCCGAGCTCTTGGGTGCCTCGCAGCCCATCGGCTCGCGCGGGTCATCCACGGGCGCGTCCCCGGCCGCCGGCTGATCGTTTGGCTGCAGCACCTGCCGCATCGCGCGCTCGCCGTCACACCCGCCGCTCGGCACCTGCGTCGCCGCGATCTCGCCCGTGCACGCGCTCGCGAGCCCAGGGCACAAGCGTCTCGCTACCGGGTCGTCCTGCAAGAGCTCGCAGAAGTCGGCCTCCTCGGGGACGGGCTCGTGCGCGTCGTGGCAGAAGTGAAAGCGCGCGTCGCTGAGCGCCCGCTCCGGGGCGACCTCGACCGGTGCGGACGCCGGGGGTGCGGCGCAGCTCGCGAGCAGCAGCAGCGCGATGAACCGCTTCACGCGCGCTCCTTGGTCATCGCCGCCGCCCGCAGCGCCACCTGCAGATCCCAGCCCTCGACCCGCGTGCGCACGTCGACGTACAAGAAGAGCCGATAGGCCGCAAAGAGCACCTGGGAGCTTAGGATACCGGCGACAAGCCACGGCGTGAGCTGCCCGTCCTGCGCGCGCCCGAACGGCACCCCGAGCTGCAGGACCCAGCCGACCACGAGCTGCCCGCCGAGCTCAAACAGCACCGCGAACCAGAGCAGCAGCAACACCTGCGCGAGCGCCCCGGCGATGGCGACGCCGAGGTGCGCGCCCGCGAGGGCCTGACTGCGGCGCACCATGCGCACCACGGGCACGGCCTCGAGCATGCCCGTCTCCATCACGAACAGCAGCGCGAGCAGCAAGGGCGAGAGGATGCCGCAGGAGCCCGCAGCGATCGCGGCGCCGACCGCGAGCGCCACCCAGCCGGCCAGCAGGCTCGGCGCGCGCGACCAGACCATCCTCAGGGCCTGTCGCACGGTGGCGTCCTCGTCGAAGAGCAGCAGCCCCACGAGCGCGGACATGGGCGCTTGCACCGGCAAAACCAAGGCCAGCGGGAACAAGAGCCACCACGCGCTCCCCGAGGTCAGCCAGAGCAGCGGCGCCAGCGCGACCGTCGGCAGGCCGACGAGGAGCGCGCCGAGGCGGGTGATCGGCCGCCAGTGTACGCGCAAGAAGCGCAGCGTGAGGTCAAAGACCTCGAAGGGATCGCGCGGGCGCAGCACGACGCGGCAGAGATAGGGGTTCATGCCCGCGCCCCGCGACCGCCGAAGCCCCACCAGAGCGCGACGATGAGCAGCTGCGCCGCGCCAAAGGCCAGCTTTACCTCGAAGGGCACGGGGCTCGCAGACCAGAAGCCCTCGATCGAGGCGGCCACCAGCAGCATCACCGCAGCGCCCATGACCAGCCGGTACAAGCTCGGCGCCGCAGCGCGGAGCGAGCCGACGCGCGTGCGCCCTTGGGTGATGACGACCGCGAGGCCCATGCGCAGCCCCGCAGCGCCGCCGAGCACGATGCCGTTGAGCTCCCACGCGCTGTGGCCCGCGGTGAACTCCAGCAGGTTGCGCAGCTGGCCCACTTGGCCCAAGTACCCAAAGACCGTGCCGATCACGAGCCCGTTGTAGAGCAGGAAGAAGAGCGTGCCCAGCCCCGCGAAGATCCCAGTAGAGAAGCAGCGAAAGGCGATGCCTACGTTGTTGTAGACGTAGAAGCCCGCCATCATCGCGTCCTGACCGCCCTCGCGGCCCACCGACGAGCTGTACATCTGCTCCATCGAGGCGAGCTGATCGGGGGGCAGCACCGCTACGGCGAAGTCCTCGGACAGCCACGCCCCGACGAGCCCGAGCACAAAGGGGCCGTAGAAGAGCAGCGCCGCCACGAGCACGAGCCAGCGCTGCGCGCGGATCTCGCGGGGGATGTCGCGAAAGACGAAGGCGAAGGGTCCGCTTCGATCGCGCTGTCGCGCCCCGTAGACCGCGTTGTGCGCGCGGCTGGCGAGCTGATCGAGGTAGCGCTGCACGTCCTGCGGCAGCCGCAGCGACTGGGCGCGCGCGAGATCCGCGCAGACCGCGCGGTACAAGCGCGAGAGCTCCGACCACTCCGCGACAGACCGCCGCGGCGCGAGGAGCAGCACCTCCATGCGCTCCCAGCGGGGCTTGGCCAGCTCCACGAACCGATCGCGATCGCTCAACGCTCCTTCCCCGTCGCGATCGCGAAGGCGAGGGTGAGCACGCGCTCCCACGTGGGCGCCTGGACCCCGGTGCGCTCCGAGACCGTAGGCCCGAGCAGCGCCGCGAGCTCCTCGACGCGCTCCTTGGGCAGCCGTGGCTTGCGTCGCAGCAGCGCCTCGATGGCGTCGAGCTCATCGCGGCTGAGCTCCACGCGCGCGGGCAGCGTCTGACGCTCGTCCTCGGTGACCGGCGGGTCGATGACGACGCTGGCGCGCACCGACTCGCGCTCCTCCACCACCACGATCGTGCCCGCGACCAGGTCGCCGAGGCGGCGCAGCTTGGCGTCCGCGCTCATGCTGATGAGGGCGACGCCAAAGGGGCCCGGCAGGTAGTCCGCGCCCCGCATGAGGTTGCGCAGCACATAGTCGCCAAACACGGCCGGCGCGCCGTCCTCGCGCACGACGCGAAGCGACAAAGCGAGCTTTCCGGGGGTGCGCCCGGACATCACCGTCTCAAAGAAGGCCCCGTAGAACCAGTCGAGCACGAAGAGCACCACGAGCACCGCGCCCGCGCCGATCCCCGCGAAGGCCCCTAGGCCCACGCCCGTGAGCGCGAAGGACACGAGCGCCGCGAGCGCGCCTACGGCGAGGAGGATCACGCCACGAAGCGCCAGATCGATGGCAAAGGCGACGCCACGGCGACCTGGACCAGCCAAGCGGTAGCGAAACCGGACCCGCTCGGGCGTCTCAATCGTAGCGATGGTGTCGAGCGGCGCGAGCAGGGCGCGTTCCTCCGATCGCAGCGTATCGGCATGAAACCGCGCGCGCCCGACGAGGGTAGCCGAAGCGCCCGCCCGTCGACAGCTGCGGCCACAGTGGGTAGCGTTCGTTGCATCGGAGGCCCTATGACGCGCGTCACGCTCAGCTTCGTCGGCGACACCGCCGACACGATCGCGCAGCGCTTTTATGCGTGGCTCATGGACGGCGGCCTCGAAGACGTCGTCATCGACACGCTCTCCGACGATGAGGCCGTCGTAGGGGGCATCTGCGGCCATGACAACGCCGCGCTCGAGGTGGTGATCGCGTGCGCCTCGGGCGCTCCCGCCGACGGATAGGCTTGCGATCAAGCTTCAAACGGCCTACTTTCTCCTTGTCCAGGTCCGGCCGCAGCGCTTTTGTGGGCTTGGAAGCGCATCCACCAAGGAGGAAGTCATCGAACGCTTAGCCCCCTCTCCGTCCGCCATCCGCCCCACCCCCAAGCGCAAGCGCTTGACCATCCGGCGCGCGCGCCGCGAAGATCAGCCGCACGTCGTGGGCATCATCCGCTCCTCCGCCTCATGGTACCGGCCCTTCGTCGCCGCCGAGGACCTCGGTGAGCACGAGGTCGACGAGGCCTGGGCACGCGAGAACTTCGCTCGGCGCGAGTTCTTTGTCGGCCACGTCGACGGCGCCGTCGTCGCGACGGTCACGCTCCAAGACGCCGGCGACTTCAGCTACCTCGGCTACGTCTACGTTCACGCCGAGCACACCGGCAAGGGCCTCGGACGCGATCTGCTCGACTTCGCCCGCGACGAGTCCCGCGATCGCGGCGACAAGGGCATGGTGCTCATCGCGCACCCCGAAGCCGACTGGGCGTGCAAGACCTACGAGCGCTACGGCTTCGACGTGATCGCCGAGAGAGAGGACAAGATCCTCGCTTGGAACAACGGCTTCTTGCGTCCTTATTACGAGAAGGGCTTTCAGCTGTACCGCTACCTGCACGTCCGCGCCAGCTAGCGCGTCCGCGCCGCAGCCCTCGCTTCATAAGAACGCCTTGTGAGCACCCAACGCTGAGCGCGCCTCCGCCGTAGGAGGTCCGCTCGTGTCGGTCATTCGGTGTAGAACATCGCTCCGACGCGCGTCCCTCACGGGATGGCGACACGCCCATTGTTCGCGCACACCTCCCAGTGCTAACTTGCAGCCCAAGTATTTCGCCGGACGGACAATCATGCGTCACCACCGCCCCCTGCTCGCTACCCTCGCTCTTGGCTCGCTCGGGGTCGCCGCTTACGCTGGGACACAGGTCGCTACGACGACGAGCGACTTCACGACGACGGGCTCCTCGGCGACCAACGTGTCGGCCAGCGGAGGCGAGCTCAAGATCAGCGCCGCTGTGCTCGACGACTCCACGGGGGAGTGGCTTCGCTATAGCTGGGACGGCGCCTTCTACGGTGCAAAGCTCCTACGCAACTACTCGGTGGCCCCCACCCCGCCCTATCTCTTCACCGGGCACGACGACTGCGTCGCCTACCCGAACGTGTCGACCAACGCGATCACCACGGTCAACGGCGTCGACTTTCAAACGGGCCCAGGGCGGGACACCTCAGGCGACTCGGGCACCGAGACGACGCTCGCGAAAGACGCGGTCCTCGACCTCACCAGCGGCGGCACGATCGCCGCTGGCGTGGGGGTCGCCAAGCTGCACTTCTTGTCCCAGGGCTGGCAGGGCTCGAGCACGACGGGCACCATCAACTACACGATCACCTTCACCTACTCGAACGACTCCACGCAGCTCGTGTCGGTGCCGATCCAGCGGTACTCGTCCCTGGGCACGTCGCGCGACGCGACCGGCACCAACTACGCGATCACCGGCTGGTCTCCTGGCATCACGTCGAACGGCGACACCGACTGCGCGGTCAACACCGCCGTCGTCGGCATGGACCACGTCGAGGTCACGAACCCGAACACCAGCCTCACGGTCAAGTCCGTCAAGTTCGGCTACACCGATCACGTCGGCAGCACCAACCGCTTCCTCGGCGGCCCATTCGCGGTCACCCTCGAGCCCACCGGCGCCGGCTACACCAGCCTCTTCGCGGGCTGGGATGGCCAATGGGTATCAGGCGATCAGACCTCGAACCTGCCCTTCGCAGGAACGGCGACGACGAACATCTGGACCACGCTGTCGTTCACGGCCACCGGGCTCGACACCACCACCTCGGACCTGTCGTTCACGATTGAGTGCGCGAGCGACACCAACACCAGCGGCACCGTCTCAAGCTCGGAGTGGCTCGCTGGCACCGTGAAGGGGCCGTTCACCGTCAACGACGCCACGCGCTCCACCAACCCGAGCACCCCCGATCAGTACAACCGCTACTTGGTGGGGAACGGCACCACCACCGGCACCACAGCCTTCGACTGCCAAGGCCAATACGCGCGGGTCACCGCCGACTTCTACCCGCAAGCGGGTGTCTCCCCCGTCATCACCGACATCACCCTCGGCTATGACACCGACGACGACGGCGACGGCGTCCCGACCAGCCTCGAGGGCAGCGGCGACGCCGACGGCGACGGCCTCCCGAACTACCTCGACACCGACGACGACGGCGACGGCGTCCCCACCCTCACCGAGGGGCAGGACGACGCCGATAGCGACCTCCTCCCGAACTACCTCGACGTCGACGACGACGACGACGGCCTCTGCAACATCGACATGACCGGCAACAGCCTCAGCGGTCAGTGCACGGGCTCCGAGGACATCAACGGCGACGGCGACCCCGCCAACGATGACTCCGACGGCGATAACGTCAACGACTACCTCGACACCGACGACGACAACGACACGCTGCTCACCGCCACGGAGGGCGCGATCGACCCCGACAATGACGGCATCGCCGCCTACTTGGACGTCGACGAGGACGACGACGGCCTGTGCAACGTCGCCGTCGCCTTCGCCAACCCGCTCAAGAGCCAGTGCACCGGCAGCGAAGAGCTCGACGACGACCTCGCCAACGGCGCCGACGACACCGACAATGACTCGACCCCGAACTACCTCGACGCCGACGATGACGGCGACGGCATCGACACCAGCGTCGAGGGCCTCACGGACGACACCGACGGCGACGGCGCCAAGGACTACCTCGACGACGACGACGACGACGACGGCATCCCCACGTCCATCGAGGGCTCGTCCGCCGACACCGACGGCGACACCAAGCCCAACTACCTCGACGCCGACGACGACGGCGACTCCATCTGCACCGGCAGCCCGGCGAACGCGGGCTGGGTCTCGGCGAACGCCTGCTTCGGCTCAGAGACCACGGGCAACCTCGACAGTGACGGCAAGCTCGACTACCTCGACGCCGACGACGACGGCGACGGCATCTGCACCAACACGGTGTCCAGCACCATACAGACCGCCAACAGCTGCAGCGGCAGCGAGGACGTCAACGCCAACGGCAACCCCACCGACGACGACGCCGACGCCGACACGATCGCCAACTACCTAGAGAGCGACGACGACGGCGACGGCGTCGCCACGTCGGTCGAGGGCTCGTCCGCCGACACCGACATGGACGGCACCAAGGACTACCTCGACACCGACGACGACGGCGACGGCGTGCCCACCGCCACCGAGGGCACCAGCGCCGACACCGACCTCGACAGCAAGAAGAACTACCTCGACGCCGACGACGACGACGACGGCATCTGCTCGGGCACGATCGCCAACAGCACCTGGCGCACCGCCAACAGCTGCGCCGGCACCGAGGACCTCGACGCCGACGGCGACTCCACCAACGACGACACCGACCTCGACGGCAAGGCCAACTACGTCGACTCGGACGACGACGGCGACGGCGTCGCCACCGCCACCGAGGGCGCCACCGCCAACATCGACGGCGACGCCAAGCTCGACTACCTCGACGCCGACGACGACGGCGACACCATCTGCACCGGCACCATCGCCAACGCCACCTGGCGCACCGCAAACAGCTGCACCAGCACAGAGATCTCGGGCGACACCGACGGCGACGGCGACGCCAACTACCTCGACAGCGACGACGACGGCGACGGCGTCGCCACCTCCACCGAGGGCGCGACGGCCAACACCGACGGCGACACCAAGCTCAACTACCTCGACGCCGACGACGACGGCGACTCCATCTGCTCAGGCCCCGTCGGCGGCGCCATCCAGACCGCCAACAGCTGCAC
>Ga0210044_10008355_pt1 | contig 12928 bp, 9 predicted proteins | sample CryGey13umfilter_2_FD_183959 | JGI IMG/M metagenome (GOLD analysis project Ga0210044, IMG submission 183959) | Groundwater microbial communities from aquifer in Utah, USA - Crystal Geyser 4/9/14 3 um filter (SPAdes) (version 2) | ecosystem: Environmental > Aquatic > Deep subsurface > Groundwater... | reverse complement strand
GCATGCGCAGCAAAAACACAGCCTACCCAGGCGACAAAAGAATTTCTTATCAAGCGCGGATTTGTTTCATTGCTTAAACGGCTGGATGCCGCAAGCCAAGGAACGTTGCTGTAATAAGGGAACAATGCTATAATAGGTTAGTAGGCGAAATTAAATTTTATATTGGCATGAACATAAAACAGCTTTGTGTCTTTTTATTAAAAGCGAATCAAGCAGGTTATGCTTCTGGTAATTCCAAAAAGTGGATAAAAGAAAAAGACAAGTCAACCACCATTGTTTTCAAATCAGGCAATTGGAAAATGCACGACAGTTTTTTCGGAGGTGAGCCGTATGGTGGGCGCGAAGTGGTTTTTTATAAAACCAAGCCGTTTTGGATTATGGTATATTACGGTCGGGTGAAAAAAAGAATTAACCCCAAAGAAATTTATCCGTTTTTGCAAAAAGCATTGTCGCGTATGCCAAAAAACGCTCCGTATCGCGGTCCGAAATCATTAGCGGAAAAACCGTTTCGCTACACGAATCAATGGGAAGGCACCATTGATGGCTTTTCTGGCCAAGAATCAATTTATAAAAATAAAACACAACTGTATAGAGCCAATTATATAGGTGGGTTAGTTGACCAGCGAAAAGGATAAGAGATTTTATAAAATAATCGTATGTTCAGTGAATGGAGCCTCACGGGCAACAATCCCGAAACGCCATTCATCCATGGACACAGCTCATGATCTTCTGGCTGAAGGGATAAAAGGTCGGGATTAAATTAAAAGGATATTAAACGAACTAAAATGAAATTGCCTAAAATCGATTTTGAAAAATACAATTATCCATTAAGAACTTTGCTCTTGGGGAATAGCGATACTTGGCAAGCAATGTCAGCGGTTATTGAGGATTTAACGCAGAAACAATTTGCTTACCAGTATACGCAAATCAAACAAAGAAGTATTGCCCAAATGCTTGACCATGCCATGGACACCCAATACGGCTTTTATACAAAAAAATTGGTAATGGGAGAAGATTTGCCACCAAACTTATACAAGAAGCCAGTAAAAACCGTTAGAGAAGCCCAAAAGAGAATCGCAGAAACATTTCAAAAAACTGTTGAGTTGTGGGAAAAGCTAACGCCGGAAGATTTTCAAAAAGAAATTCAAACCGAATGGGGTCAGGTTCTCACCGGAGAACTTGCTTTGTTTCAATCAATTACCCACACCCATTATCACGTCAGCGAAATCTGTTTCTTAAGGGGACTTGGCGGTTTTCCAACAACGGCAATGGGATAAACTATGCAACCAGTCAAATTAAAGATTAAACAAACGGTTGTTATCATACCGACGTCCCCTTTTAATTTTGACGCCACAGTTTTCAAGCCTGCGCATTTCCCAACACCAGACAGTTTTTGGCAGCCTGGCAAAAGATGGCAAACAGCTTTATGGAGAAGAAGGCCATTAGGACTAATTATTGAGAACAAGGGAACCATTGCCAAACCGAAGGTTCATTTACACGTTTTTTCTCAAACAGGGCTTTCAAAAGAATTTTTAGAAAATATTAAACAAGAAATCATCTGGAGGTTTAACCTTCATTTAAACTCTAAGGATTTTATTGAACGCTTCAAAACCGATAAGATTTTAGGACCGGCAATTAAAAACCTCAAAGGTATGAGGCCAATGACCCACGGCTCTCTTTATGATTTCTTGGTGATTACTATTATGTTGCAAAACGCTCCTGTTCGGCGCTCAATTCAAATGATGCAGAATTTATTTGAAAAATACGGCAAACTCCTGGAATTTGGCAGCAAAAAACTTTATTGCCTTTGGCCTGCGGAAAAATTAGCTAAAGTTCCGGAACAAGATTTGCGAAAACTGAAAGTCGGCTATCGCGCCAAAAATCTGCTCAGAATTTCCCTGCCCTTTGCTAAAAATGAAATCGATGAAATGGAGTTGCGTCAGAAACTCCCAACAGAACAAAAGAAAATCTTGCTTTCTCTTTACGGCGTCGGGCCTCAATCTGTCAGTTATCTCATGCCTGATATTTTCCATAATTTTGATTTTTTAGAACATGTACCTTTATGGGAAAGGAAAATTCTGTCAAAAAAGATTTTTAACACCGGTACAGAAAACCCGGCGCCGGAAGAAAAACTCTTAAAGTTTTTTGGGAAATATAAACCATATAAACAGCTTGCCATGCATTACATTTGGGAGGATTTATGGTGGCGGCATAAACAAAGTCCGATTGATTGGCTTATCAAAGAGGTGAGAGCGTAAGAGCAGCCAATTAATCCAAAGCATGTTAAGGGATTGCATGACTGCAAAAAGAAGTTCGGATATAGCGCGTTGTGCTTTGCTTTAAACAGTGCGATAATATATAATCTTGAATTACAAGATGTAATTCAAGGTAAGCACCAAATTACAAGCATCAAATAACAAATAAGCACCAATGACCAAAATTTAAATAATCAAAACGTTAAGTATCATTGTTTAGAATTTTGGTTATTGGAATTTGGAATTTATTTGTGATTTGCCAGCCCGAGGCTGGTCCGCTCTGGCGGAGAATTTGTTATTTGGAATTTCGTAATTCAAAGTATAAAACGATAATATAAAACATCGCATCTATTCATGAATCAGTTTTTTGCTTATTTCCGGTTAAAAGAAATGACACCAGTCAAAGTATTTTTGGCATTTGTAGTTATTGAAGCAGTTGCATGGTTTGTGAGGTTGCCGCTTTGGTTTGCCATCGCGTTTACGTTTTTTTCCGTTGCGTTTTTAGTGTGGTTGTTTATGTACTCGTTGACGCTTGCCAAAACAAGGTTCGCATTTGATATTGAACGCAACCAAAACGCAGCCATGATTCATGCATTGTCCGAGGGGATTATTGCGTATGACCAGAATTTTAAAATTACATCGCTGAACAGCGCTGCTGAAGCTATTTGCGGTGTTCGCGCGCAAGAAGTCGTGGGACAGGTTGTAACGCCGGAGTGGGTTTCGCAAGAATATTACCGCGTGTTTGCGCAAATTATTTTTCCTTCGCTTGCGCCAACGGTTGTCAAAAAAACAACAACCGCGTCATATCCGCAGATTGTTGAGGTGTCATTTTCCGAGCCAAGGGAATTGCATGTTGAGGTTACCACAACGCAGATATTTGATGAAAACAAAAAATTGTTGGGATTTATGAAAATTATCCGCGACCGGTCGCGCGAAATCCAATTACTTCAGAGCAAATCGGAATTCATCACGATAGCCGCGCATCAGTTGCGTACGCCGCTTTCGGGCATTAAATGGGGAATCGAGGCTTTATATAAAGGCGATGTGGGACCGCTAACCGAAGAACAAAGCAAGGTCGCGGAGCAAACATACCATATGGTGGAGCGTTTGGCTAGTACGGTTGAAAACCTGCTTGACGTTTCAAAACTTGAAGAAGGAAAATTCGGGTACCGCATGGCAAAAGGCGATATCGTGGAGCTTGCGCAAAGCGTAATGGAAACGTATACGCAAAGCGCCCAGCAGCACGAAGTTAAATTGCTATTTTTTCCGCCGGACCAACACATTCCGCAATTGACATTTGACGCTTCCAAAATAACACTCGTGCTTCAGAACTTGATTGATAATGCCATCAAATATAATGTGCAAAACGGCGAAGTGCGCGTGCGCATTGAATTAATGCCTGATAAGCCGTATGTAAAAATTTCAATTGAAGACACGGGCATCGGCGTTCCGCAAGACGATATGAAACTGCTGTTTACCAAATTTTATCGGTCAGAAGAAACATTAAAAAAAGAAGCTGCCGGGTCTGGTTTGGGATTGTATATTTCAAAAAATATCGTGAAGCGTCACGGCGGTGATATATGGGCAACGTCAACGCAAGGCCGCGGCTCAGTGTTTTCATTCGCATTGCCAACTGATGAGAGTTTGATTCCGCCAACCGAAGTTGGGGCTAACCAGGGATTTTAAAATAGATATGACGGATTTCCCCGCTGCATTGCAGTTATTTTTTAATAAACAACGCCATCGCTATGGCGAATTTTTTTGGTTTCAAGAAATGACCACCTGTGGTGAGCGGAGCCGAACCACCTGTGGTGAGCGGAGCCGAACCACAAAATCAGGAGAGAAGCTTTTGGTGTTTATGGCGGAAAAACTCGCACAAGTTGCGCGAGACATCGTAAATGCGCCAGAAACCAAGTATGACGGGACTATTATTTCATTTGAACGCGACGAACGGATTGGTGATTTTTATGCCGTTATGCATGATTCAAAATTTATATTGAACATGCCGTCACGGCAAGAATACGAAGCGATTACAGATGAAAAACTTGAATCTGTTTTGCCAGTAAATACGAATAATGAATTGATTCGCGACGAGCTGGTTCGTGTATTTCAGCCAAAAGGGTTTTCGCAGTATGCCGCAGTCGCGTATCATAGTTTTGGATTTCACGCTCCGCGGATTTTAGGATGGTTTGAGAATATATCGGGTTTGCGCGTATTACAGCATAAACAATTTTTGCGTTCAATGATTGTATCTGATTTTAAAAAAGCATGTTCTGAACTTGAAGGAGTTCCTTATACGCTTGGCGGAAAATCGCGCGGGCACGGGTTTGATTGTTCGGGCTTGGTCCAGCGCGTGGTGTTTGAAACAAAAAACATCTGGCTTCCACGCAAAGCTATGTGGCAAGCAATGGTATGCGAACCGATTGAACAAAGCGATATTCAAAAAACTGATTTGGTATTTTTTACCAAAAAAGGCGAAACCACCACCTGTGGTGAGCGGAGCCGAACCACCTGTGGTGAGCGGAGCCGAACCATAAACCATGTTGCCTTAGTATACGAGCCGCAACAAGGAAAGTTGCCAATTATTTTCCATGCAAAAAAGAATATAGGGAAGGTAGCGTTTGAGGATTTAAATACCGCATCGTGGCTTGGAGGGTGGAAAATTGCAGGATATGGAAGAATCGATGAATCTTGTCTGACTCGTTGACCCCGAGCAAAACTCCGTTTTACGGTGTTCAATGCCGTGTGGTATTGACATTTCCTTGTTTTTTGCTATACTTTCCTTGCGTATGGAAAAGCAATTAATTTTACGAAAAGCGGCAACAACCTGATAAAGGCAATTCTTTGTTTGGACGCCGCTTTCAAAAGCGGTTTTTTCATACCTTGGAACGCGCGCGCTATATACAAAAGCATATAGCAAACCGTTTCAAAGATCATTGACAATTGAAGATTACTCAAGATATCTCCAGTAGTAGAAATTCGATAGCCCAGTAAAACTGGGCGAGAAAAATCGAATTACACTACTGGAAAATCGGGTAGTGGATTTCAATTTTTGTATGCCGTAAGGCTATTGAAATTCTACTACTCGGACAACCGCAGAATTTTAGTTTTGTCTATTTTGGTGCGAATATTTTGTACCGAAATAGGCATTCGCATTAAAATAAGAGCAAGTGGTGGATGCCTTGGGTTGAAGAGGCGATGAAGGACGTGGTATGACTGCGAAAAGCTTCGGGGAGCCGTCTAGCGGGCTTTGATCCGGAGATGTCCGAATGGGGAAACCTATGAGCGCAAAACGCTCATACCTCACGTTTTGCTTTAAGTACTAAATCCCGGTTTCTAATTTCTAAACAAATTCCAAATTCTAATATCTCAAACGTGTTTAGAGTTTAAAGAATTGGAATTTAGATATTGTTTAGGATTTAGGATTTCGAATTTAGGATTTTGAGCAGAACGCGAGGAGCGTACCTCGGGAAGTAAAACATTTCAGTACCGAGAGGAAAAGAAAACAAGCGCTCAACTTCGTCTCGCTAATGCGATACTAATATACTGATGCGTACCCATGATACAAATAATACGAATTCGTATCCATTAGTATCATTCGTATTAATTCGTATATTGGTATCGTGTTAGCGAGCGGATGCGAGCGGTATTCCCGTAGTAGTGGCGAGCGAACTGGGAACAGCCAAAACTATATTGTGCGCGCAAGCGCACGATATGGGGTTGCGGGGTTGTATATATTCATGCGTTTATTGGTAGAAGAACAACCTGGAAAGGTTGGCCAGAGAACGTGATAGCCGTGTATTTGAAACTAACACGACGCGTGAGTACAATTCCCTAGTATCCCGACACACGAAAAAGTCGGGAGAATCAGGCAGAACTATACTGCCAAGGCTAAATACTCTTCAACACCGATAGTGAACTAGTACCGTGAGGGAAAGGTGAAAAGTACCCCGGTGAGGGGAGTGAAATAGTACCTGAAACCACTATGCTTACAAGGACACAGAGCTCTTGTGCTTCGCACAAGGAAATTCTAAGCACGAAGCACGAAATCCGAAACAAATTCAAAATCATAAATTCAAAACAGCTTTTGGTTTAGATATTTGAATTTAAATATTGTTTAGGATTTCGGATTTTCCGCCGAAGGCGGATCAGCCTCTGGCTGAAGAATTTAGGATTTTCTCGTGCGGAGCACGGGTGATGTGGTGCCTATTGAAGAATGAGCCAACGAGTGTTTGTCGCCGCTTCATCTAATCCCGTTCAGCGGGAGGAGGTAAAGCGGAAGCGAGTGTGAATAACGCGTGGTATATATGTCTCTCTACGTAGCGGCATATGTACAAAGCGGCGGCTAACGACCCGAAGCCAATCGAGCTACCCCTGGGCAGGATGAGCTTTGTAGAAATACAAGGGGAGGTCCGAACCCGTAAGCCGTTCAACACTTTGGGATGACCTGGGGGTGGAAGTGAAAAGCTTAACGCGATTGGGAATAGCTGGTTCTCTCCGAAATAGTTTTTCGACTAGCGTCCGTCTAAATCGGTTTCGCAGGTAGAGCACTAGTTGAGACAGATAGGGAGCAATCTCACTGCCTCAGTTAAACTCCGAATGGCGGAACCGTTGATGGGCAGTCAGACTGTGGGGGCTAAGCTTCACAGTCAAAAGAGCAAGAACTCAGACTCTCGTCTAAGGTCCCTCAATTATGACTCAGTGTGAAAGGTAGTGATCAACCGATGACAGGTAGGAGGTTGGCTCAGAAGTAGCCATCCTTTAAAGAGTGTGTAACAACTCACTACCATATCCCCGATGCTTTGCATCGGTATGCGGATTGATGCTGATACGACACTTTCGTGTCGCCGCTGATAAATGCGGATAGAATTATCCGTATAAATCAGTTAAAATCAGCATAAATCGGCATTCCGCTGCAGAGCAGCGAGGTTTGGTTGGTTGCGCCGAAAATGTAACGGGGCTAAGTCATATACCGAAGACAGAGATGCCTTGTGCTTTGCACAAGGAAATTCGAAGCACGAAATTCTAAATTCTAAACAATATCTAAATTTTTAAATTCTAAACATCTTTAAATTTGTTTTGAATTTTGAGATTTATGATTTTGAATTTGTTTCGGATTTAGGATTTCGGATTTAGGATTTCCTCGCGCAGAGCGCGAGGTGTGGTAGGAGAGCATTTTGCACGCAGCGAAGGAGTATCCGTGAGGAACTCTGGAGTGTGCAGAAGAGAAAATGTTGGCATGAGTAACCTGCAATCCCGATGAAATATCGGGAGGCCGAAAGTCTAAGGATTCCTGGACAACGACCATCGTTCCAGGGTTAGGCGGCCCTAAACCGATGCCGAAAGGCGAAGGCGAAGGATAACTGGTTAATATTCCAGTCTGTCATTGCGAGTCGATGGGATGACGAAGTATAGTAGGTTGAGCATCTTATTGGATTGGTGTCCGTTACTTAGGGTGTGCGTTTGGCAAATCCGGCGCGCTGCATTTTATTGCAAACCCAAGGAAAGCGGCCAAGCCCCGCTTTGCGGGGTGAAGTCAACCGAGCATGCTCCCGAGAAAAGTCCCTAAGATTACGCGCAATGACCCCGTACCAAAACCAACACAGGTGGACAAGGCGAGAAGCCTAAGGCCAATGGGTGATTGTTCCCTAAGGAACTCGGCAAAAAAGCTAGGCGTACGTTTGCTAGATGCCTTTCCTGTCTTGTGCTTCGCACAAGGAAATTCCAAGCACCAAGTACCAAATAACAAATAAGCTCCAAAACTGGAAATTCCAAAATTCAAAACAGTTTGGAATTTCAGTAGCTGGAATTTGTAATTTACTTGGTATTTGCCAGCCCGTGGCTGGTCCGCTCTGGCGGAGAGTTTGTAATTTGGGATTTTCTCGCGCGGAGCGCGAGATGGGACGCAGCGAAAGTTTCCATGGCGACTGTTTACCAAAAACACAGCTCCCTGCGAACTCGTAAGAGGATGTATAGGGGGTGAGACCTGACCGATGCACGAAGGTTAAAGTCGTCGGTCGCGGAGCGACTCGACGCGCGGAATGACGCAGAACGAACGCGGAATAACGCAGAAGTAAAAAATTCTGCGAATGTCTGCGTAAAATCTGCGTGTGTCAGCGCGTGAAGCCGCTTCGCGGCTGAATGACCGAAGCCCGTGTCAATGTCGGCCTTAACTATAAGGGTCCAAAGGTGGGAAGACGCACTGCCTTTGTAAAATCTGGCTATATGCTGGAACGTCTGTAGATAGAATCTTGTAGTATCGAGCACTACTATTTGGTATAATGACAAGGCAAACGATAACCTTGTCTTATGCGCTATAGTAAAAAAGTGTCTCGTGCAGACAATCAGCAGGAAAGATTTGTAAGATTTACTGGGTGGATAGTGGGTTTTGTTGATGGAGAGGGGTTTTTTCTATCGGATTTGTTCGGCAAAGTGATCGAAGGGAAAAAACACGAACAAGAAGGGGCTATAAGACGGGTTACCAAATATTTCATGAATTTGCCGTAACCCAAGGAGAGAAAAGTCTCAAAGCCCTTAAAAAGATTCAGTCCTTCTTCGGGATTGGCAAAATCTATCTGAATAAGCGATACGATAATCACACAGAACATTTGTATCGCTTTGTGGTGAGAAAAAGGGAAGATTTGTTAAGTGTCATCATTCCTGTTTTCAAAGAAAACACATTGCGCACAGCTAAACATTATGATTTTGAGAAATTTGCAAGATGTTTGAATCTTATGAAACGCGATAAACATCTAACGCAAAATGGATTAGTGCAAATTGCTTGAATAGCTCAGCAGATGAACCGTAAAAGACCTGGAAGAAATCTTACAAAAATCCTCAGAGACCATACGCCAAACCCTGTTTAAAGCAGGGAAGATATGGTCCGGACTTTGCAGCGATGCAAAGAGATAAACAGAAATGATTTATCCCGCCTTTTTACAAGGCGAGTAACAAGTTCAAGCGCAATTCCTTGTCAGGTGAGTTCTGACGCGCACGAAAGGTTTAACGACTGTGGAACTGTCTCAGGGAATAGCCCAGTGAAAATGCGAACCCGGTGAAGACGCCGGATACCTGCGGCAAGACGAAAAGACCCCGGGAGCTTTACTGGAGCCTGATATTGGCTTATGGGTTTGGATGCGTAGCGTAGTGGGCAGGCTTTGAATCTTGCTTTTCGGAGCAAGGGGAGCCAACAATGAAACACCCATCTTTCAAATTTATAAGCCTAACCAATGCGGCAAAAACGCATGGGAACAGTGTTTGGCGGACAGTTTTCGTGGGGCGCGATCCTCCCAAAGAGTAACGGAGGAACTTATTAAGGTCAGCTTGGCGAGGATGGAAATCTCGCTGGACGTGTAAAGGCGTACGCTGGCTTGACTGCAAGGTTGACAGACCACGCAGGTGCGAAAGCAGAACTTAGTGACCCGATACGACGTGATAGAAGGCGTAAAGACACTGGATAAAAGCTACCCCGGGGATAGATCCTGAAATAAGGATCAGTTGTCCTCTTCGCCAGTAATGGCGAAGTAATAAAGCGGCTTATAACGGTGAAGCGGAAACCGGTCTTCCCCCAAAAAGGGGTTTTAGAGTTTCTGTAATACCGTGGGAAGTCGGAAGGTTGAGAATTAAAATTCTATGAAATTTACAAAGCGACAAAAAGCAATACTTATTGGAACAATTTTAGGAGATGCTTATTTGCAAAAGACAGGCAAGAGAAATGCACGATTGTGTTTGGAGCATGAAAATAAACAAAAAGAATATCTTTTGTGGAAAGTAAGCGCTTTTAAAAATTTGTTTCAAGGCAAGCCGGTTTTTGTAAAACGAGTGCATCCCAAAACAAAAAAAATGTACGAGTATTGGCGTTTTCAGTCAAATTCCACTCCGGAACTTGGCAAGATGCAACGACTCTTTTACAAAAATGGCAAAAAAATTATTCCCAGTAATTTTCAAGAATTATTCAAAGAACCTTTGTCTCTGGCAGTTTGGTTTATGGATGATGGGTATTATTATCCTCGAGATAATAATGCTTATTTGTACCTTGGAAAATTATCTTTGGATGAGACAAAGATTGTTCAGGATACATTGATAAATAATTTAAGGCTTAAGACGAAGATATTAGATAAAAAACAAGAAGGTTTTGTTATTTATTTTTCTCCGTCAGAAACTCAAAAATTAAAAACAATTATTGGTCCTTATATTATTCCTTGTTTAATGTATAAAATTCCTTCTTGACCCCGTAACGACTGTCTTCTCTTACTGAGAAGCGACCCGATAGTATTTCGGGTAATACGCCGACACCCAGCCCTACTTTTACTAATTACGCTACTTGTAAAATCTCAAGTCAAAAACTTCTTAAGCATAAATTTTTGACTAAAACATAATCAGTAAAAGTAGAGCTGGGTGAAGATATAGTCTAATCGTTTTACTTTGTAAAACACGCGGATTTAAACACTCTTATCGCTAACGCAGATAATTCATCGCTGTTAATCAGCAAAGCGAACGAAAAGAGTTGTATCAGCGTAAATCAGCGTGTTCGCGAAGCGAACAGATTGAACAGGCTGGTTCCGTCCGAGCGTTCCTAGCGACGACGGAGCTCGGCACCTCGATGTCGGCTCACCACATCCTGGGGGTGGAGAAGCTCCCAAGGGTTAGGCGGTTCTCCTATTAAAGTGGTACGTGAGCTGGGTTCAAACCGTGAAGCAGCAAAACTGATTAACGGATAACAAATGACTAATAACTCATAACAAATTTTATTTATATATATTTCGTTATGTGTCGTATGTCATAAGTTGTAAGTTAATTATGTTTGGCTCTTTCACAGTTTGAATCCAGTATCAATCACACAGAACCAATCCTGAGCGAAGTCGAAGGATTGATAATTGACATCAGGAAAAAACACGGCGGCTTTCGGCAGTAATGCCGGAATGTATTGCTGACTCATATCGGTGAAATTCGATTGCGTACAACCTGCGCTTAAGAATAATACCGAGGGAATCCCGCCCTTTCTACTTATTTCTGTATAGAAATATAAAACTAGAAAGGTGCGAAAAACTTTTTCTTTATGTTTTATGACATATAAGGAAAGGCGGAACCTGTAGAGACTACACGTCAGCCTCCCGAATTAATTCGTAGGGCTTGCCCTGAGTGAGCGAAACGAGTCGAAGGGAGAAGGTATAGTCCATGCCCGTAGTAATACGGAAAAAGTTTCAAAATTCCGCGAAATCAAGCGTGCAGTCCGCGTTGGTCCGCGGTTTTGCGAAGCAAAACATGCGTGAGACAGGTTGGTCTCTATCTGCCGTAGGCGTTGGATACTTGAGAGGAGCTGCCCCTAGTAAGAAATTGCTACTTCCCGCAGCAATGCGGGATGACAAGGAACGTCTGACGTTCCAAGCCGGCTCATAACGGTGAAACCTTATACTACACGATCTGTTGATAGCCACTTGTGGCGTGGTCCGACACAAGTGGTACAATTTACTTGAGGACCGTGGATACATAAGACAACACCGTGGGAAGTCGTAGAAATTTAAAGTGCAAAGTGGAAAAAATCAAAATGGCAATGCAGGATTTAAATTTTAAACTGCCATTTTACACTTTGATGTTTACATTTTGAATTTTTATTGACCCCGTAACGACTGAAGCCATGTGGCTGAGATTTTTCTCTTGTAAGAGAATTATCACACGCCGGCCCCCAGCCCTACTTTTACTGATTATGTTTTAGTCAAAAGTTTATGCTTAAGAAGTTTTTGACTTGAGATTTCACAAGTAACGTAATTAGTAAAAGTAGAGCTGGGTGAAGGTATAGTCTGCACTTGTAGTGATACAAGAATACGTGACGAGAGGACCGGGGTGGACGCACCGCTGGTGTACTGGCTTTCCTGCCAAGGGAACCGTCAGGTAGCTATGTGCGGAGTGGATAAGCACTGAAAGCATCTAAGTACGAAGCCAACCTCAAGATAAGGTATCCTTATGAGATCCGTTGTAGACTACAACGTTGATAGGCGCTAGGTGTAAGACTCGTAAGAGTTTGAGCCAAGGCGTACTAATCGATCCAAGCGAATGCCTATTTAGGTACAAAATATAGTCCAGTAAAGTATTTCGACTTTATCCCTCACGCTAGAAGACCATCCCGTACGTTGCGGGATGGGCGAATGGCGTTTCGGGATGTCGCGCAAAGGGCGAGAGAGTAGGCCTGTCTGCCGGCAGGCAGGTACCACGGGCTTCGCCCGTGCCTGCACACCGAGTAGGCGTGGGGCTCCATAAGCTGTAGAGCTTGTTGAAATTTTCCTGCTGGGTTCGGTTGCGATATCATGAGTAATCAAATAGTTTTCAATTTTTGAGTATATGAAATTGACCCGGTGACCACAGACGCGTGTGCCCTACCCGATTCCATTCCGAACTCGGTCGTAAAAGCGCGCGTCGCCGATGATACTCCGTAAGGGGGAAAGTAGGTATTGCCGGGTCTTTTTTATATGTTTTTTCTGGAACTTTGTTACCAAGCTCGTCAAGCTATTGACTAAACTCTCGCATCTTGTACAATAAGTGCAAAATATGTTTCCACCTATTTATGTCAGTTTTGACATAAAGTGTGGAACGTGGTATAATTGTTCAGTTTTAAGATAATCAATATATTAAAGTTTTTAAGTTCAATATCATGAATCCAACAGGAGAAAAAAAAC
>Ga0210044_10008354_pt1 | contig 12930 bp, 12 predicted proteins | sample CryGey13umfilter_2_FD_183959 | JGI IMG/M metagenome (GOLD analysis project Ga0210044, IMG submission 183959) | Groundwater microbial communities from aquifer in Utah, USA - Crystal Geyser 4/9/14 3 um filter (SPAdes) (version 2) | ecosystem: Environmental > Aquatic > Deep subsurface >... | reverse complement strand
GTCCGCCAAAGAAAATGCCACCCCGAATGATCTGGGTTGAAGGAGAAAAAAGTATCGAGCTAGGAAAATTACAAAATAATTTGGAAAACTCTCTTTTTTCAACTCCGATTAAAAACTTAAAAGAGCCGGAAGCCCGACCCTACACTTCTCACATAACTCTGGGAAGAATTAAACAATGGGAATTCAGGCAAATTGAGCCTGAAGAAAGACCAGAAGTAAATGAAGAAATTAATTTAACCTTTGAGGTAAATTCAATTGAAGTAATGGAAAGTGAATTAAAAAGAGGAGGGTCAGAGTATACAATATTAGAATCTTTTCCATTTCGTGAGTGATTTAATAAAAAATATATGTCATTTCAAAATCTACCTAAAATTTGTCCGATTTGTTTAGAAAAGAGTAGTTTTAAATTTGTAAAAGATTATCAATCCAAAGAAGGAAAATTTCCACTTATCGTTTATTATTTACGATCAATATTCTAATTGGAGGTATATATGCTTAAGAATATAAAACGCTTAATTGAGCTTTCCAGTAAATATAATATTCCAACAGAAGATTTATTATTGCTGGATTTGAATTTAAGTGGAATAAAATTAGAACTTCAATCAAGAAGAGTTAGATTTGAATTAAAATCTATAAATAAGGATATTTTTTCTTTAGCTCATAGTAAGAATATTTATGATTTTTATTTAGCTTTACCTACAGTGGATCATTCTCCTTATTTTTTTAAAGATGGATATCTTTTTTTTGATAATCATTTAATTGGGAAAGCATTAGGAATTACCGAAGATTATTGTGACGCATCTTATCCTCGTAGAGAGGGAACAGCTCTTAATCTTAATCCAAACTCAACAACATCATGCAAGGAGGGGTGTAAATTTTGCTATGTAGCTTTTCAGGTACCTAAAGATAGAGAACGTATGCTCTCTAGTAATAAACTAAGAAACTTTTTGGAAAATTGGATAGAAAGATTTGATATTCCTGATTTATCTCATTTAATACAAGTAGCTGTTGTGACTGCCATTTTCCCCGGAGAAAAAGAGGTTGTTGATTTTTTGAAAATGGCAAGGAATGTTTTAAATGAATTTTTGTTTAATGGAGAGTTGCTATATTTTGGTTCGCAAATTACTAGTAAAAAGAATATAGTTGAATTGGAAAAGGTTAAACCTCTTAAAATATGTTTTTCTTTGGAGTGTTTTGATAATAAAAATAGAAATTACTTTTTGGGACCTGTGAAGCATAGCGTTTATCCAAATGATATAAAAAAAATAATGAATTACGCTAATAATATGGGGATTCGAACTAATTTCTCATATATTGTAGGATTAGAATCACTAGAAACTATAAAAAAAGGATTTTGTGATTTTCTGCCTTATATTAATAGTTTTCCGATAGTTAATACACTTCAAATACATAAGGGGCAAGAGAAGCTTGAGATTAGACATAGCAAAGCTGAAAAAATTGATTATTATATTAAAGCTAGAAAGATTATAGAAGATATTTTTATGAAAACTACTTTAAGACCAAGACCTTGGGAAAATTATAGAAGTCTTTGGTATTTGAAATTCGACGAAGAATTTTTAACCGACGTCAGAACTCCTTTACCACTAGAGCATAAACTATTTGATGAAATAGTTGCTTCTAAACAACATAAAAAAACATGATTAAAGGTATTTTTTTTGATGTTGGTGGAGTTCTTTGTGGGTCTTCCGACAATATTAATAAAAAGCCCTCCTTTAAAAAAGCCCTATCAGCTTTTACCCATAAACCTACAGCTGATTTCAATGTTAAAAAACAGGATTATTTATGGAAGTCATCTGATTCTGAAAAGAAGTTAGTTATTCGATTATGTAAAGATCTAAAAATTGATGATTGGAGAGCTTTATATAAAAAACTTTCAACATATTCCTATAAAGTGCGCTTGTATAAAGATGTTAAGCTTTCCCTCAAAAGACTAAGTGTCAATTATAGATTGGGGCTTCTTTCTAATACAACTATGTGGACAGATTTTGATCATGATAAACTGGGAATAGGTAATTATGTCGAGATTAGCATCTTATCTTGTAGAGTCGGAACGGCGAAACCAAATGTTGAAATATTTCATTATGCCCAAAAAGCAGTAGGATTAGATGCACAAGAATTATTATATGTTGGAGATAATGTTAAATACGATATTAAACCAGCATTAAGAGCAAACTGGAAAGCTGTTTTGTTATGTCGAGATAAAATGATTAAAAATTCGCTAGTACCTACAATTTCTAACTTATTTGAACTGGAGAATATATTATTGGAAATTTAAATATGGTAACTGAAGATTCAAATTATCAGAGTGTTGATTATCATTTTAGAGCAGCAAATTATCTTACGGTTGCCCAGTTATTTTTGCGAGAAAATGTTTTACTCAAAAGAAAACTCAACCTTGAAGATCTTAAACCTGTAATATTAGGTCACTGGGGGGCATGCCCAGCTATTAATTTTCTCTATGCTCATTTTTGCAGATATATTCGAATTACTGGTAGTAGTAACTATTTAATCTTAGGCTCCGGACATGCTGCTCCAGCATTATTGGCTAATTTATACCTTGAAAGAAGCTTTAGAGAAATTTATCCTGATTTAGATTACGGCATTAAAGGATTATATAATTTTATTTCTGGATTTGGCCTTGATCCTCGATTACAAACTGAAGTGTCTTCGGCATTGCCGGGAGTTACTAATACAGGAGGAGAATTGGGATTAGCCCTAGCTTGTGCTGTGGGATCTATATTAAATAACCCAAAAAGAACCGCCTTTTGTATTATAGGAGATGGAGAATTTGAAGCTGGAGTGACAATACCTTCTTTATTATGTAGAGAATTTTTAACCCCTAAAAAAGATGGGTTTCTAATTTTAGCGATTAATCTTAATCAATACAAAATGGGTTCGCGTTCACTTTTAAGTGCCTGGAGCAATAAACGCATAGAATCTTTTTTTTCCTCTTTTGGTTTACGGCCTTTTTTTTGCGAATTATCGCATAATCAATGTGGAAAAACTTTTACTTCTATAGCAAAAATACATAAAGATTGGATCAATGGAATTGATGCGAGGATTCCAGTGATTATCTTGAAAAATCAAAAAGGAGTAACCGGCCCAAAAGAGATTGATGGTGAGAAATTTGTGGGTACTCATCGGAGCCACAAGATTGGTAGATTAAAATATCCAACAGCTGGTCATGTACAGATTATTGAGCAGTGGTTGAAAAGCTATAAACCAGAAGGGCTTTTTCAGAATAATGGATTTCCCGCAAAAGAAATAGAAAATAATCTTCCGAAAAAAAATTTAAGGATCGGCAGAAGATTAGAAATGGATCTTAAGAAACAAAAAAAACCTTTTACTGCTGATAAGAAGGCGCTTATTAGATTATTCAAAAAAGAAGCGGAAAGATTAGGTTCGAGTGTTTCTCCAATGACAATTATTAGTAATGCTATTAATCATTTAAGAGAACGGAACAAAACTTTTATAGTATTCAGTCCTGACGAGGCAGAATCTAATCGTCTCAATATGGTTGTAGAAAAGAATGGAATTAGAGGAAATCCTGATTGGGAATCTTCTGTTCCTATTCGCTGCGAAGGGGGAATTATTGAAATTCTAAATGAAAATTGTTGCCATGGATTGCTTCAAGGATATAATCAAACTGGAAGAGATGGGATATATATTACATATGAAGCTTTTGCTCCTATTACGGCTAGTCCGATTTCTCAATATTATAAATTTTTGAAAATCAGCAATTCCTGTGGGTGGCGGACTCAAGCACCCTCGTTAAAATATATTCTTACCAGTTCAGGATGGCGCAATACCTATACGCATCAAAATCCGGATTTACTAAATACTTTATTGGCAAAAACAGATAATTTAGTTGATGTATATTTTCCTAGCGATGCAAACCAAGCCTTAGCCTGTTTTACCGAGATGTTCACAAAGAAGAATTCTATTCAAGTTTTAGTTGTTGGTAAAACTAATTTTAAAATATTACGTTCAATAGAACAGGCATACAAAGATGTTCAAAGAGGATTTTGGACTAAAAGCTATTGGTCTAAAAATAAGTCGAATAAAAAGTTCTATATCATCGCTATCGGAGATTATATGGTAAAAGAAGCTATGGATGCGTGTAATGAGTTAATTCGTCAGCGCAAAAACTTATATATCAAAATTATTATTCCGGTTTGTTCAAAAATATTCTATAAAGAAAGCTTAAAAATGATATTTAATAAAAAGGATAATCCTAAAAATGTTATTGTTGTTTGTACTGGATATGTGAATATTTTTAGAGGAATATTTGGAGCTGTCTATGATACTAAAAATTGGAAATTTTTAGGATATAGCGATGGTTTTTCCTTGGATCAGAATGCTTCGGCGTTGGAACTCAATGAGGTTAATAAAGAGAATTTGATTAAATATATAAAAAATCAATTACATCGCGCTGCATAGACATTTCTTATTAAAAAATTAAAAAGCCGTTCCGGAATTTTCTGAACGGCTTTTAATTACGGGGTTTTTTTGACCCTAGAACCATATGCCAAACTGCATTTTCTTGAAACACTCCTTTTTGATTGATAGACAAGAGGATGTCTTTTGTTTCCTCTTTAAAGCTATCTAACTGATCACCAAAAAGATACGGTGCAGCGGCGGCGGTAGAAAGGACATAACCGATAATACTTTCTATATCCCAGCTTCTTACAACCGGTAGGTCGTGTATTTTTATAAACCTAAATACCGAGCGGGCGAGTATATTTTCCCATAGTTCATCTGGTTGGATAGGTTTTTCTTTTCCGGCCCGGCTTTTTCCCCTTAAATACTTTTTAACAACCCTTTTTATAGCTTGCTGCCATTCTTCGTCACCACTCCAAAGGACTCTATCACTAAAAATTACTACCCCGCCATCTTTCTCAATTAATTCATCAAGGTCTTTTAATACTTGATCTTGACTCATCCAATGAAACGCTCGAGAACTTGTAGCAACCTTAAAGGTGCCTAATTTCCCTTTAAGTTTCCCTAAATCTTCAGCACTACAATTAATCCAGGTAAGTTTGATTTTAGAATCTTTTGTTGCTTTTTTAGCCCATTTTAGCATTTCCGGATCAGGATCCAAGCAGACCATTTCGCCACATTTACCCTCCATTGCCAGAGCTACCTGTCCAGTGCCACAACCAATGTCTAAAACTCTATCATTTGGTTTAACATCAAAGTGCTTAACGATTGCATCGATTACTTCTTCTGGAATAATAGGTCGATACTTTACATAATACTCGTATGTACCGCTGTACATTCTTGAATTGTTTCTTTTTGTTTTCTTTTGATCTTTCATGGTATCACCTCTTTTGTTAAGGTTCTATTAAAAGGTTCTATTAATAAGATAGAATTATTTCTTATATTTGTCAACATCTAACCGAAGAAGCGATTTTAAATGGAGATTAAGGCCCAATAATTTGGTTCTTCCCATCGAATGGCTGCCATGTAGAACCTCCACAATACACCCGACATCAAGAATTTGAACCTTGTGCTCCCGGAGCTCTCGAATGGCATTACACAAAGTATAGCCGTTGTCGACCTCATCATCGACCAGAATGACTGACATACCGGAATAAGCACCGTAAAAGTAAAATGTATTAAAAAGGCAATGCGGTTCAGACCATGTTATTTCATCCGGAAGATCAAGCCGACATTTATAGGCAATGATCAAAGGAGTATTTAGCTCGTAGGCAAGTGCTACTGCGATTGGAATACCCCCAGGGGCGAATCCAATGATATAGTCAGGCCGCGTGGAAATTTGGAGACGAGCAGCGAACCGTTTAGCTATAGTCTGAAGATCTTTTGGCACAATTGCTAATTTACGGGAGTCTCCAGATGCGTTCATAAGTACTTTATATGAACGTTTATCGACGTTGCGCCGACCAACTAATTCTACACGCAAAACATTATTGTTATTCATGATAATCTTTGAATTACGAAATGGACAAAATTCTCATAGTGGAACAAAATTATATTAGATAGAAAATTAATAATTTTACACCAATAAAAACCATTATTCCATTATATTAGAGAATGAAAGAAGTTGTCAAATTTCCGCACTGGACGGCTAGATTGGTAATACTTTTCTTGTTTTTTTAGTAGAATTGCCAAGGAGTGTCATATCCAAGAACTTTTTCTAATAACTAAAAACATTTCTTATCGTTTGTTATTTTTCCTATCCTATATAGTTAAAGAGATTCGAAAAATTGACTTTTTCAAAAAAGTTCATTAAACTAAATTTACAAAATAGGTTAAATTTTTAAATTTGAAATAAAAATGAGTAGTGATAAAATGAATAAAAAAGAAACAATGGTTTTATGGACAATAAATCAGCTTAAGGCAAGTGAGGGAAATTTTATTACAATCTCTGAAAAACAAGCACAGAGAAGCTTAGCCTGGTATAAAGCTAATAAAGATAAGTTTACTTTAGAGGGATCCCTGCCACGGCAGGCTTATACTTTAGTTTTACTGAAATACATGGGTATTAACCCAGAAGAAGTACCAGTAGTTTATGAAAACGAAAGGCAAATTATTTGGCATTCATTTAATTTTTGTCCTTACCTCGAAGCCTGTAAAAGATTAAATCTTGATACAAGAGTAGTATGTAAAGAAGCTTATGAAAAATCTGTACAGGTTTTAATATCTTGTTTTCATCCTAATTTAAAGTTTTCAAGAAATTACTCTAAAATTAGACCTTATAAAGATTATTGCGAAGAAATTATTGAATTAATAGATTAGTTTTTAATTAGTTCTCCGAATTTATATTTTATTGCTGAAAAATAGGGTGTTTTTTTATGTAAAAAAGGTACATTACACTTTTTACACAAAACATTTCTTTTCTTTAAAGAAATCGCATCTTTTCTAAATTCTTCATATTTTTTCGAGTTCCAAATTGCCCTAAGGCTTTCCTTATAGATATTGCCTAATTTTATTTTCCCTTCATAATCTAAACAACAAGGAACTACGTCTCCATTCACTAAAATAGTGGCATATAAAGAAGGTAAGAGACAAGGTGGAGAATTTTTATAATAATCCTTACCCTTTGCCCAATTATGTATTTTTTGCAAATCTATGAAGTCTACTTTTTTTGCCCATTCAGAATAAAAATTTTTAATCTGTTTTCTATTAATCTCTGAAGGAGAGTATGTTGAATTTAGAATAATTTTGATGCCTTTTTCGTTATTTTTTATTAAGTTCTCAACCTTTTTCTTAATATCATAAAATTTGAAAGAAGTTCTGTATTTTTCATAGCTTTCACTTGAAAATCCGTCAAATGAGATTTTAATCTTATCTATTTTACTTTCTATTATTTTTTTAATATTTTCATTATTTAATAAAAATCCATTAGTAATAAATGTAGTATTGATTTTTTTTGATTTACTTTTTATATATTCAATTCGTTTAAACAATTGAGAGTCTAGTAAACTTTCCCCGAAATTTGTTAAATGTATTTCTTTAACCTTGAGCTTAACGCAATCATTAATAATTCTTTCGAATAAAGACGAACTCATTTCCTTTTTTTCTCTTTTAAGGCCCGAGTGAGGACAATATTTACATGCCCCATTACAGTAATTTGTAGTCTCTATTTTTATAAACTTAGGCGCGGGAACTTTTATTTGTTTATCATTTATTATCCACAGCCATTTAAAAACTAACTCATCTATATTTTTTATAATATTTTCAACCATTTTTTCTTAAAGTTTTTTTAGGAATAATAGACATAAACCCCTAAATTTGTTAATTATTAATGAGGTTTTTTTGACCCTAGAACTATTGACCAAACTGCATTTTCTTGAAACACTCCTTTTGGGTTGATAGATAAAAGGGTACTTTTCGTTTCTTCTTTAAACCTATTCACCTGATCACCAAAAAGATATGGCGCAGCAAAGGAATTAGAAAAGAGATAACCAATAATACTCTCTACGTCCCAATTCCTTACAATTGGCACATCGTGTATCTTAATAAACCTAAAAGGTGAACGAGCGATTATATTTTCCCATGGCTCCTCTGATTCTTTAAATTTGCCTTTTCCTGCATGCCTTTCTTCACCTAAATATTTCTGGACAATTTTTTTTACTGTCTGCTGCCATTCTTCTTGACCAGTCCAAAGGCTCCTGTCACTAAAAATTGCTATGCCACCATCATCCTCAATTAAATCATCAAGGTCCTTTAGGACTTGCTCTTGATTCATCCAATGGAATCCTCTACAAATTGTGGCGACCTTAAAAGTACCCAGCTTTTTTTTGATTTTCCTTAAATCTTCAGCTCTGCAATTAATCCAAGCTAGCTTTATTTCGGAATTTTTAGTTGTTTTTTTAGCCCATTTTAGCATTTCTGGATCAGGGTCTATGCATACCATCTCGCGGCATTTACCTTCCATAGCAATAGCTACTTGGCCGGTGCCACAACCAATGTCTAAAATTCTATCGCTTGGCTTAATCTCAAAGTGCTTAACGATTATGTCAATTACTTTTCCTGGAATGCTCGGCCGATGTTTTGCATAGTACCTATGTGTGCCCCTGTACAATTCCGTGTCAAATTTTTCTGCATTACCTTTCATAGAATCACCTCTTTATTAAATTACTAATAATAGAACATACTTATTTTGCATATTTGTCAAATTTATGTATAAGTCCATAACATATTGGAAAATCCAAAGGTATTAATTATGTATTTTAGGGGTGGAATATTGTTTAAGGTATGGTGAGGTCTTCTGGTATTGTAGAAAAGAAGCCAACCCATTAGTTTTTGATTAAGTTCATTTAAATCATAAAACAGATGCATATGGTAATCAAGGAATTCTTCCTGTAAGGTTCGGTTGAATCTTTCTATCTTGGCATTTAATTGGGGATGTTTGGGATAGTTCCAGAAGTGAGTTATTCCTCTCTTTTCAAGGTGGTCTCGGAAGTATTTCTCAAATTCTAAGCCATTGTCAGTCTGAACAGTTTTAATCTTAAAAGGAGCAACTGATTCTAATTTCAAGAAGAAGTCCTGAGCCGACTTGGAAGACAGGTTAGAATAGCTATAGGCAAAGGAAAACTCTCCCTTGTAGTCAATGGCAGTGAGAAAATACCTTTTTAATCCGTCTTTAAACCTGGTAATGGAATCTATCTGCAAAAGGTCTCCGGGATATGCCGGTTGGTATCCCTTTCTTCTTAGTTTCTTTCTGTATTCAGTTTTAACTATTTTGCCAAAGTGGGTGATCTTTTTTGGATGGAAGAAGAATTTCTTGTTGGTGATAATCCTGCCAATAGTAGATTCTGATACGGTTTTAAGGTTATTTTCTTGGCAGAATTCCTCTAAAAAGGGTTTAATCTTGTCTTTACCTAATCTGGGATATTGTTCCCTTAAATCCTTGATGAAATTAACTATTCTTGGGTCCCAGTCAAGTTTTCTTTTGTTCTTTGGAACCTTGGATTCATCGTTTAATACCTCTAATCTGCCTCGGTTGTCTTTTAGGAGTTTCTTCCACTTGTAGATAGAGGACTTCTTTACTGAGAAGGCCTCTTCTGTAGCTTCTAAACCGTATCTATCAAAGAAGGTCACCACTTTGGCGCGCCATTTGGCTTTATCAGTGACCATATATGCCATTCTAACTGACCAGTCATAGAAACTCCAAGAGCCTTTGACTCCGTAAAACTTCCTTAAAACCTGCATTTACTTATTGCCTGGATTTTCCATTATGTGTTTGAACTTATGCAAATTTATTAGCCTTTAGTTTAAACAATGCTTTTTCTTTTCCCTTAGTAAATTTTTTCACTCCATTTTTATTAATAAAATAAACACATATTACTCTTTTAACAACAGAAAAATCAAGTGAACTATTATACCCAGATCCCATATTTTTTAACCGAGAAGTTTTCAATAGCGGAGGAAAAAGTCTATAACTGAATCCTCTTAGTATTGGAATACCCCGATCTAACTGGATTAATATTGCTCCGTCTTTAATTGAAGCATTCTCTTTAAGTGCAGAGAAATATATTTCCGAGAGATCATTATTTAAAGATATATTAATCTTCGGCCCTGGATTACGAGGCATGGGAGCACAATATTTGGGTAGCCTTCTCCCCTTAAATAATATAACAATAATTGCATGTTGCGGCTTGTTGTATTCGAAAATCCTAATTAATTCATTACCCATATCATTTTTTACTTTTTTATTCATTTTGTTGCCGTAATTTACTTTTTATATATTATACATATTAATATATAATTTAACTTTTATCAATAAAGAACGTTGTCTTCCGGCTCCTCTTTATTTCTTCCTTTGCAAAATAGAGACCGGGATGATAACATATCTCTAGGATGATATACCATTTTGAAGACATAAGAGGCGTTCACCTTGAAGTTACCACGAAGTGCAATGCTAATTGTCCGATGTGTGGTCGAAATGCCTTCGGCGCTGTTTGTCCCGGATTGCAGATGACAGAGCTTACTTTGGAGGACTGTAAAAAGATTTTTCCGCCAACATTTCTTAACCAACTCACGGACATAAGTATATGTGGTGCCTACGGTGATCCTGCTTTAGCTCAGGAGTTATTGGAAATTATCGGATACATGCGCTGTAGCAATCCGAACCTCAAAATAGACGTTTACACTAACGGTGGGGCTCGTTCAGCTTCGTGGTGGGAAAGGCTATCGCAAGTTATTGGAAGTGGCAAGGTTATATTCGGAATTGACGGGCTAGAAGACACGAATCACATATATCGTCGAGGTACAGTATTCGCTAACATTATCAGGAATGCTAGGGTTTTTATCCAAGCAGGCGGTCGAGCACAGTGGGACTTTATTGTGTTCAAACATAACGAGCATCAAGTTAAGCAAGCAAGGGAGTTAAGTACAAAGCTCGGGTTTGAGGTTTTTCAAGTAAAACGGACAAATAGATTCTACAAGGTATTGTTTAAGGAAGATCCTGCTCTCGAAGGTAGGGGCGAGGAGTTTGGAAAGTATCCTGTATACGATTCCGACGGTCGAAAGAGATGGTATATAGAGATTCCAGAAAACCCTAACTACCGCAATGATTCGCTGAAAACCTTAGAGGCTTTGATTAAGGAATTCGGTTCTTTAAGTCGATACCTTGATAAAACACCGATCGATTGCAAAGTAAAGCGGAATCTAGAAGTGTTTGTAAGTGCAACAGGACTGGTTTATCCTTGTTGCTGGGTTTACGACCAAGCGAACTACAGAACTCTTTACAATGTCACAGACCCATTTGAACTTGGTGTAGAGAATATTCTTTGTGATGTAGGAGGAGTTCACCAGATTTCGGCGAAAGAGCACTCTCTGAAAGATATCGTTGAAGGTGAGTTTTTCAAGCGGATTGAGGAAAGTTGGAATTATCCGGGGATAGCAAGAGGTCGTCTCAAGGTTTGTGCGCGTGCTTGTGGACGTTGGATGGATATGTATGAAAAACAGTTCGAGAACAAAGCGTTAATTCCTGGTACCAGCCACGCTGAAAATTCTGAATAAGTTATCTGATGCCCAACCCTGCAATTCCCCAATCATTCTATTCTAATAATTTTGACAAGAATTTATGTATGATAAAACTCAAATCAGTAGCATTTCATTGAACTTATTATTGCGAAAATAAATGTCCCTACTGTTATATAGGCAACGAATGGAAGGGAACACATCCATCATTTAGAAAAGTTAAAAGAGTGATAGAAAGAGAAATTGCTAATCTATTTCAACCCGATGTAACTGTTAAAAATCTTACAGAAATAATTTCAATAATCAAAAAAAATATAAAAATTTTCCTCAGCTCGCCAAAGCGAGTGGGTAAAAATCTACGTTAAAAGACTCTAATTTAAACAAATCTTATGAAAATTCATTTTGTTGGTATTGGCGGTATTGGAGTTTCGGCTTTAGCTAAATATTATCTTGAAAAAGGCTGCCGGATTTCTGGTTCTGACTTAGTTTCCTCAGAAATTACTGAAGCCCTCAAAAAATTAGGGGCTAAGATTTTTACCGGCAAACACAAAACTAAGAATTTACCCAAAAATGCTAATTTGGTGATTTACAGCCCGGCTGTCAAACCCAATAATCCGGAATTAAAAGAAGCCAAAAAACTAAAAATAAAATGTCAGAGTTATCCCGAAGCGCTGGGGGAGCTAACAAAGAAATATTTCACAATTGCCATTGCTGGAAGCCACGGTAAAAGTACAGTGGCGGCAATGACTGGACTTTTATTAGAAAAAGCCGGTCTGGACCCAACAGTGATTTTAGGAACAAAATTAAAGGAATTTGGCAGTTCAAATTGCAGAGTAGGGAAGTCGAAATATTTAGTTATAGAGGCAGATGAGCATCTTGCCTCTTTTTTAAATTATTGGCCGAAAATCATTGTTTTAACTACGATTGAGGCCGATCATCTGGATTTTTACAAAAATTTAAAAAATTATGTTTTGGCTTACAAAAAATTTATTTCCCAATTGCCGAAAAGTGGGATTTTGATTGCAAACAAAGACGATAAAAATATCCAAAAACTCAAAAGTCAAATCTCAAAACTACATCTTAAAACTCAAAACTACTCTCTAAAACAACTGGAGGCAAAAAAAATTAAAAAAATATTAAAAATTCCGGGAAAATTTAATATTTCAAATGCCTTGGCTGCCTTAACTGTAACTCGAGTTTTAAAAATCCCAGATAAAATTTCTTTTAAAGCTTTATCTGAATATAAAGGCTCTTGGCGCCGTTTCGAAATTACTAAAACCCTATACCCTAAACCCTACACCCTAATTAGTGATTATGCTCACCATCCCACACAAATTAAAGTGACTTTGGAAGCTGCGAGAGAAAAATTCCCGCGGAAGGAAATCTGGTGTATTTTTCAACCCCATCAGTATCAGAGAACTTATTATTTGTTTAAGGATTTTGTCAAAGTTTTTAAAG
>Ga0210044_10008348_pt1 | contig 12937 bp, 17 predicted proteins | sample CryGey13umfilter_2_FD_183959 | JGI IMG/M metagenome (GOLD analysis project Ga0210044, IMG submission 183959) | Groundwater microbial communities from aquifer in Utah, USA - Crystal Geyser 4/9/14 3 um filter (SPAdes) (version 2) | ecosystem: Environmental > Aquatic > Deep subsurface >... | reverse complement strand
AATTCCATCAAAAGGATCGTTTGGAGATAATTTCGATTCTGGTGTTGGTTCTGGTGTTGGTTCTGGTGTTGGTTCTGGTGTTGGTTCTGGTGTTGGTTCTGGTGTTGGTTCTGGTGTTGGTTCTGGTTTATCATATGTTTTAATCGTTACACCATCCAAAGTTCCAAAAACATTTTCCAAAAAAACTTCTTTGTCAAAGGGTATTAAATCAGGATATTCTTGACCTACTCCAACAAACATAACTGGAGTAGAAGTCACATGAACAATAGATAATGCAGCACCGCCTCTAGCATCTGCATCACTTTTAGTGAGAATGGATCCGTTAAACTTTACATGTTCAAAGAACTCACGTGCTTGATTTACAGTGTCATTTCCGGCTAAAGAATCACCTACAAAAATTTTCATATCAGGGTTTACGACTTTGGTAATCTTACCAATCTGTTCCATCAGATTTTTACTTGTTTGCATTCTTCCAGCTGTGTCAATCAATACACAGTCAGTTTTATGAGATTTAGCATATAGAACTGCATCCCTAGCAACAGATGCAGGATCAGATTCATAATTTTGTGCAACAATTTTTAGATTTAATCGATTTGTATGTTCTCTTAATTGCTCTATTGCACCAGCTCTGAAAGTATCAGCAGCAGCAATAACAACAGAATATTTTGCTTCTTTTAGCATATATGCAATTTTGGCCAGAGAAGTGGTTTTTCCAGTTCCATTAATTCCAACAAATAAAATTAAAAACGGTTGTCCTTGTTTCTTTTTTTCATCAATCTGTCCGAATAGATCAATTTTTCCAACAGCATCAAACATTGCAGAAATACTTGAAATCAAACTATCTTTAACAAATTTTTCAATTTCATTTTTAGCTACTTTGGAACCAATTAATTTTTCTTTCAAATCAGATTTTATAGAATCAATCACTTCAGTTGCAACATCAGATTCCAAAAGAGCGATTTCTAAGTCAAAAAGAATATTTTCAATATCTTTTTCATTAAGTTCTTTCTCACCAAGACTTTTCGCTGCATTTGAAAATGCGTTACGAAGTTTGTCAAACATGATTTATCCAGACTGTTGGGAAGACATGGATTGCATTAATTGATTTATCTGTGCTTTTCCATGCTCTAATCGTGCAGATGCATCTTGTTTTTTTGCAGCGGTGTCTTGTAAAGCAATTTCAATTTCTTTAAGTCTTGCTTCAAGATAGTTTATTGCTGATAGGAAATCTTTTTCAACTGCAATTCCTGCGCCTATGTTCAAAACAATTTTTGAATCTGATAAAATTTTTGTTGGAACATACGTTCCCATTCCAATTGGGATCAAAGTCTCAGATTCAGGTTTCTGACTAAGTGATTTTATAGATTCGATAGAAGCGATTGCCTCCCTATAGATATTAAGAAATGTTCCTTCCCTATTCGATAGATCAGAGAAATAAGTTTCAAGCATTTGCATTTGCTGCATTAATTGTTCAGCTTGTTCTTCACTCATTTACAACAAACTTTTCTCTTATGGTTATAAATTCATTCATAGAATTAAAAAATCACGAATAGGGTAATGAATAAAAAAAATAAAGATAGAACTTTATTTTGCTTTAGAGAATCTGCTTTCTACTTCATCCCAATTAACTACATTCCACCATGCTGAGATATAATCAGGTCTTTTGTTTTGGTAGTTGAGATAGTATGCATGCTCCCATACATCACAGCCAAGTAAAGGTATCAATTTTTCAGTTCTAGGACTGGTTTGGTTTGGCATTGATTTGTATTCAACCTTTCCAGAAGAAGGGTTGTAAACTAACCATCCCCAACCACTGCCTTGAATTACAGCTGTAGTGGATGAAAATTTCTCTTTGAAGTCAGAAAAGCTTCCAAAAGAATCGTTGATTGCATCAGCAATAGATCCTCCAGGCTCTCCGCCTCCATTTGGTTTCATGTTATTCCAAAATAACCTATGGTTATCGTAACCACCACCATTGAAATTAACTGCGCCTCTCTGTGCTTCTGGTACTGATTTAATATCAGACAAAATGTCTAGGATGTCTTTAGATTGTACATCAGATGGACATGCTTCAAGAGCTGCATTTAGTTTGTCAGTGTATGCTTGATGATGTTTTGTGTGATGAATCTCCATTGTTCTTGCGTCAATATGAGGTTCCAATGCATCATAAGCATATGGCATTTCAGGAAGAGTGTATTTTCCCATGAATTACTTGGGAATTGATTCAATTTATTGCTTTATGAAGCAATTCGTTTTTACTTACTAAACTTCACAGGTAATTTGTGAAATTGTTAGGAGTTTTTTCTCTATTGATAGTATTTTTAGGAGTTTTTATTGTATCACAAACTTTCCAGTATGAAAATGAAAATCAGACTTATTTGCAAAGAAGTGCCCCATTTGTAGGAACAGACATTCCAAGAATGGATGGGATTGACGGAACTGGAATTAAAGTTGCAGTCATAGATACAGGGGTAGATTTCAATCATCCAGACTTGTTTGGATGGGGACCAAATGGAAAAGTAATTGGAGGATATAATTTCATACAAGAAGGTCAACCACCTTTAGATACAAATGGTCACGGTACTCAAGTTGCAGGAGTAATTGCTGCAGACGGACAAATAGTCGGAATTGCACCTAAAGCAAAAATTTTAGCTTACAAAGTTTCAGAAAACGGAGAAGGAGTATCATCAGAATTAATAGTAAAAGCAATAGAAAAAGCGATTGAGGACCAAGCAGACATTATCAATATTAGTTTAGGCGTTAACAAAACAAATTCAAAAATTGATAATGCAGTGAATTTAGCACTGGAGAAAGAAATTTTTGTTGTGACTGCTGCAGGAAACGACGGACCAGAATTAGAAACAATTGGCAGTCCAGGAAGAAATTTCGGATCAGTGACTGTTGGTGCAACATACAACAATTTAACATCTAGTTTGGTTGCAACATTAGAAGTAGATGATAAACCATTTACAGTGATTCCAATGGTTGGATCTTCAAAATTAGAAGAACCAATTACAGGAAAAATAATTTTTGGAGGACATGGAAAAATAGAAGATTTACAAGATTTGGATGCAGACAATGCCATTCTAGTTGTTGAGAGAGGAAGTGATGTAGAAGGAGAATTATTGTATTTTTCAATTAAAGAAAAAAACGCTGCAAGTGTAGGAGCAAAGGCATTAATTGTTTACAATGACAAACCAGGAATTTTTTTGGGAGAATTAATTCATGAATTTATAGAACCAGGATACAAGCCACAGATTCCAGTAGTGTCAATGGATAGAGAGGAAGGATTAGAAATTAAAGAATCAATTAAAGAAGACAGTAATGCAATATTGCATTTATTTTACAATCCAGATTTTGTAGCACATTTTAGTTCAAGAGGACCAGTCTCACCATTTTACATCAAACCAGACATAGTGGCACCTGGAGCATACATCAACACTACACAAAACAATGCAGGGTATAATTTTACCAGTGGTACAAGCTATGCAGCACCGCATGTAAGTGGAGCAGCTGCACTATTGCTACAAAAAAATCCAGAATTGCACCATCATGAAATTAAATCCATATTGCTGACTACAGTCAAACCTGTTTCAAACGCGTATGGAGAGGAGTTTTCAATACATGAGGCGGGGGCAGGCAGATTAGACATAGGGAATGCGTATCGTGCAAAATTAATCATTTCACCTCCAAATTTTATCCTTAATGTGTCATCAGAAGAATCAACAGTTGAAAAACAAATTGAATTAAAATTGCTTGAAGGGACACCAGATGACATAAATGTCAGATTTGAAGGATCCGAATTTATAAAATTCTCACATATCGTTGATGGAACCTCATTAAGAATCAAAATGAGTATGAGTGAAGAAAAATTCGGAGATCATGAAGGTAAAGTAATTATCAATCATGAAGACATGCAGTATATAGTCCCATTTCTAATACATTTCACTCCCGGTGCCATTTCAGTAAATCAACAAAATCAAGAACTTGTTTTTGAAATAAATCATCCAGACAAATGGAGTTTTGCAAAAATTTCAGTCATAAATAGTAAAGATGGAAGCACCCACACAACAACCACAACTCCAAACAAAAAAGCAACAATGAAGATTTATGAGAATTCAGAATATTGGATAGATGCAAAAATCCAAGTCAACGGAAACACATCAAATGCATTTAATACAATTGAAATTAGCTCACTATCAGAAAATCAGAAGAGAGTGGACATCGTAGAAATTCCTGAAAAACAAATCGGGATAATCACAGTGATTTTAGTTGGAATCATAATTTTTGGTATTATGAAAAGAAAGCAATCTATTGTGAAATTTTAGGACCTGCATCAATTATTTCAGCAGAAGTGTTTTCAAATTTCTTAAAGTTTTCAACAAACATTTGAGCTAATTTTTTTGCAGAAAGATTATACGAATCTTTGTCAATCCAAGTATTTTTTGGATCTAGAATTTCAGGAGGAACACCATCTACTTCAACAGGAATATCTAGATTGAATAGATCATTATGATGATATTTGACAATATCAAGTGCACCAGTTAGAGCTGCGGTAACCATTGCACGACTATACTTGATCTTAATTCGTTTTCCAACTCCATATGGTCCTCCAGACCAACCAGTATTAACAAGATAAACTACAGTATTGTGTTTATTGATTTTATCACCTAGGAGTTTAGCGTATACTGTTGCAGGTCTAGGCATGAATGGAGCTCCAAAACACTGAGAAAATACAGATTTTGGTTCTTTGATTCCTCTTTCAGTTCCTGCCAATTTGCTTGTGTATCCAGACATAAAGTGGTACATTGCACCTTCTTTAGTAAGTCGAGAAATTGGAGGTAAAACTCCCAAAGCATCAGCAGTTAAAAACACAATCACTTTAGGATGCCCACCAACACTTGGAATTACAGCACCAGGAATGTAATCCAAAGGATATCCAACACGAGTATTTTCTGTTAACGTGTTATCATCATAATCTGGAACATTATCTTTTAGAACAACATTTTCTAAAAGTGCCCCTGGTTTGATTGCATTCCAGATTTCGGGTTCTGCTTCTTGACTAAGATTAATACATTTTGCATAACATCCACCTTCAAAATTGAACGTTCCATTATTAGACCAACCATGTTCATCATCACCAATTAATCTTCTATTAGGATCTGCTGAAAGAGTAGTTTTGCCAGTACCAGACAAACCAAAGAATAGTGATGTATCTCCTTTTTCACCAATATTTGCAGAACAGTGCATTGGAAAAATACCACGTTCCGGCAATAGAAAATTCATTACGCCAAACATAGATTTTTTCATTTCTCCTGCATATTCAGTGCCTCCAATCAAAACAATTTTTCTTGTTAAGTCAATTAAGATAAAGACATCAGTTCTGGTTCCATCAATTTCAGGAACCGCTACAAAATCATTAATACATAAAATTGTAAATTCAGGTTCATGAGATTCTAACTCCTTAGTTGTAGGTCGAATAAACAAGTTACTTGCAAACATGCTTTGCCAAACATGATCATTGATTACTCTAATAGGCAAACGGGTTTCAGGATCAGCCCCTACAAAACCATCAAAAACAAAAAGCTCCTTGTTATCAACAAAATCTTTCATTTTTTCAAAGAGTTTTTCAAATTTGCCACTTGGAAATTGATGATTGATTTTTCCCCAGTCAACTGTATCATGTGTTTTATCATCATATACGATAAAACGGTCATCAGGGGATCTTCCAGTGTATTTTCCAGTATTAACTGAAAGTGAGCCTGTAGAATTTACCACACCTTCTTTGCGCTCAACTGCAAGTCTAACCATTTCATCTATGCGTAGGTTTCGATATACCTTAGAAGGATTAATTCCAAAAGAGGTTAATTGTGATGAGAATTTTTCAGTAGGTAAAGTACCAAGAATTTCAGTCAAAGTGCACATCTCCAAAAATTATTTTTTCAATTTCAGGCGGATTCATGAGGTATTCGATCCGCCTTGAGTTTCCTTATTATCTTTTTCCCATATGGAATTTTTTTCAATCTAGGAACGTATTTATTCCAAAATTCAAGAGTCAATTTGATGCCTATTAACAAAGAAAAGATTGCAAAGAGACAAGAGGTAAAGGAACACAATCCAGACTTTGTCAGACCAGAAAGTTGGCGTTATGTTAGACTTCAAACTAATTGGAGAAAACCAAAAGGCATTGATCATCACCAGAGAAAACAAAAAAGCAGAGGTCGTCCAGGTCTTGTAAAAGTTGGATATGGTGGACCTAGAAATGCAAGAGGATTACATCCTTCAGGTTATACAGATAATTTAGTTTTCAATTTAGGAGATTTAGAAAAACTAGATCCAAAAAAAGACGGTGTCAGATTTGGACACAGTGTGGGCACTAGAAAGAGAAAAGAAATCATTGTAAAGGCAATTGAAAATAAATTCAAAATATTTAATGCGAGAGTGAGTGCAAGTGGTAGTAAATCTTAAAGCTAAAAAAAGACTGACAGCCAGAGTAACTGGTGTCGGAATTCACAGAATAAAATTTGACACAGATCATTTAGATGACGTTGCAGATGCAATTACTAGAGAAAATATTCGTAGTCTCATCACTGCAAATACAATTAAGATTAAACCAATTGTAGGTACATCAAAAGGCAGGGCACATGTAAAGAAAACCCAGAAAAACAAAAGAGGTACCACTCAAGGATCTAAACAAGGAAGAAAAGGCGCCAGAGTAGGTAAAAAAGAAGTATATGTAGCAAAAGTTCGCGCATTAAGACGATTATTAAAAATAGCAAAAGACAGAAAAGATTTAACCAATCCTGAATTTTGGTCCCTCTACAAAAAAGTCGGAGGAAACACTGTTAGAAACAAAGCACACCTAAGAACTTTGATGGATGAAATTAAAGAAAAACGAAAAGACTAGAATCTGTAAATTTTATTTTTCAAATCGATTATTTTTCCATTTTCTATTTCAATGCCCTCGTCATGTAACATCTTAATTTTTACACGCTCTCCATAAGCATAACCGCCAACTTTACCAGTGGACATTACAACTCTATGACATGGAATGATTACAGGATAAGGATTTTTATTCATTATTTTTCCAACTGCACGCTGGCCATTTTTTAATCCAACAGATTTTGCCAATTCACCATAAGTTGTGATTTGACCTTTTGGTACTTCAAGTAATTTTTTAAAAATTTTTTGTTGAAGATTCAAAGTTTAATCACCTCAAGTTCAGTTGATTCGAGAAAATCAAGTATTTTTTGTTTATTAGAACCCAATCCGCTCCAATCTAAGAGAGCAGCTGTCGCCACACTATTTTGTTTGAGAACATGAAAAAATAGTTCTTCATCAAGATCATCCAAAGCATGTTTGGGAATTACTGTGCCAAGTGCATATTTCCCATCCAACAATTCATTATTAAATTTTGAAGGGTAGTGAGTGCCTCCAAAACAGATTGCTACTGGGTGTTCTTTGATTGACTTGGACATTACATGATGTACTAAAGTTGCTACAGATTCACAAAGCGATACATCATTCCATTGCTTTTCAGTAGTTCCAATTTCGATAAAGAGTGATGGCTTAGTAAGCGCGGTAGGTCCATGATGAGTAGCCTCAATTGTAATTTGAAAATCAGGAAATTGTGATTGATTTTTTTTTAAAGTTTGAAGATATGCTTTTTGAAGATCAGGTTTAGGAATTGCAATCTGTCTAGAATTTCCACCGAATTTTGCATCAGAAAAATTTCCAGTGCTATGACAAGTCAAAGCCAATACACCGGATTCAGCAGCATGTTTTGAAAGAAAGATAAATCCATCATAATCATATTTTTCTTCTAACCAATCAGCAGAAATAACAGGTGTAGAAATTATAACAAGGTCATAGTATTGTCCGTGAAAGATATCATCTTCTAGAGTCATTTCTTTGGAAAGAAATTTTGCCATATTGTAACCTGCAGGGTCATCTCGATACGCAACTAGAAGTTCCATGAGATAAGAGATATAAGGACACCTTATTAATTTCCACCAATGAACCCTAGGCAAACTATGAAGAACATGGTAAATACAATGAAAATGGCTAAAAAACCAGATAAAGATGAATATCAACAACATCTTAGACTCGTATTATTGGGAATAGCTGGTGTGGGAGCTATAGGTTTTACCATACAGTTTGTCTTTTCTGTAATTACATTTGGTAGATAAAAATGTCTGAGGAAATAAAATCACATTTATTTGCAATTAGAACCACAGGCGGACAAGAAAAAGTAGTAATGAGATTATTAGAAGCAAAAGCAAACGCAAATCAAATCAACATTCAATCAGTATTTTGGGTAAGTGACTTGAAAGGATACGTCGTAATTGAGGCAATTAATCCAAGTGATGCATATATGGCAGTTGAAGGAGTCAGACACATTCGTGGTCAATTACGAGGAGAGTTAGAATTCAAAGATATTGAAGGATATCTTGTCAAAAAATCAACAGTTTCACAATTAACAGTAGATAACATAGTTGAAATTACAGGTGGGCCATTCAAAGGAATGAAGGCAACTATAACCAGAATAGATGTTGAGAAAGAAGAGGCAACAGTTGTTTTGTTAGATGCATCATATCAATTACCAGTAACAGTAGACGCAAATTACCTAAAGCTTTCAAGTGAGGCTTAGGAAGGATTAAATTTTCATTTTAAGTTGATTTAACATGGGAGAACAAAAAGTATCAGCACTTGTAACAGGCGGAGGAGCATCAGCAGGTCCACCATTAGGTCCAGCATTAGGTCCTCTAGGAGTAAACATTATGGAAGTTATTCAATCAATTAATGACAAGACAAAAGACTTTGAGGGAATGAAAGTTCCTGTGACAGTAGCTGTTAACACAGACACAAAAAAATACACCATTGAGATTGGAATCCCTTCTGCAGCTGCACTGATTATGAAAGAGGCAGGAATACAAAAAGGTTCAGGAGCTTCTGGAACCACATGGGCAGGAGACATAACAATGGATGCAGTGATCAAAGTAGCAAATACAAAACTCGATAAATCTTATGCTTCTTCATTAAAATCAGTCGCAAAAACAATCATTGGAACGTGTCTAGCATTAGGAGTAAAAATAGAAGGAAAAACTCCAAAAGAAATTACTGCCGAAGTTAATGAAGGCAAATGGGATGCAAAATTCCAATAGTTATTCAAAAATATAATTTAAAGAAAATTTAGTCGATTAAATAAACAGGATCTTTATCGGTTTTCTGTAATTCAACAAAGGTTTCAGTATTCTGAATACCATCTATTTTTCCAATTTTTTCAATTACTACTGAATGAAGTGCTTCCAGATTCTTAGCATAAACTTGAATCATAATATCAAATCTGCCAGTAACTTCTGAAATAGAGACAATCTCAGGTGTTTCCATGAATTTTTTATGAATGGAATCCTTTAACTTTGGATCTCGATTAACTCCCACTGAAGCTTTTACTCCTATTCCCAATAAGGAATCGTCAATTTCAATGGTGAATTTTTTAATTAGTTTCTTTTTCATTAATCTCTTAATTCTACTATACAAGACAGAAGCATTGATTCCAAGTTTTTTTGATAAAGCAGGAACCGATATAGAGCCATCAGTGGTCAATTCAAAAAGCAATTTCATATCTAATTCATCAAATCTGTGCAACGTGTTAGAAAAACATGGTTGTGATTTAATATATGTAGGTTTTGAGCAAAATTTCCTTTGAAATTGTAATTATTTTGGAAGAAATATGTAATTATTTAGAATAAATGCTTATCAAAAATCTTAACCTCTAAACGATTTTAAGTAGGCTGTCTAGGAAAATGTTCGTAATGATTACCGAAGCTCAGCTTGTTGATATGATCAAAGAGGCAAAAACAGCCACTAAACCAAAAAAGTTTAAGCAATCAATAGAACTGATCATGAGTTTTAAAGATATTGATGTAAAGAAAGGATTTGTATTAAATGAAGTAGTCCAACTCCCAAAGACAAATTCGCCTGCAACAGTTTGTGTGATGGCTACAGGAGATATGAGTGAAAAAGCAAAACAAGCAAAAGCAGATTCAGTAATTGGAACTGCAGAATTAGATAAATTTACAACTAATAAAAGAGAATCTCGAAAATTCATTAACAAATATGATTTCTTTTTAGCAGATACCAAAGTAATGCCAACAGTAGGAAAAACTTTGGGTCAATTTTTAGGTCCTAGGGGAAAAATGCCAACACCAGTACCATTTGATGCATCGATAGATGCATTTTTACAAAGATTCAGATCATCAATCAAAGTTAGAACAAGAGCATCACTATCAACATCTTGTAAAATTGGTGATGAGTCTATGGAAGATGCTGATTTGGCAATTAATGCACATGCAGTACTAAGTGCAATTGAAAAGAAATTGCCAAACGGAGAAAAAAACATGAGAAGGATTATCATAAAGACAACAATGGGCAAACCAGTAAAACAAGCAAATGAGGTTAAGAAGAAACATGCATGAAAATAGAACCACATATCCTAAAAAGAAAGCTCAGATGTATCAGCAATTACAAGAGCTTCCAAAAAAATACAAAGTTGTTGCAGTTATTAAAATGAACAAAGTACGTTCAACTCAAATTTTACCTTTAAGAAAAACTCTCAAAGGAGAAGTAGAGATTATTAGTATTAAAGACAAAGTTGCAAAGTTAGCATTAGAAACACTAGACATTCCAGGAATTAAAGAAATTGCAAAAGAACTGACAGGACAATGCATGTTCATGTTTACAAACATGTCACCATTCAAGCTTAACGTCCTCCTAGCCAAAAATAAAATCATGATGGGTGCAAGAGGAGGAGACATTGCTAGCATAGACATTGTAGTTCCTGCAAAGAATACAGGTATTGCACCAGGTCCAATGCTTACAGAATTCAAGGAAGCAGGAATCCCAACTAAAATAGATCAAGGAACAATTTGGATTTCAAAAGACAGCACACCTGTACAAAAAGGGGGCGTAATTAATGAAAAATTAGCATCACTTCTAGGTAAATTAGATATCAAACCAGTAGAAGCAGGAATTTCACTGTTTGCAGCACTGGAAGAAGGAACAACATATGCAGCAGAAGAGATGGTGATTGATGTTGAGAAGATAAGGTCACAATTCTCACAAGCACACCAAGAAGCAGTCTCCTTGTCAATCGAAGCAGCATATATTACGGCAGATAATATTTCACAAATTCTCAGCAAAGCTTCACAATATGCTCGTTCACTATCTATAGAATCAGGATTTATGACAGATGAGACAAAAGAACAAATTTTACAAAAAGCGGATGCTCAAGCAAGAGCCGTTGCAGGACAAGCAAAAAAATACACTCCTGCTTAAGGTTCTCTAACTTTAGGAAGATTCCAATTATACTTCATTGCAAGTAATCTAATACCAGTGGTAAACGCAATTCCAATAACAGACACAATTTGTACATCCATATTAGATGAAAGAAGGATATAGAAAATTACAATTCCAATAATACTTGCAACAGCATATACCTCTTTGACAAAAACAATTGGGATCTCTCTGACAAATACATCTCTGAGAATTCCGCCACCTATGGCAGTAATCATTCCTGCAAATAGCATCGGAAGAAAATTCAAACCAACTATATGATATGCAATTGATGCGCCTAAAATGGAAAAGACACCCAATCCTACGGCATCAAATACCAGCCAAACATTCATCTTATTTTTGAGTCGTCTAAAAAAGAAAAACATCAAAACTCCACTAGCAACAGTTAGTCCAACATAAATTGGATCTGAGAATGCAGTGGGAAATCGCCCAAAGATTACATCTCGAGTTACCCCACCGCCAACACCAACCACAGTTGCCAAGACAATAATTCCAAAAATATCAGCCTTGTGTGCAATTGCTTTTGATGCACCTGTAACTGCAAAAGCGATTGTCCCCAAATAATCCAAAATGCTAATAAACCCATCTATTGGAAATGAAAAATCTACCATTCAAAACAAACTAAGATCTGTTGCTAATTAAGATTAACAAAAATAAAAATCAAATTGAAAAAAGTAAAGTTGTTTAGCCGAATAAAGAAGATAATCCTTCCATGGCTGCTTCTTCGCTTTTACCTGTATCTTTTGGTTCTTCTGTCTTTGCTTCAGCGGCTGCTGCTGGTGCGGCTGCTGCTGCAACTGCTACAGGTGCGGCTTTAACTGCCTCATCGATATTTACATCGGCTAAGGCTGCTACTAGTGCTTTAACTTGAGCTTCGTTAACTTCAGCACCAGATGCTTTAACAACTGAGCTGAGATTTGCTTCATTAACTTCTTTCTCTAGCTTGTGAAGAAGTAAAGCAGCGTAAACATATTCCATTATATCGAGATTTTCTTAGGGCATAATATAAAACTATGCAGAACTATGCGTAAAAATTGAAAAATCAGTTCAAAATTTTGAGACTTCGACAAACAGAATATAGTGTTCGTTTTAGAGTAGCATCAGTCAAAGTATCCATTCGGTGTTTCAAAACCCGTTTTGCTTCATCCCTTTCAGAACCTGGCGGTAAAGATAAAACAGTGTTAATGAATTCAGGTAAAGATTCACGAATCCAGCCATCCAACATTGCATAAATTTTTGGAGGAAGAATATCACATTTGTCAGTATCAAGATCTATCACTTCAGCAAAATTTTCATGTTCAACTCTGTACACTAAGGCTAACACAACATTATCTGGTGTCGGATGTTCAAGTACTTCTCGTGATCGTTCACCTGTTTTTCCTTGTGCTATCTTGTTCTTCAAACCAACTGGATTAACAATTACACCGCTGATTCCAACTTTTTTTCCATCTATTCCAGTAACCACACCAAAAATAAAATCATTAAAATCACCATTTTTTTTAATTGAGAAGATAGAAATCCCTTCCTTTAAAACAGGTTTTTTGCCAAACATGACTAGAAGGTATTATGTATTGTATTTATT